>FWWL01002919.1_pt1 | contig 33224 bp, 30 predicted proteins | sample 2228331 | NCBI WGS metagenome assembly FWWL01 (sample SAMEA103939775, study PRJEB20133) | metagenome
CCTTGCCATGGCGAGCCGGCACAAGGCCCGGCAGGTGGTCCTCCAGGCCCTCTACCAGGCGGAGGTGGGCCGGCAGAGGCTGGAGGAGGTCTTGAGCCGGTACGCGGACGGCTGGGCCCCGCCCGAGGACGGCCCTCCCGAGCCGTGGGACGAGGAAGACTGGAAATTTCTGGTCCGGCTCACCCGCGGGGCGTGGGAAGGGCGCCACGAGGCGGACGCCCTGGTGGAGCAATTCGCGGAGGGCTGGTCGGCAGACCGCCTGGCCCGGGTGGACCTCTGCGTGCTCCGCATGGCCATCCACGAACTCCTGCACTTCGAAACCCCCCCGAGCGTGGTCATCAACGAGGCGGTGGAACTGGCCAAGCGGTACAGCACCGAGGACTCCGGGCGGTTCGTGAACGGGATCCTGGGACGCGTCTACCGCGAGGTGGTCCTCCCCCGGACGCAGGCGGGCAAGCCCTCGTGAGGTCGGCTGTACACCTCCTCACCCGCATGCTGCCGGTGCTAACGTAAGCGGGGAGGCGGACGGAATGTCGCAGGAGCCTGCGTGCCGCGGCCGGCGGGTGGTGCGGGCCCGGGTGGTGGTGTCGGGCCGCGTGCAGGGGGTAGGGTTTCGGTTCTTCGCGGAGGAGTGGGCGCAGCGGCTGGGGTTGGGGGGACACGCCCGCAACCTGCCGGACGGCCGGGTAGAGGTCGCAGCAGAGGGCCCGGAGGAGGCGGTCCGGGAGTTCCTGGACGCGGTGCGCCGGGGGCCGCGTAGCGCGGTGGTCACGGCCGTGGACCTGCGGTGGGAGGAGCCGGTGGGCGAGCGCTCCTTCCGGATCCGGTACTAGGAGGTCCGAGCTGGTCGCGTCCCGGGCAGAAGCCTTCCTGGAGGAAGCCGGCCGCAGGGTGGACGCAGCCCTGGACCGCCTGCTCCCCCCCGTCCACCAGGAGCCGCGGGTGCTGCACGAGGCCATCCGGTACAGCGTGTTCGCGGGCGGCAAACGCTTCCGCCCTGCGCTGGTGCTGGCTTCCGCGCAGGCGTGCGGGCTGGACCCCGAGCGGGCCCTGCCGGTGGCGTGCGCGGTGGAGGCGGTGCACACCTACTCGCTCATCCACGACGACCTGCCCTGCATGGACAACGCGCCCCTGCGGAGGGGCCGGCCCACCTGCCACGTGCGGTACGGGGAGGCCATCGCGGTGCTGGCGGGCGACGCGCTGCACGACCTGGCCTTCGAGTGGATTCTGGCCGCGGGGCGCGAGCTGGGCTCCCCTGACCGGGTGTTGGAGGTGGTGCTGGACCTGGCGCGCGCGCTGGGCACGCAGGGGATGGTGGGCGGGCAGGTGCTGGACCTGCTGGCCGAGCGGGGCCAGGTCCCCGCGGAGTGGGTCCCGGAGGTGCACCGGCGGAAGACGGGGTGTCTGATTCGCGCGTGCGCGCGGGCAGGGCCCCTCCTGGCCGGGCGGGACACCGACCTGGGCTGCCTCACCGCCTACGGCGAGCACCTGGGGCTTGCCTTCCAGATCGCGGACGACGTGCTGGACGTGGTGGGTGAGGCGGACAAGCTGGGTAAGGCCACCCACGTGGACGCGGCCAAGGTCACCTACCCCCGGGTGTACGGCCTGGAGCGGTCCAGGGAGCTGGCACGGCGCGAGGCGGAGGCGGCGGTGGCGGCCCTGGCGCCCTTGGGGCCCAGGGGGGAGCTGCTGGCCGACCTGGCGTGGTTCGTGGTGGAGCGCGAGCGGTAGGTGGCCTCGCGACGCAAGCGCCTGGACGTGCTGCTGGTGGAACGGGGGCTGGCGGAGACCCGGGAGCGGGCTCAGGCGGTGGTCCTGGCCGGGCGGGTGCGGGTGGACGGACGGGTGGTGGACAAGCCCGGTACCCTGGTGGCCGAGGACGCCCGGGTGGAGGTGGCCGGTCCGCCGCACCCGTACGTGAGCCGGGGCGGGTTGAAGCTGGAGGCAGCGCTCCGGAGGTTTCAGGTGGACGTGCGGGGCGCGGTGGTCCTGGACCTGGGCGCGGGGACGGGCGGGTTCACCGACTGCGTCCTGCAACACGGAGCGCGGAAGGTGTACGCGGTGGACGTGGGGCGCGGCCAGCTGCACCCGAAGCTGCGGGCGGACCCGCGGGTGGTGGTGCTGGAGCGGACCCACGCCCGGGAGCTGGGTCCTCACCTGGTCGGCGAGCCCGTGGACTTCGCGTGCGCGGACGTTTCCTTCATCTCCCTGCTGCGCGCTCTGCCGCCCGTGGTACCCCTGCTGCGGCAGGGCGCCTACGTGGTGGCGCTGGTGAAGCCGCCCTTTGAGGCGGGACGGGGGGTGGCGCGCCGCGGCGTGGTCCGTGACCCCGGGGTGCACCGGGAGGTGGTCCGGAAGGTGGCGTGGGGGCTGGAGGCGCACGGTCTGGGGGCGCAGGAGGTGGCTCCTTCCCCCGTCCGGGGCGACCGCGGCAACGTGGAGTTCCTGCTGCTGTTGCGGAAGGGCGCTCCGCGGCAGCTGACGGAACAGGCGGTGGACGCCGCGGTGGCGGAGGCCCACGCGGCGGAGCGGGCCGAGGAGGCGTGAGCTCATGCGCACCGTGGGCCTGGTGGTGAACCCGGACAAGGTGGCCCACCACCCCGAGGTGGCGGAGCGGGTGCGGCAGGCGGTGTCGGTCCTCCGGCGCGGGGAGGTGGAAGTGCGGGTGAACGCGGACGGCGCACAGGCGGTGGGGCTGGGGGAGCTCGCGGCCTCCGAGCAGGAGTTGGTGGCGGCGTCGGACGCCCTGGTGGTGGTGGGCGGGGACGGCACCATCCTCCGCGCCGCCCGTGCGGGCGCGCCGCGGGGGATCCCCGTGCTGGGCGTAAACGTAGGAGGGTTCGGGTTCTTGGCGGAGGTGGGGCTGGAGGACCTGCCCGACGCCCTGGAACGGCTGGTGGCCGGTCGCTACGTGGTGGAGGAGCGCATGATGCTCGCCGCGGAGGTGGTGCGGGAGGGAGCCACCGCACAGCGGTTCCTCGCCCTCAACGACATGGTGGTGACCAAGAGCGGCTACGCGCGCCTGATGCCCATCCGGACCTGCGTGAACGGGGAGCACCTGGCCACCTACCTGGCGGACGGCCTCATCGTGTCCACCCCCACCGGTTCCACCGCGTACAGCCTGTCCGCGGGCGGGCCCATCCTCAACCCGGGCGTGCGGGCGCTGGTGGTCACCCCGATTTGCCCCCACACCCTCACCGCGCGCCCGGTGGTGATCGACGCGGACGACGTGACCACGGTGGAGATCCCGGCAGGGGTGGACGGGGTGCTGTTGACCGTGGACGGGCAGCTGGGCTGCCCCCTGCAGGGCGGGGACGAGGTGCGGGTGCGCCGGGCGGAGGAGCGGGCGCGGCTGGTCCGCCTGCGGCCGCCGTCGTTTTACGACCTGCTGCGGCGGAAGTTCGCGTGGGGGGAGCGGTAGCGGTGCTCCGCGAGCTGCACGTGCGCGACTTCGCCCTGCTGGAGGACGTGCGGGTGGAGTTCGGACCGGGGCTGAACGTGCTCACGGGCGAAACAGGTGCGGGGAAGTCCATGCTGGTGGACGCCTTGGGCGCGGTGCTGGGACAGCGCACGCCGCTGGACGTGGTCCGCACGGGGGCCAGTTTCGCGCGGGTGAGCGCGGTGTTCGACGCGGCGGCGTGCAGCAGGTGGCGGGAGGTGGCGGAGGAGCTGGGGCTGCCTTGGGAGGAGGACGGGCTGGTCCTGGTGCGGGAGATCGGGGGACGGGCCCGGGCGTACGTGAACGGCCAGCCCACCACGGTGGGCGTGTTGCGCCGGCTGGGGACGTTCCTGGCGGAGATCCACGGGCAGCACGAGGGGCAGCGGCTGCTGGAACCGACATTCCACCGGGACCTGCTGGACGCCTTCGCGGGCGAGGAGGTGTCGGAGCTGCGGGCACGGGTGGGGCAGTGGCTGGGCCGGTGGCGGCAGCTGCGGGAGGCCCTGCGGGCGTTGGACGTGGGCGAGCGGGAGCGGGCGCAGCGGGTGGACCTGCTGCGGTTTCAGGTTTCGGAGATCGACGCGGTCCGGCCCCGGCCCGGGGAGCTGGACCAACTGATCAGCCTGCGGGCCCGCCTGGTCCACGCGGAGCGGCTGCGGGAGTCGGTGGCAGCGGCGTACGACGCGCTGTACGGACAGGAGGGGGCGGCCGCGGACCGCGTGGGACGAGCCCTGGGGCTGCTGCGGCAGGCGGCCACGTGGGACCAGGAGCTGGTGCCCGCGGTGGAAGCGCTGGAGGGCGTGGGCGCGCAGCTCGGGGAGGTCGCGCGGGAGGTCCGGGCAGCCCTGGAGCGGGCGGAAAGCGACCCAGCAAGGCTGGAGGAGGTGGAGGGCCGGCTGGCGGCGCTGCGGGCCCTGCTCCGGAAGTACGGCGACACCGTGGAAGCGGTGCTGGAGTACCGGGACCGGGCGTGGCGGGAGCTGGAGGCGCTGGAGCACGCGGACAGCCGCAGGGAGGAGTTGGCCCGGGAGCTTTCTGCCGCGGAGGCGGAGCTCGGCTCCGCGGCCCGGCAGCTGTCCGCAGCACGGTCCGCGGCCGCCCGGCGGCTGGAACGCGCGCTGGTGCGGCACCTGCAGGACCTGGCCATGCCCGCCGCCCGCTTCCAGGTGCAGGTGGACGTGGAAGAGGACCCCGAGGGTGTCGCGGTGGACGGCCGCCGGCTACGGGTGGGACCGTGGGGCCTAGACCGCGTGGAGTTCCTGCTGTCCGCCAACCCGGGCGAGCCACCCCGGCCGCTGCACCGGGTGGCATCGGGGGGCGAGCTGTCCCGGGTCCTGCTGGCCCTGCGGACGGTGCTGGTCCGGGCGGACCCGCCCGCGGTGATGGTGTTCGACGAGGTGGACTCCGGAGTCGGAGGCCGCACGGGGCACGTGATCGGCGCCAAGCTCCGGGAGCTGGCGCGCAGCTGCCAGGTGCTGTGCGTCACCCACCTGCCGCAGATCGCGGCCCTGGCCCACCACCACCTGTCCATCCGGAAGGCGGACCGCGCGGGCCGCACGCGGACCCTGGTGGAGCGCCTGGACCCCGACGGCCGCGTGGAGGAGATCGCCCGCATGCTGTCCGGGCCTGCGCCCACGGAGACCGCCCGGCGCCACGCCCGCGAGCTGCTGGAATCCCAAGGGGACGGAAGGGCGCTGGGTCGGTGAGCCCTGCCTGAGGGCCAAACAGGGCCGTGTTTGACGGCGGGGGCACACACGCAGGGAGAGCCGACCGACCACGGTGGTTCCGTTTTGACAGGGCTGTTATACGTTATAAAATATTTGCGAGATGCACGCTCAGCACCCTGCGACCCCCACACTCCCGCGGAGCCTGGCCGAACTGGCGTGGCTCGCCCTGCGGGAAGACATCCTCACCGGCCAGCTGCCGCCCGGAAGCCCGCTCCGGCTGCGGGAGCTGGCCGGGCGCCTGGGCATGAGCGTCATCCCCGTCCGTGAGGCCATCCACCGCCTGCACCAGGAGGGGCTGGTGGTGCGCCAGGCGCAGCGGGGGGCGGTGGTGGCGCCCCTGTCCGTGCTCGACATGGAGGACCTGTACCGGGTGCGGATTGAGCTGGAGGGTCTGGCCATCCAGCTGGCGTGCGCGCACTTCACCCCCGACCACCACCGCGCCCTGTCCGGGCTGCTGGACGAGTTTGTGGACGCGTACGAGTCCAACCAGGTGCGCCTGGGACGCGAGTTGCACCGCCGGTTCCACCTCGAGCTGTACGCGTTGGCCGGTTCGCCGACCCTGGACCGCCTGATCCCGCCCCTGCTGGACGCCGCGGAACGCTACCGGGTGCTGTCCGTGGCGGACCGCGGTGCGCCCCGTCAGCGTCGGCAGGAACACCAGCGGATCCTGGACGCGTGCCTGGCGGGGGACGCGGTCCGGGCCAGGGCGGAGCTGGCCGCGCACCTGAGGCGGACCGTGGAGCTGGTGCGGGCCCGGCTGGGCGTGTCGCAGGAGGCTGTCCGATGAAGCTGGTGACGTTCGAGGTGGCGGGACGCCAACGGGTGGGGGTGGTCCGGGAAGGGTACGTGGTGCAGGTGGACGTGCCCGACATGCGGACCCTGTTCGAGCAGGGGGACGAGGGGATGAAGCGGGCACAGGAGGCCTCCGGGGAACGGTTTCCGCTGGAGGCGGTGCGCCTGCGGGCGCCCATCATCCCCAAGAAGTTCTTCCACACCGCGGGGAACTTCCGGGAACACGCGGAGGAGGGCGAGCGCTCCCAGTGGGTGGCGCCGATTCTCCCGTGGATCGTGTTCTTCCAGAACGTGGACGCCATCATCGGGCCAGAAGACCCCATCGTGTACCCGGAGCACCTGACCCGGGAGCTGGACTACGAGCTGGAGCTGGCGGTGGTGATCCGGAAGAGCGGCAAACACTTCGGGCCCGAGGAGGCGTGGGACTACGTGGGCGGGTACGTGATCTTCAACGACATCACGGCCCGCGACATCCAGCGGCGCGAGATGGAGTCCAAGGTGTTCACCTTCTGCAAGTCCATCGACACCTTCTGCCCCCTGGGGCCCTGGATCGTCACACCGGACGAGATCCCAGACCCCCACAACCTGCGTATGGAGCTGCGGGTGAACGGACAAGTCCGTCAGAGCTCCTCCACCTCCCGCATGTGGGTCACCATCCCCCAGGTGATCGCCCACTACTCGCCCATGGGGTACTCCGCGGGAGACGTGCTGTCGCTGGGAACGGTGTCCGGGGTGGCCGCCTTCCGGGAGGACCCGCAGGCGTACTACCTGCGGCCGGGAGACGTGGTGGAGGCGGAGATCGAGGGGATCGGGGTGCTGCGCAACCCGGTGGTGTCGTGGGAGGAGGCGTACGGCCGGCCCGCGCCGCCTCCCGTGCGGTGGTGAGCGAGCCATGTTCTGGCTGGGTGAACTGAACCGACGGGTCCTGCCGGAGCTTTCCCACCCCGTGGGCCTGTACGACACCACGCTGCGGGACGGCGAGCAGGCGGTGGGGGTGGTCCTGAGCCCGGACCAGAAGGTGGAGCTGGCCCGGTTGCTGGACGCGGCCGGGGTGGAGCGCATTGAGGCGGGTTTCCCCCGCGTGTCGGAGGACGACCACCAGGCGGCCACCCGCATCGGCCGGCTGGGCCTGCGGGCGGAGGTGTGGGGGTTCTCGCGGGCCCTGGTGGAGGACGTGGAGGCCGTACTCCGCGCAGGGCTCCGGTACACGGTGATCGAAGCGCCCGTTTCGGGCTGGAAGCTGCGGGCCTTCGGGCTCAACCCCGCGGAGGTACTGCGGCGGGTGGAGCAGGCGGTGGGGTTCGCCGCACGCAGAGGGTTGCAGGTGGCCTTCTTCCCCGTGGACGGGTCGCGTGCGGACCTGGAGTTCCTGCGCACCGCCTACCGGGTGGCGGTGGAGGCGGGGGCGCAGGAGCTGGTGGTGGTGGACACGCTGGGCGTCCTCAGCCCCGCGGCGGCGGGATACCTGGTCCGGCAGGTGCGGGAGTGGTTCGGGCCCACGGTTCCGGTGCACTACCACGGGCACAACGACTTCGGCCTGGCCACCGCCACCGCCCTGGCCGCGGTGGAGGCGGGCGCCCGCTGGGTACACGGAACGGTGGACGGCATCGGGGAACGCGCGGGCAACGCAGACCTCTTCCAGGTGGCCCTGGCCCTGGCGGGGCTGTACGGAAAGCCCACCTCCCTGCGGCTGGACCACGCGCGGGAGCTGTCCGGACGCATGCGGGCTGTGGCCGGCTACAGCGTGGAGCCGTGGAAGCCGGTGGTGGGCGAGAACCTCTTCCGCCGGGAGACGGGGGCTGTGGCCGCCCAGTTCCACCTTCCGGAGGCCATCGAGCCGTACGCGGCGGAAGTGGTGGGGGCGTCGCGGCAGGTGGTGCTGGGCAAGAAGAGTGGTCTGGCCTCCATCCGGATCAAGTGCGAGCAGCTGGGGCTGCAGGTGCCGGAAGGCGCGCAGGCGGAGCTGCTGGCCCGGGTGAAGGAGCTGGGAATCCGCAAGCGGGGCTTGGTGACGGACGAGGAGTTTTTGGCCCTGGCCCAGGGCGGCCGGGAGAAGGTGGAAGGTCGAGGAGGCGGAAAGGAGGGGTTTGCGTGAGGAGGGTGGCCTGGTGGACGGCGGCAGTGGTGTTGGCGGTGGCCTCGGGACTCACCGCGGGGCCGGCCCGGTGGAAGATCCGCATGGGCTACATTGCCGTGGACAGCCACGCGGCCCAGTACATCGCCGCGGAGCGCTACCTGCCCCAGGAGGGGTTCGAGGTGGAGCTGGTGCGCCTGCCCAGCGGCGCGGAGATCCTCTCCCAGGTGGCCATCGGCCAGCTGCAGGTGGGGGGCGGCGCCCTCGGGGCCGCGGCCTACAACGCGGTGGCGCAAGGGCACCCCGTGAAGTTCGTGGCGCCCCTGCACAACGGCTTCATCGAGAACTACTTCACGGTCCGCCGGGCCATCTGGGGCTCGGAGATCAACCGCATCGCGCAGCTCCGGGGGAAGCCCGTGGCGGTGAACGCGCGCGGGGTGGCTACGGAGTACATGCTGGACCGGGCGCTGCGGACCGACGGGATCGCGGTGGAGGACGTGGACCTCAAGACCATGCCGTTCCCGGACATGGTCCCCGCGCTGGAGAGCGGGGCCATCTGGGCGGGGATTCTGTCGGAGCCGTTCCCCACCATCGCGGAGGACCGGGGCGTGGGGGTGCGGCCCCTGCGGATCCCGCCCGGCGCGCGGCCCATCCCCATCACCTTCGTGTTCCTGAACACCGACTGGGCCCGCCGGAACCCGGAAGCCGCGCAGCGGTTCGTGGTGGCGCACGTCAAGGCGGCCCGAGACCTGGCCATCAACAACGGCTGGCAGCGGGAGGACAACCTCCAGTTGATGGTCAAGTACACCGGCGCGCGCATCGAGCTGCTGCGCCGCGCCCGTCCCCACCACCTGGACCCCAACCTGGCGGTGGACCTGAGGGCCTTGGAGGACCAGCAGCGGTTTTACCTGCGGCGCGGGTACCTCACGTACCGGGAGCCGCTGCCCCTGGACCGGGTCTTCGACTTCAGCTACCTGCAGGCGGCCCTGCGGGAGCTGGGGCGGCGCTGACGCCATGCCAGGACGCCTGGAGGGGCGGTTCGCGCTGGTGACGGGCGCGGGACGCGGCCTGGGCAGCGCCCTGGCACTCGGCCTGGCGCGGGAAGGGGCGCACGTGGCTGTGCACTACCGCCGCTCCGCGGAAGGTGCGGAGGCGGTGGCCCGCGCCGTCCGGGAGCTGGGCCGCCAGAGTTTCACCGTCCAAGGCGACATCGCCCGTTGGGACGACGTCCGGCGGGTGGTGGAAGAGGTGTTCCGGCGGTTCGGGAGGCTGGACGTGCTGGTGAACAACGCGGGGGACATGGCCGCCGAACAGATGTCGTGGCGCGACCTGCGGGAGGAGGTCCTGGACCGGATCCTGCTGGTGGACGTGAAGGGCACGCAGCTGATGATCCACGAGGTGGGCAAGCGCATGCTGGACCAGGGGGGAGGGGCCATCGTGAACATCGGGTCGCGGGTGGTGGTCACGGGCAGCCCCCGGGCCCCGCAGTACGCGGCGGCGAAGTACGCCATCCTCGGCCTCACCAAGTCCTACGCCCGTGCCTTCGCCCCCACGGTCCGGGTGAACGCGGTGGGCCCCGGCTTCATCGAGACGGAGGCCACCCTGCAGCGGGAGGACTGGCGGTCCGGGCGCCGCGAGGAAATCCTCCGCCAGACCCCTCTACGGCGGATCGCCAAGCCGGAGGACGTGGTGCCCGCGGTGGTGTTCCTGGCCAGCGACGAGGCCCGTCACATCACGGGCGCCTTCCTGCTGTGCGACGGGGGGATGAGCATGGTGGGGGCGTAGGCGGCTCCGGCGCACCTGGCGGCGGACGGGCTCTGGCCGGGGAAGGTGGCGCGGTGCGGCCTGTCGAACCACCCCGGGGAACCAGGTGCACAAGACGCCCCGGCGGGGCAGGGGTGTGGTGTTGGCGGAGATAGCCAGGAGCCAGCGGACGGCCCAGGTTCTGGGTGTGCCTCCGGCCTCCCCCAAGGTGTGGGTTCGGGGCGTGTCCGTGCGGTACGAGTCCGCCAGGGGCACGCTGGTGGCCCTGGAGGGCGTGTCCCTGGAGGTCGGGGCGGGGGAGTTCTGCTGCATCGTGGGCCCCAGCGGGTGCGGCAAGTCCACCCTCTTGCGGGTGCTGGCGGGGTTGGTCCCGTGTAGTGCGGGCGAGGTGCGCATCCGGACCGACAGGCAGGACTGTCCCCTCACGGCCATGGTGTTCCAGGAGTACGCCTTGCTGCCCTGGCGGACGGTCCTGGACAACGTGGCCTTCGGACCGGAGAACCGGGGCGTGCCACGGCCGGAGCGCTACCGCCTGGCCCGGGAGATCCTGCGGACGGTGGGGCTTGCGGGGTTCGAGCACGCGTACCCTCACCAGCTCTCTGGCGGCATGAAGCAACGGGTGGGGATCGCGAGGGCCTTGGCGAACGACCCCGAGGTGCTGCTCATGGACGAGCCCCTGGCGGCCCTGGACGCGCAGACCCGGAACCTCATGCAGGAGGAGCTCCTGCGGATCTGGTCCCAGTTCGGCAAGACCGTGGTGTACGTCACGCACGCCATCGACGAGGCGGTGCTGTTGGGGGACCGGGTGGTGGTTATGACCGCGCGGCCGGGGCGCGTGAAAGCGGTGGTCCCCGTGGACCTGGAGCGGCCCCGGACGCTGGAGCAGAAGGGCTCTGCGCGGTTCGCACAGCTGTACAACGAGGTGTGGCAGCTGTTGCGGGAGGAGGTGGACGCCGCCTCCCGGCAGACGGTGGGCGATGGGTAGGCACACTCTCCGCGCCGCATTTGTGCCGCCTGCCCTGCTGTCGGCCCTGTCGGTGGTGGTGCTGGTGTGTCTGTGGGAGGTGGCGGCGGCCACGGGATGGGTACGGGAGGCCTTCTTCCCCCGCCCATCCGCCATCGCCGCGCAGGCCTCCGTCTTGGTGCGGGACGGCACCTTGGGCACGCACCTGGGCGCTACCCTCACCCGGCTCCTGTGGGCGTTCTTGGTGGCGACGGTGTCCGGGGTGTCCGTGGGGCTGGCCATGGGCGTGTGGAGGGCGGCGCGGGAAACGTTGGACCCCTTCTTCGCCTTCGTGTACCCGATCCCCAGCGTGCTGTTCCTCCCCCTGGCGGCGTTCCTCCTGGGGCGCGGGGAAGCTGCCCGCGTGCTCACCTCCGCGGTCACGTCCTTCTTCCTGGTGGCGGCGAACACCATGACCGGCGTCCGTCAGCTGGACCGGGGCATTCTGGAAGCCGCGGTGCACTCCGGCGCGACCGGTGCCAGGCTGTTCTTCAAGGTCCTCCTGCCCGGTGCGCTCCCGTGGGTCTTTACCGGCCTTCGGCTGGGCTTGGGGTTCGCCCTGATCGTGGTGGTGGCGGTGGAGATGGTGGGCGCGGAGCGCGGTTTGGGTTCGCTGTTGTGGCTTTCCTGGCAGACCCTGAAGGTACGGGACATGTACGTGACCCTGCTGGTGGTGGGCTTCCTGGGGCTGCTGGCCACCTACGGACTGGAGGGGCTCCGCAGCAGGCTTCTGCCCTGGCAGCCTGGGGTGGAGGTGCGCCGGTGACGGGTGCGGCGGCGCGGGGCTCCACACGGGACCTGTGGGGGGCATTCAGCGCGCTGGCGCTGGTTGGGGTTTGGGAGCTGCTGTCCAGAAACGGAGTCCTGAACCCCGCCTACTTCCCGCCGGCGACGCAGGTGGCGGGGGTGGTGGTACACGGGCTGTCCGCCGGGGAACTGGTGCCGCACCTGAACGCCACCCTCGCCCGGCTGCTGTCGGCGTTCACCCTGGCGGCGGCTCCCGGGCTGGCGGTGGGCGTGGCCATGGGGCTGTGGGGCACCGTCCGGCGGATGGCGGACCCGTACGTGGCGCTGCTGTATCCGATCCCCAAGGTGGCCCTGCTGCCCCTGATGCTCATCCTGTTCGGCGTGGGTGAGCGCGCCTTCGTGTTCACGGGTGCTCTGACCGCCTTCTTCCAGGTGGTGGTGAGCACCATGGACGGGATCCGGCAAGTAGACCCCGTGCTTTTGGAGGTGGGGCGGAACTACGGAGCCCGGGGCTTCCAGCTGTTCCGCAAGGTGGTCCTGCCCGCGGCCCTGCCCGGCATCCTCACGGGCCTGCGGCTGGGGTTGGGGTTGACCCTGGTAACGGTGGTGGCGGTGGAGTTCGCCATCGCGAAGTCGGGTCTGGGGCACGTGGTGTGGGCGTCCTGGCAGACGCTCAGCACGCCCCGCATGTACGCGGCGTTCGTGGTGGTGGGGTTCTTGGGCCTCCTGCTGACCCGGGGGCTGAAGCGGGTGCAGGACCGGTTGCTGGCCTGGCAGACCTCTGTGGACGTGTGGTGACCGCGGCGAAAGGGGGGAGGACCGTGCGTCGGGGGAGCTGGCTCGGGGTGGTGCTGTTGGCCGTGGCGGTGGCGAGCGCCGCCCCACGGGAGCGGTTGCGGATCGGGTACATCCCCGTGGATTCGTTCGCAGCCCTGCTGCTGGCTGCGGACCGCTACCTGCCGCAAGAGGGGTTCGAGGTGGAGATGGTGCGGCTGCCGAGCGGGGCGGAGATCCTCTCCCAGGTGGCCATCGGCCAGCTGCAAGCGGGCGGTGGAGCCATGGGCGCGGCCGCCTTCAACGCCGCCGTGGAGGGGCTCCCGGTGCGGTTCGTGGCGTCCCTGCACAACGGGTTCATCGAGGACTACTTCACGGTGCGCAAGGCGGTGTGGGGGGCCGAGATCAACCGCATCGCCCAACTCAAAGGCCGCCCCGTGGCCATCAACGCCCGTGGTGTGGTGACGGAGTACATGATGGATCGTGTGCTCCGCAGTGACGGGATCACCATCGAGGACGTGGACCTCAAGACCATGCCGTTCCCGGACATGGTCCCCGCGCTGGAGAGCGGGGCCATCTGGGCGGGGATCGTCTCGGAGCCGTTCCCCACCATCGCGGAGGACCGCGGGGTGGGCGTGCGGCCCCTGCGCAAGCCCCCCGGCGCCCGTCCCATCCCCTTCACCTTCGTGTTCTGGAACACCCACTGGGCGGGCCGCAACCCCCAGGCGGCCCAGCGCTTCCTGGTGGCCTACCTCCGGGCGGCGCGGGACCTGGCCATCGGGAACGGCTGGCAGCGGGAGGACAACCTGCAGGTGGTGGCCAAGTACACCGGCGCGCGTCTGGAACTCCTGCGCCGCGCCCGTCCCCACCACCTGGACCCGAACCTGAACGTGGACACCCGGCAGCTGGAGGAGCAGCAGCGGTTCTACATGCGGCGGGGCTACCTCCGGTACGCGGAGCCCCTGCCCCTGGAGCGCGTGTTCGACTTCGCGTACCTGCGCCAGGCGGTGCGCGAGCTGGGGCGGAGGTGAGACCGGTTGCGCGGCGCAGCCCGGCAGGTGGGGTTGGAAGAGCGGTACACCCTCGAGCGGGGACGCGTGTACCTGACCGGTGTGCAGGCCCTGGTGCGGCTGCCCCTGGACCAGGTGCGCCGGGACCGGAGGGCGGGGTTGCGGACGGGGGTGTTCATCACCGGCTACCCGGGGTCGCCCCTGGGGGGCTACGACCTGGCGCTGCAGCGCGCCCGCGCTCTGCTGGACGCACACGGGGTCGTGCACCAGCCCGCGCCCAACGAGGAGTCCGCGGCCACCGCCCTCATGGGAACCCAGATGTTGGACGAGCACCCCAGCAGCCGGTTCGACGGGGTGGTGGGGATCTGGTACGGCAAGGGCCCGGGCGTGGACCGGAGCGGGGACGCACTCAAGCACGGGAACTTCGCAGGCACGAGCCGGCACGGCGCGGTGGTGGTGCTCGCGGGCGAGGACCACGAGGGCAAGTCCAGCACCATGCCGTTCCAGGACGACTACGCCTTCGTGGCACACGGGATCCCCATCCTGTACCCCTCCTCGGTGGCAGAGTTCCTGGAGCTGGGGCTGCACGCGGTGGCGCTGTCGCGCTTCAGCGGGTGTTGGGTGGCCTTGAAGCTGGTGGCGGCCCTGTGCGATGGGGGCGAGATGGTGGAGGTGTCGCCGGACCGTCCTGCCATCGTCGTCCCGGAGGTGGAGGTGGACGGCCGTCCGTTTCGGAAGCGAACGGACTTCCGGTTCTTCCCCGGCACCAACGTGGAGACCGAGCGGCACCTGTACGGGGAGCGGCACGCTGCGGTGCGGGCGTACGCGCGGGCCAACGGCCTGGACCGCGTGGTGGTCGATCCCCCGCGGGCCCGCGTGGGGGTCGTCACCGCGGGCAAGAGCTACGCGGACACCAGACAGGCGCTGGAAGACCTGGGGCTGGACGAGGAGGCGCTGGTCCGGGCCGGCGTCCGGCTCCTGAAGGTGGGCCTCATCTACCCCCTGGACCCCGAGGTGGTCCGCCGGTTCGCCCGGGACCTGGAGGAAGTGGTCGTGGTGGAGGAAAAGCGCGGGTTCCTGGAGGCGCAGGTCAAGGAGGCGCTGTCGGGGCGGCCGGTGCGGGTGGTGGGGAAGACGGACGAGTCAGGGCGTCCGCTGTTCCCCGCCCACGGGGGGCTGGACGCGGACGTGGTGGCGGAACGGCTGGCGGAGCGCCTCCGGCCCTACCTGGGGCGGGTGGGCGCAGCCCGGCTGGCCGTGCTGGAGGCGATTCGTGGCCGGCGGTACGAGCCCGCACGGGCACGCACCCCCAACTACTGCTCCGGCTGCCCGCACAACACCTCCACCGTCCTGCTCCCGGGCCAGGTGGCCTGGGGCAGCCCGGGCTGTCACTCCTTCGCCTCCCTCATCGACCAGCCGCACCGGCACGTGGTGGCCATGACCCAGTACGGGGGTGAGGGGCTGCCGTGGGTCGGCCTGGCGCCGTTTACGGACCGGCCGCACCTGGTCCAGAACGTGGGGGACGGGTCCCTGTTCCACTCGAGCTACCCGAATATCCGCTTCTGCGCCGCCGCGGGGGTGAACATCACCTTCAAGGTGCTGTACAACGGGTACATCGCGAACACCGGTGCGCAGCGGCCCGTGGGCCAGCTGGCCATCCCCGAGCTCACCCGCATGCTGGAGGCGGACGGAGTCCGCAAGATCGCCGTGGTGACCAAGGACCCCCGCCGGTACCGGGGTGCCCTGCTGGCGCGCAACGCCCGGGTGTACCCGGCCCACGCCCACCAGCAGGCGCTCCGCGATCTGGTGGGGGCGGGGGGCACCACCGTGTACGTCTACGACGAGACCTGCGCCAACGAGCGGCGCCGCCAGCAGAAACGCGGCCAGCGCGCCCCGCGCACGCGGTGGGTGTGGATCCACGAGCAGGTCTGCGAGGGCTGCGGAGACTGCGGGCAGGCCAGCAACTGCATGTCCCTGCACCGGGTGGACACGGAGTTCGGGCCGAAGACGCAGGTCCACCTGTCCAGCTGCAACCAGGACGAGTCCTGCCTGCAGGGCGACTGCCCGTCCTTCGTCACCCTGGAGGCACCAGGTGGGTACGCCCGGCCCCAGCCGCCCCGCTTGGGCGCGGAGGACGTTCCCGAGCCTCCGGCCAAGGTGCGGCTGCAGGGGCCGTACCGGGTGTACATGCCCGGGGTGGGCGGCACCGGCGTCATCACGGTGAACGCCCTGCTGGCCTTCGCGGCGTGGATGGAAGGGCTGGAGGCGATGAGCTACGACCAGACGGGTGCCGCGCAGAAGTGGGGCGCGGTGCTGTCCAGCCTGACCTTGGCGCCTCCGGGGACGCGGCTGTGGTCCAACAAGGTCGGCTGCGGGCAGGCGGACCTGTACCTGGGTCTGGACCTGATCGGCGCTGTAGCCCCGCACAACTTGGACCGCTGTGAGGCCGCCCGCACCGTGGCGGTGGTGAACACAGGGGTTCTGCCCACAGGGGAGATGGTGCGGGACCCCTTCGCGGACGTTTCGCCCGAAGTCCTGGAACGGGTGGTGGCGCAGTACACCCGAGCCGCGGACAACGTGTACGTGGACGCGCGGAAGCTCGCGGAGCGGCTGTTCGGGGACTACCTGGCCACCAACCTGTTCCTGCTGGGTGTGGCCTACCAGGCGGGCCGGATCCCGCTGCAGTCCGCCAGCATCGAGGCCGCCATCCACCTCAACGGGGTGCAGGTGGAGCAGAACCTGCAGGCCTTCCGGTACGGGAGGCTATGGGTGTACGACCCACAGCGGGTGCAGGCCCTGGTGGAGCCACCACCGCGCACCGCCGAGGAGGAGCGGGCCTGGTGGGTGCAGAAGCTGCGGGGGCGTGCTGGGAGGGCGTACGCGGAGCTGATGGACCGCTGCGCGGACCTGGACGAGGAATCCCGCCGGCTTCTGGCGGTCCGGGTGGGGGAGCTGGTGGACTACCAGGACGCGCGCTACGCGCGGGCCTACGTGGAGTGGGTCCTGCGCGCGGCAAGCCGCGAACGCGAAGTGGTGGGGCGCACCGGCCCCCTGACCCACGCGGTGGCCCGGTACCTGTTCAAGCTGATGGCGTACAAGGACGAGTACGAGGTGGCACGACTGTACCTGCGGCGGGAGTTCTGGGAGCAGCTGGGGCGTACGTTTCCGGGGTACCGGAGGGTACGACTTCACCTCCACCCTCCCGCCTTGCGGGCTCTGGGCGTCCGGCGCAAGGTGGCCGTGGGGCGGTGGGTGCTTGGGCTGTTTCGGTTGCTGCGCGCCTTGCGGCGGCTGCGGGGGACCCCCTTCGACCCGTTCGGGTACGCGCGCGCCCGACGGGAGGAACGGGAGCTGCTGGCGTGGTACCGAGGACTGGTGGACCGCACCCTGTCCGCCTTGCGGCCCGACACGTACCTGCAGGCGGTGGAGCTGCTGTCCACCCCCGACCGGATCCGGGGCTACGAGGACGTGAAACGCCGCCACGCGGCCGCCGCGGTGCGCAGGGCGGAGGCGCTGCTGGAGGAGCTGACACGTCGCGGGAGCGGCCGTGAGCGGGTGCCCGTGCACCCCTAGCGAGCCCGCGGCGGCACGGGGTCCACACGGGCTCGCCGCGTGCGGGGATCCGTCTCGGCGGGACACGGACGGAGCCGGGGGCCTTGCGCCGCTTCGGCGGGCTGCGTAGAATGCCGGTGGCATGCGCGGGCGCGGCCGACTCCTAACGAGGCAAGGATCCTAACGGAGAGGGGGAGCGGAGGCTCCCCCTCTCGCCTTTTCGACTTGCCGCGTTTCCGGAGGTGCGCGTGGGGGTCCACCAGACGAAGTACGTGTTCGTGACCGGCGGGGTCGCCTCGGGCCTGGGGAAGGGGATCACCGCAGCCTCCCTGGGCCGGCTGCTGGTGGCCCGCGGCTACCGGGTCACCATGCTGAAGTTCGACCCCTACGTGAACGTGGACGCGGGGACCATGAACCCTCACCAGCACGGAGAGGTCTTCGTGACGGAGGACGGCGCGGAGACCGACATGGACCTGGGCCACTACGAGCGCTTCCTGGACACCGACCTGGGCCGCGACAACAACACCACCACGGGCCGGATCTACGGGACCGTCATCGCCCGGGAGCGGCGGGGCGAGTACCTGGGCGGGACGGTGCAGATCATCCCCCACGTGACCAACGAGATCAAGGACGAGATCCGCCGGGTGGCGGAGGCCGCGGGCGCGGACGTGATGATCGTGGAGGTGGGCGGGACGGTGGGCGACATCGAGAGCCTGCCGTTTTTGGAGGCCATCCGCCAGTTCCGCCACCAGACGGGCGCGGAGAACTGCCTGTACGTGCACGTGTCTTTGGTGCCCTTCCTGCCCGCCACGGGCGAGCTGAAGACCAAGCCCACGCAGCACTCCGTGAAGGAACTGCGGAGCATCGGGATCCAGCCGGACGTGATCGTGTGCCGGACCGCCCGGCCCATAACCCCCGCCGTCCGCGAGAAGATCGCCCTGTTCTGCGACGTGTCTCCGGAAGCGGTGATCGAGGCGTTGGACGCGGAGACCATCTACGAGGTCCCTCTGGTGCTGGAGCGGGAGGGGCTGGCGCGGATCGCCTGCCGCCGCCTGGGCCTCCCCGACCGGGAGCCGGACCTGGAGCGCTGGCGGTGGATCGTCCGCCGGCTGAAGCAGCCCACCCACCGCGTACGGGTGGCCCTGGTGGGCAAGTACATGGGGGTGGAGGACTCCTACGTGAGCATCGTGGAGGCCTTGCGGCACGGAGGGATCGCGGCGGACGCGGCGGTGGAGATCACCAAGGTGGACTCGGAGGAGCTGGAGCCGCTGACGGAGGCCGCCCTGCGGGACCGGCTGCAGCCCTTCCACGGCATCCTCGTGTGCCCGGGCTTCGGCAGCCGGGGGGTGGAAGGCAAAGTCCGGGCCATCCGCTACGCCCGGGAGCAGAAGGTCCCCTTCTTCGGGGTCTGCTACGGCATGCAGTGGGCGGTGGTGGAGTTCGCCCGGCATGTGTGTGGGATGGAAGGCGCCAACACCACGGAGGTGGACCCAGCCACACCCTACCCCGTCATCGACCTGCTGCCGGAGCAGAAGGGAGTCGTGGACAAGGGCGGGACCATGCGCCTGGGCCGGTACCCGTGCCGCATCGAGCCCGGCACCCTCGCCCACCGGGCCTACGGGACCACCTTGGTGTACGAGCGCCACCGCCACCGGTACGAGGTGAACAACACCCTGCTTCCTCACCTGGTGGAGCGCGGCCTGCGGGTCAGCGGCATCTACCCCGACAAGGGGCTGGTGGAGATCGTGGAGCTGCCGGGGCACCCCTTCTTCCTGGGCACCCAGTTCCACGCGGAGTACCGGTCCCGGCCGACGGCGCCGCACCCCCTGTACCGGGCCTTCGTGGAGGCGGCGCTGGAGTACGCGGGCGCCCGCGCCCGGGTGGCTGCCGCCTCGGAGGGAGGGGGACACCCGTGAGCGGGTGGGTGTACGTGGACGGGCAGTTCGTCCCGAAGGAACAGGCGTCGGTGTCGGTGTACGACCACGGGTTCCTGTACGGGGACGGGGTGTTTGAGGGCATCCGCGTGTACGGGGGGCGGGTGTTCAAGCTGGACGAACACGTCCGGCGGCTGTACGAGTCCGCCAAGTCCATCCTCCTGGAGGTCCCCCTGCCGCCGGAGGAGCTGAAGCGGGTCATCGTGGAGGCGGTGCGCCGGAACGGGCTGCGCGACGCGTACGTCCGGCCCATCGTCACCCGGGGGCGCGGAGACCTGGGCATCGACCCCCGCAAGTGCAGCCGGCCCACCGTGGTGGTGATCGTGGACCAGATCCAGCTGTACCCGGAGCGGGCCTACCGGGAAGGCCTCCGCATGGTCACCGCCACGCACCGGAAGAACCCTTCGGACTCCCTGAACCCACGGATCAAGTCCCTGAACTACCTGAACCAGATCCTCGCCCGGTTGGAGGCGAACCTGGCGGGCGCAGACGAAGCCCTCATGCTGAACCACGAGGGGTACGTGTGCGAGTGCAGCGCGGACAACGTGTTCGTGGTCCGCGGAGGGGAGGTGTGGACCCCGCCCCCCTACCTGGGCATCCTGAGGGGCGTCACCCGGGACACGGTCCTGGAACTGGCCGGCGCCCTGGGGATTCCTGCCTTCGAGCGGGTCTTCACCCTCCACGACGTGTACACCGCGGACGAGGTGTTCCTGACCGGGACAGGCGCGGAGATCGGGCCCGTGGTGTGGGTGGACGGGCGGGTGATCGGCACGGGCCGGCCCGGGCCCGTCACCCGGCGCCTGCTGGAAGCCTACCGGGAGCTTGCCGCCCGGGAGGGCACGCCGGTGTACGAACAGAGCCCGGCGGCCCCGGGAGGGGCCCCGTGACGGACGCCCCGGAAGAAGTCCTGGCCAGCCGCGTGGTGTTCGAGGGCCGTGTGGTGCGGGTGCGGGTGGACGAGGTCCGCCTGCGCAGCGGCCGCGTCACCACCCGGGAAGTCGTGGAGCACCGGGGCGCGGTGGGGATGGTGGCGTTGACGCAGGACGGAGAGGTCCTGTTGGTGCGGCAGTACCGCACCGCCCTGGGCGGGTGGACGGTGGAGATCCCCGCGGGCAGCCTGGAACCCGGCGAGGCGCCGGAGGCCTGCGTGCAGAGGGAGCTGGCAGAGGAGGTGGGCTACGAGGCAGGACACGTCCAGCACCTGGTGAGCTTCGCGCCGTCCCCGGGGTTCTTGACGGAGGTGCTGCACCTGTACCTGTGCACCGACCTCCGGCCCCGTCCCCTGCCGCGGGAGGAGGAGGAGATGGAAGTACTCCGCGTGCCGCTTCGGGAAGCGCGGAGGATGGTAGACCGGGGAGAGATCCGGGACGCCAAGAGCCTGATCGGGCTGCTGCTGGCGTGGGAACGCTATGGCGCCGGACCGTAGGGGGCGCGGGTTCGCCAGGGCAATAGACGCCTTCCTGGACTACCTGGGTGCGGAGGCGGGGCTGAGCGAGCGCACGCGGGCCGCCTACCGCACAGACCTGGAGGACTTCGTGGCGTTCGCGGGCCGGCAGGGCTACCAGGGCCCGCAAGACGTCCGGCGTCCCGCGGTCACCCTGTACCTGTTCGCCCTGCGCCGGAGGGGGTTCCAGCCCGCCACCGTGGCGCGCCGGCTGGCGGCCTTGCGGTCCTTTTACCATTTCCTGGTACGGGAGGGCTGGGTCCCCGCGGACCCCACGGAGGACGTGGCGTCGCCCAAGCGGGCCAGCAAGCTGCCCAGGGTGCTGTCCGCGGAGGAGGTCGCCCGCCTGTTGTCCCAGCCGGACGCGCGCACCCCCGAGGGGCTGCGCGACCGCGCCATGCTGGAACTCCTGTACAGCAGCGGGCTGCGGGTATCCGAGCTGGTGGGGCTGGACGTGGGGCACGTGGACCTGGAGGCGGAGCTGGTCCGCGTGCTGGGAAAGGGGAACCGGGAGCGGGTGGTCCCCTTGGGCTCGTACGCGGTCCGCGCCTTGCAGGCGTACCTGAGCCTGGGCCGGCCGCGCCTGGCCCGCGGGTCGTCCGCCCTGTTCCTGGGCCGGACGGGCCGACGGCTCAGCCGACAGTGGGTGTGGGCCGCCCTGCGCCGGTACGCCCGGGCCGCGGGGATCGCCACGCGGGTGAGCCCGCACGTCCTCCGTCACTCCTTCGCCACCCACCTGCTGCAAGGCGGTGCGGACCTGCGCAGCGTCCAGGAGCTGCTGGGGCACGCCAGCATCGCCACGACTCAGGTGTACACCCACGTGGCGCGGCCCCACCTACGGGAGGTGTTCGACCGGGCCCACCCCCGCGACGCGTGGGAGGGCGGTTGACCGGTGCGCCTCCGGCGGTGCGTGGTGGTGGTGCTGGACGGCCTCGGCGTGGGGGAACTGCCCGACGCGGACCGCTACGGGGACTGCGGCTCGGCCACCCTGCAGAACACCGCACGCGCGGTGGGCGGCCTGCGCCTGCCCACCCTCCAGGTGCTCGGGCTGGGCAACATCGTCCCGGTGGCGGGGGTGCCGCCTGCGCAGCCGGCCCGGGCGTGCTACGGCCGCATGGCGGAACGGTCTCCGGGAAAGGACAGCACCACGGGGCACTGGGAGCTCATGGGGGTGCACCTGGACCGGCCGTTCCCCACCTACCCGCACGGCTTCCCCCGGGAAGTGGTGGAGGCCTTCGAGCGGGCCATCGGCACAAAGACCTTGGGCAACCGCCCTGCTTCCGGCACGCAGATCCTCGAGGAGCTGGGGCCTGAACACCTCCGCACCGGCTACCCCATCGTGTACACCTCCGCGGACAGCGTGTTCCAGGTGGCAGCCCACGAGGACGTGGTGCCCGTGGAGCGGCTGTACGAGATGTGCCGGATCGCGCGTGCCCTGCTGCAGGGGGAGCACGCGGTGAGCCGGGTGATCGCCCGCCCCTTCGTGGGCCAGCCGGGGCGGTTCGTGCGGACAGCTCGGCGCAAGGACTTCTCCCTGGACCCGCCCCGCCCCACGGTCCTGGACCGGCTGGCGGAGGCAGGGCACACGGTGTGGGCGGTGGGGAAGGTGGCGGACCTGTTCCACGGCCGCGGGATCAGCCGGCACACGCCAAGCCAGGACGACGTGGACGGCCTCGTGCAGGCCACCCGTGCCCTCCGGGAGCTGGAGCGGGGCCTGGTGCTGGCCACCCTGGTGGACCTGGACACCCGGTACGGGCACCGCAACGACCCGCAGGGCTACGCCCAAGACCTGGAGGCCATCGACGGGGCCCTGCCGCAGCTGCTGGACGCCCTGCGGCCGGGCGACCTCCTGGTCCTCACCGCGGACCACGGCAACGACCCCACGACCCCGAGCACCGACCACTCCCGGGAGTACGTGCCCTTGCTGGCCTGTGGCCCTGGCCTGCGGGCAGGGTTGGACCTGGGCGTCCGCGAAACGTTTTCCGACGTGGGTGCCACCGTGGCGGAAGCCCTGGGCGTCCCGTGGGACGGCCCGGGACGGAGCTTCCTGGAGGAGCTGGTGGGGTGAGCTCGGAGTTGCGCCGCCGCATGGAGGAAGCCGCCGCGGCCATCCGCCGGCGGACGGCCTTCGTCCCGAAGCTGGCGGTGATCCTGGGCTCTGGACTGGGTGCGCTGGCAGACCACGTGCAGGCGGAGGCGGTGGTCCCCTACCCGGAGATCCCGCACTTCCCCAGCCCCACGGTGGCGGGGCACGCGGGCCGGTTGGTGCTGGGCTGGCTGGAGGGCAAACCCGCCGCGGTCCTGCAGGGGCGGGCGCACCTGTACGAGGGCTACACCGCCCAGGAGGTGGTGTTCCCCGTCCGCGTCCTGTACGCCCTGGGCTGCCGTGTGCTCGTGGTGAGCAACGCCGCGGGCGGGCTGAACCGGGAGTGGAAGGCCGGGGACCTGATGGTGATCACCGACCACATCAACTTCCAGGGCACCAACCCCCTCCTGGGTCCCAACGACGACAGCCTGGGCCCGCGCTTTCCCGACATGTCCCGGCCCTACGACCCCGAACTGGTGGAGCTGGCGGAGCGGTGCGCGGTGGAGGAGCGGGTGGTCCTGCGGCGGGGCGTGTACGTGGCGGTCCTGGGTCCTTCCTACGAGACGGCGGCGGAGCTGCGCATGCTCCGCGCCCTGGGCGCGGACGCGGTGGGGATGTCCACGGTACCGGAGGTGATCGCCGCCCGGCACCTGGGGATGCGGGTGTTGGGGCTGTCCGCCATCACCGACCTAGCCACGGGGGAGGTGGTGCAGCCGGTGAGCCACGAGGAGGTCCTGCGGGTCGCCCGGGAGCTGGAGCCCCGGTTCGTGCGCCTGGTACGGCGCATCGTCCGGGAGATGCCGGTGTAGGGGTCCGGTGCAACGGACAGGCGACTGGATGCGGGAAGCGGAGGCGGAGTTTTCCGCCGCCCGCTCGCTGTACGGGGCTGGGCACTGGGCCTGGTGTTGCTTCACCTGCCAGCAGGCCGCGGGGAAAGCACTGAAGGCGGTGTGCGAGCACCTGCGGACACCCCAGGTGGGGCACAACCTGAACCTCCTGGTGGAGGCGGTGGCGGCCCAGGTGGCGGTCCCAGAACCGGTGCGGAGCGCGTGCCGTCGGCTGAACCGGTACTACGTGCCCACCCGCTACCCCAACGCCTTCGACCGGGGCGTCCCCGCGGAGCAGTTCTTCCAGGAGGACGCACAGCTGGCGCTGGGCGACGCGGAGGAGGTGTTGCGCTTTGCCCGGGACACCGTGGGAGCTGCCTGAGGCGGAGGCCCTGCGGCGGTACGTGGACCGCGTACTGCGGGAGCGGCAGGACCGGGTGGAGTTCGTGGTCCTGTTCGGCTCCAGGGCCCGCGGGGACTGGGTGTCGGGCAGCGACTTCGACGTGCTGGTGGGCCTCCGGGAGGACGACGGCAGGCGCTGGGTGGACCGGCAGGCGGAGTGGGAGGCGGAGGGGAACGTGGACGTGTTCTGCTACGCCCGGTCGGAGTGGGAGCGCATGTTCGCGCAGCGCCACCTGCTCCTGCTGGACGCCCTCGAGTACGGCCTGGTGATCTGGGACCGCGGGGGCTTCCAGCAGATGCGGGATGTGTTCCGCAGGTGGCGGGAGGAAGGCCGGGTGGTGCCGTGGCGGCGCGGGTGGAAGGTGTCGTGAGGCCGTACGACCTCATCCGGAAAAAGCGCGACGGCGGGGAGCTGGCCGCGGACGAGATCGCGTTCCTGGTGGACGGGTACGTGCGGGGGGAGGTGCCCGACTACCAGGTAAGCGCGTGGCTCATGGCGGTGTACTTCCGCGGGATGACGGACCGCGAGACCGCGGAGCTGACCCTGGCCATGGCCAGGTCTGGCCGGATGCTGGACCTGCGCAGCATCCCCGGCGTGAAGGTGGACAAGCACAGCAGCGGGGGGGTGGGGGACAAGACGTCCTTGGTGTTGGTGCCGTTGGTGGCTTCCTGCGGGGTGCCCGTCCCGAAGATGTCCGGGCGCGGGCTGGGCCACACGGGCGGCACCGTGGACAAGCTGGAGGCCATCCCCGGGCTCCGCACGGAGGTGGCGGTGGAGGCGTTCGTGGAGCAGGTGCGCCAAGTGGGCTGCGCCATCGTGGGACAGAGCCCGGAGCTGGTCCCCGCGGACAAGAAGCTGTACGCGCTGCGGGACGTCACCGCCACCGTGGACAGCGTGCCGCTGATCGCCAGCAGCATCATGAGCAAGAAGATCGCGGGTGGCGCGGACGCCATCGTGCTGGACGTGAAGACGGGCAGCGGGGCCTTCCTGAAGGACGTCCGCGAAGCACGGGTGCTGGCGCAGGCCATGGTGGCCATCGGCCGCGCCCTGGGCCGGGCCACGGTGGCCCTGATCACGGACATGGACCAGCCCCTGGGCCACGCGGTGGGAAACGCGCTGGAAGTGCAGGAGGCGGTGGCCACCCTCCGGGGGGAGGGACCCGGGGACCTGACGGAGCTGTGCCTGGCCCTGGGCGCGGAGATGCTGCGTCTGGGGGGCCGTGTGGGGGACCAGGAGGAGGGACGGGCCCTGCTGCGGGGGCAGCTGAGGACCGGGGAGGGGTTCCGGAAGTTCGTGGAGATGGTGCGGGCCCAGGGAGGGGATGTGGCCAGCGTGGAGGAGCCCTCCCGCCTGCCGGCCGCGCCCGTGACGGTGGAGGTGCGTGCGGACCAGGCGGGCTACGTGCAGGCCATGGACGCGGAGACGGTGGGGCGCGTGGCCATGGCCCTGGGCGCGGGGCGGGCCCGGAAGGAGGACCCGGTAGACCCCGCGGTGGGCGTCACCGTCCTGGCCAAGAAGGGAAGCCGCGTCAGCCCGGGAGACGTGCTGGCCCTGGTGCACGCCCGGAGCCGGCAGGCCGCGGAGGCTGTAGTGCCGGTCCTCCTGCAGGCCTACCGCGTGGGCCCCACGCCTCCCCAGGCCAGGCCCCTGGTACACGACCGCGTGGGCTGACGTGCGCATCCACATCCCCCCTGGAGCGTTGGTGGTGCTGGTGGGCCCTGCGGGCAGCGGGAAGACCACCTTCGCGCGCCGCCACTTCCGCGACACCGAGGTGGTGAGCAGCGACCGCTGCCGGGCCATGATCGCGGACGACGAAGCAGACCTCACGGTGAGCGGGCGTGCCTTCGAGCTGTTCCACGAGATCCTCCGGCACCGCCTGGAGCTCGGGAAGTTGGCGGTGGCGGACAGCACCGCGGTCACCAGCCGCGCCCGCGCGGAGCTGAAGGCGCTGGCGCGGCGGTGCGGGGCTCCCGTGGTGGTGCTGGCGTTTTCCGTCCCCCTGGAGGTGTGCCTGGAGCGGAACGCGCGCCGTCCCCGGCGGGTGCCACCGGAGGTGGTGGAGCGTCAGTTCCGCCTCCTGCAGGAGGCCCTGGAGCGCATCCCCACGGAAGGCTACGACGCGTGGTACGTGCTGGACCCCCGGGCCCAGGAGGAGGCCCAGGTGGAGGTCCAGGGGGACCGCGCGGTCCCCAGGCAGACTTTCCCGGAGCGAGAACAACAGCAGGCGAGGAGGTGATGCCGGTGACGGTCCGGACGGTGGGCGTGGTAGGCTGCGGGCTCATGGGCTCGGGGATCGTGGAGACCTGCGCCCGCAGCGGCTACCAGGTGGTGGTGCGGGAGGTGAACGAGGAGCTGCTGCGGCGGGGCCTGCGGCGGGTGGAGGAGTCCATGGGCCGCGCGGTGGAGCGGGGCAAGCTGTCCCCGGAAGACCGGGACGCCGCCTGGAGCCGCATCCGGGGAACGGTGCGGATGGAGGACCTGCGGGACAGCGACCTGGTCATCGAGGCCGCGGTGGAGCTCATGGACGTGAAGAAGCAGATCTGGCGGGAGCTGGACTCCCTGTGCCCTGAGCACACGGTGTTCTGCAGCAACACCTCGTCTCTGTCCATCACCGAGCAGGCCTCCGTGACCCGGCGCGGGGACCGGTTCTGCGGCATGCACTTCTTCAACCCCGTGCCCGTGATGAAGCTGGTGGAGCTGGTGCGCGGCTACCTCACCAGCGACGAGACGGTGGCCACCTGTCGGGCCTTCGCGGAGTCCCTGGGCAAGACGGTGGTGGTGGTCAAGGACCACCCCGGCTTCGTGGTCAACTACCTGCTCGTGCCGTTCCTCCTGGACGCGGTGCGGGCTCTGGAGAAGGGGCTGGCCACCAAGGAGGAGATCGACACCGCGGTGCAGCTGGGGCTCAACCACCCCATGGGCCCCTTGACCCTGCTGGACTTCGTGGGCATCGACACCACGTACTACATCGCGGAGGCCATGTACCAGGAACTGAAGGACCCCCGCTTCGCGCCGCCGCTGCTGCTCAAGCAGATGACCCTGGCAGGGCACCACGGCCGGAAAACGGGCAGGGGCTTCTACGAGTACGGACGTTAGGTGACCGCGGGGGTACGCGGCGGGCCTAGGCGGGGTTTCCTCCCTCCGGGGGCTCGGAAGAGCACCCGAGCTCGGCGGCGTCCTGGCGGACCAGGCAGCCCACTAGGTCCACCAGGCGGGCGAGGGCGGGGTGGGGGCTTGCCTCCTGCACCCGTTGGCGGAGGAGGGGGAGCCAGCTGCCCAGGTGGTCGCGGAGGAACGCTTCCCGGGCCCGGGCGCACACCTCGGCTTCCTCCTGGCGGCCCACCACCCGGGCGTGCGCTTCCTGCGTGCACACCAAAGCCAAGAACTCCAGCTGTGCGCCCAGGTGGTCCGGCCGGTCGTGTTGGACCCCGAAGCCGAAGGCCCGGTAAAACCCCGCCACGTCCGCCATCTGCTGGACGTTGGGGCCCGCAAGGGACTGAGGGGACGCGGCGTGGCTGGCCTCGTAGGGCGGCACCACCCCTCGGTCAAACACCCGGACGTACTCCGTGCGGTAGCCCTCTGGGTCCTTGCTCACCTCCTCCACGAAGGCCTGCAGGTGCTCCTGGCCCTCGGCAAGCTCCAGCTGCGCCACGGTCCGCTGCAGCCACTGCACCGCCTCCGCAGGCACCGAGCCCTGGGAAAAAGGCCCCAGGAGCTTGGCGCAGGCGCCGTAGGCCACGGCCTTGGCAAGCAACCGGTCAGCAGGCTGGTCCGTCACGGCTCCAAACGCAGCCGGCCCAGGAGCGTGATGGACTTGCGGGCTCCCCGGTCGCCGGCGGCCCCCTGCCAAACCGCCAGGGCCAGGGCGTACGTCCCGCCCGGCGCGAGGGTGATCTCCCTGGGGTCTACGGCCCGCAGGGGCTTGCGCAGCACCACCCGCCACCGGCCGTCCTTCCACACGCCGCGGCCCGTGGCGTTCTGCGTGGGCAGCTGCTCCAGGGTCCCCGCACCTTGCGCCACCAGTTTCTCCACGGCACTCCTCTTGCGGGGCTGCGACAGGGGGTTGCCCGCGTACCAACCCGGCAGCCACTTCCGGGCCTCCGGGGGGTACGCATCCGGCAGCTTGGGCGGGTGGGCTGTCCGCAGGAGTGGCGGGTAAAAGTCGAAGGCCACGTTGGGGAAGGCGGTTTCCAGATCCTGGAAGCCCGCGTCCAGGTCCAGCTGCCAGTCCGCCCGCCAGTGCAGGACCGTGGCGGGGGTCTTGGGGGTGCCCATCATCCACTCCGTGCCCCCCGCGCCTGCGGGCAGCAGCATCACCCCGCAGCCGTCCTTGAACTCCCGCATCTTGACCGTGCGCCGGTCCGCCCGGCGGTCTTCCCACTCCAGGAGGAAAGCCACGTGTTCCCCCTCGTGGGCGCACCGCACCCACACCGAACGCACCGCGGGCCGCATCTTGGTGGGCAGGACCATGGCCTGCCCGATGAGGGCCACCTCGCTGGCCGGCACCCGTTGCCACACCTCCGCCTCGGGGTCCGGGGGCAGGGGGGGAGGAACCCGCACCGCGCGGACGTCGGGTTGCTGGGACGGTTGGGCGAGGGCGGGGCTGGCCACGGCGGCCGCGCCCAGGGCCGCAAGGCCTACCAGGGCCTGACGTCGGGTGATCCGGTCCGTTCCCATGGCGCACCTCACGTGACGTTGTAGCGGTAGGCGCGGTGCTGCGGGTCGTACGCGGGCCGCACCACGGTGGGCTCCCGGAGCGGCACCCGCACCACCTCCTCCCCGCGGTCGTCGTAGCCGTGGGCGTAGCCCCCGGCCACCCGGAACCGGTGGACGATGCGGTCCGTGGACACCGCGAGCAGCAGCACGCCCCGGAGCTCCTCGTCCTTGCCCTCCATGGCTCGGCGGTAGGTGGCCACGGCCTGCTCCACCCCGGGACCGAACAGCATCTGGAGGAACCGCAGGTTCCCCACGTGCACGGGCGGGATGTAGTAGACGTTCGCCTCCAGGCCCAGCTGCGGCAGCAGGGGCAGGGCCACCTTCCGCACGTGGACCAGGAAGTCCACGGGGTTGTCGGGCCGCGCCCGGTCTGGGGTGCTGAGGAATCCGAAGGTGCGGATCTTGCCGATGCAGTTCCGCATGCACCGGGGCTGGACGCCCCGCTCCACCGCGGGGAAGCACAGCACGCACTTCTCCGAAACCCGGGTGGTGTGGTTGTAGAACACCTTCTTGAAGGGGCAGTTCTTCACGCACTCCCGGTAGCCCCGGCACCGCTGCTGGTCCAGCAGGACGATCCCGTCCTCCGGCCGCTTGTAGATGGCCGTGCGGGGGCAGCTGGCGAGGCAGGCGGGGTACGTGCAGTGGTTGCAGATCCGGGGCAGGTAGAAGAACCACGCGTCGTGCGGCAGCCGCAGGTAGAACCGGTCCTCCGTGATGGGGACGTTGGTCTCGTCCTCGCCCCGGTTGGGGTACGCGTAGTCCAGGTCCTCGGGCAGGTACCCCAGGGCGCGCTCGCCACTGGGCGCCGCCTCGAAGAGGGTCTTGCCCCGGTACACCCCGCCCTCCCACGCCTGGGGGCCGAGCATCTCCAGCACCCGCGCGTCCCACGCCAGGGGGTAGGAGCCCCAGGGCTTGGTCTCCACGTTGTTCCAGAACATGTACTCCTGCCCCTTGCCGGACGTCCACGTGGTCTTGCAGGCCACGGTGCACGTCTGGCAGGCGATGCACTTGTTCGTGTCGAAGACCGCCGCGGCCTGCCGCTGGGGACGGCGGCCCTCGAAGGGGTAGTCCATCTCGCGGCCGATCTGCCAGTTGTACACCTTGGGCATGGCCTACCTCCCCTTGACCGTGATGAACTGGCCCGCGAGGTACCGCCGCAGGGCGGGGGACTCGTACCTGGGCCGGAATCCCGCCGCCGCGGGTGTCCACAGCCCCTTCCCGTCCTCGCCTCCCGGCTCCGCCCGCCGGATGCGCACGTAGCTCTCCTTGGGCGCTCCCACGGTGCAGTGCACGTCCAGGGCGAACCCTGTGCCCAGTACCTGGCCGATGGGGTCCTTCCGGACCAGGCTGTCCGTCTGCAGGGTGGGCCGTAGCCACGCGCGGGTGACGGACTGGTGGCTGCCGTACCGGTACGCGGCCTGGTAGTTGGTCCGCGGGTTCTTGGCCAGGCCGTCCGGCCGGGTCTCGTGTCCCTCCACGCTGCCGTGGGTGGCGATGTAGAAGTGGAACCACGCGCGGCCCGTTCCCGGCATGATGCTGGGGTGGTAACGCGCCCGCACCAGCCACCGGAACACGCGCCGCTCCTCAGGCTTGCGCTGGTGGCCCACGAAGGGGCGGTCCAGGGGGTCGGCCTCGCACCACACGTAGTCGCCGTCCGAAATCCCCAGCCGCTTGGCGTCCTCCGGGTTGAGGTCGATGTACCCCTCGCTGATCCACGGCTTGCGGCGGTCTTGCCGGTAGAAGTCCCCGAACGGCCCCCAGAGGATCACGTCAAAGTCGGTGCTGGCGCCCGTGGAGTGGCACGCGTGCCGGTACTTGGGCGTGATGAGGACGTGCGTGTAGCCCAGGGGGCGGAGGGGGTGGCGGCTGCGGGCCACCTCCTCCGGGCTGCGGATGACGTTGCGCACCTGGCGCACCTCCGTGCGGAGGTCGTCCGGGCGCAGGCCGTACGCCTCCGGCGGGGCCGGACGCAGCGCGGGGTGCGGCTTCGCCACGATGACGTTGGGCTCGTGGTGGGTGCCGTCCACGGGCTCCCGGTGGACGGGCAGGTTCTCCCCGTACTCGAGGAACTCGTCCTCCTCCCGGTAGAACTCCAGCCGGCCCGTCTTGGTGTACCAGGGCTTGCTCTCCTGGGTCTGTTCCCAGCCCACCACCTTGGGGCTGGTCCGGCTCAGCAGGTACAGCGGGGTGCCGTTCCGGCAGCTGTCCAGCAGCTTCTGGAAGGTGTAGCCCCGGGTGGTGTTGCCGGCCCGGAAGGCCCGGTCGATGTAGACCTCCGGCTTCCCCTGCAGGACGAAGTGCCAGTAGTCCCGGAAGCGTCGCTCGCCCGTGAGCTCCGCCAGCTTGGCGGCCACCCCCGCCCAGCACTCCAGGTCGTCCCGGGTGTCGAAGATGCGCGGAAGCGGCGAGGGCGGCCAGGCCTGCAGGAAGGGGTTGGTCACCGACCCGTACACGTCTGGGAGCTTCCGTTCGGCCCAGCTGTCCACCGCGAACACCACGTCCGCGTACTCGCAGGTGGCGGTCCAGAACCAGTCCGCCGCCACCACCATCTCCAGCTTGGGAAGGGTGTTCACGATGACGTTGTGGGCCCACTTGGCGTTGCCGAGGATGGAGTTCGACAGGGCCCACATGGCGGACTTGGTGGGCGTGGGCATGTGGGTCTTCCCCGTGAACTGCTTGCGCCCCACCCGCAGGGGACGGTCGTCGTAGTTGAAGTAGTGGGCGGACTCCCCCTTCACGTACGCGCGGGTGCGGGCGGGCCGCTCGGGGTCCAGTTCGGGGTGGAAGGGGTCCTCGTTGATGTACTGCACGATGCCGGGCAAGAGCGCCAGCCGGTAGTTGCCCGCGTAGCTGCCCACGGTCCCCCCGAAGTGCCCGATGTTGTTCGTGAGGGCCGCCACCAGGATGATGGCCCGGTCCTTGAGGTCGTTGTTGAAGAAGTGGTTGGGGCCCATCCCCATGACGAACAGGGTCTTCGTCTTGTTCTCGGCGATCTGGCGGGCCAGCTGGACCACGGCCTGCTCGGGGGCTCCGGTCACGCGGCTGGTGTTCTCCGGGGTCCAGGTGTCCAGCAGGTACTGCTTGAGGAGGTCGAACACCGGCCGCACGGGGACCCGCTTCCCGTCCCGGAGGACGACCTGGAACTCGCCCTCGAGGGCGGGGTCGATTCCCGTCTCCGCGAAGTGGCGGCCTACCTGGTCCCGGGTCACCACCTTGGGCCCGCCCGTCTTCCGGTCCCACACCACGAAGTCGTCCCACTCTTCCCGGAGAGGACGGGGGATCAATTGGGCGTCCTGCTCCGCGGGAGGCGGCAGGGGCTGGCCGGGCTCCACCACCCGGGCGGCGTTCCGGAGGGGGGCCGGACGGTGGTCCGGGAACACGTCCCGGGCCCGCAGCTCCTTCAGGGTGTCCATGCGGACCAGGAGAGGCAGGTCCGTGAACTGTTTGACGAACGCCTCGTCGTACAGCTTGTCGCGGACCAGCACGTGGGCCAGGCCCAACGCCAGGGCGGAGTCCGTGCCCGGCCGGATCACGACCACCTCGTCCGCCTTGGAGCTGGTGGACTGGTACTCGGGCGCGATGGTGACCACCCGGGCGCCGTGCAGCTTCGCCTCCGTGAGCCAGTGGCCGTCGGGCATCTTCGTGGCGATCCAGTTCTTGCCCCACAGGGTGATCAGGCGCGCGTTCTCCGCCGTGTACAGGTCGAAGTCCAGGGTCTGCTGGCCCGTGACCATGGGGTGGCCCGGCGGCAGGTCCGTGTGCCAGGAGTAGCTGTCCCAGTGGCGGCCGCCTTTGGCTTCGTCCGGGCCGACCTTACGCACGTACGCGTCCAGGAGGGCCATCATGTTGGCCATCCGGTACAGGCCTCCCACCCGGAAGGGCGCGATGAAGGGCATCCCTCCGCGGAACTTCAAGGTACGGGTGCCGGCGCCTTCCGTGGCCTCCACCATGTCCGGGTCGTAGCCCTGCCGCAGGAGCCGCTGCTTCCCGGCTTCCCCGGAGTAGGTCTGGGCGATGTTGATCAGGGCCTTCGCCACGTAGGTGAAGGCCTCGTCCCAGCTGACCCGGACGAACTCCTCCTTGCCGCGGCCCTGGAAGTACTGGGCGGGCGGCCGGCCGGTCTCGGGGTCCCGGGGGAAGCCCGCGTCCACCCACGCCTTGAACCCCTTGCGGATCATGGGCCCCTTGACGCGGCGGTCGGAGTAGAAGCGGCGCACGTAGGCGAGACCGCTGATGCAGATCCGCGGGTCCCACCGGGCGGAGGCCTGGTTCCCGTACAGGTCGGTGGCCTTCCCGTAGCCGAAGCTGGGGTCCGCGTACACCACCACCCCGTTCTTCACGCTGGCCCGCAGGAGGCACCCGTGGGTGTCGTTGGGCGCGCACAGGTAGTGGAAGGTGCTGTCAGGCGTGTACAGCTCCCGGTACACCTTCTCCCAGTCCCGGTTGGGGTACCGCTGCAGGGGGTTCAGCCCGGGCTCCAGGGGCTGCAGGACGGAAAAGCTCAACAGTTCTTCGGGGAGGTCCAGGCGGCTGAGGGCCGCCGCCACGGCGGGGGCGGCGGCCAGGAACTCCCGGCGGGTCAGGCGGAATGTGGGACTCAACGGGTCCACCTCCTCCTCCGGTGCCGAAAAACGAACTGGGCAGCGCGTGTGCGCCCTGCGCACGCGCTGCCCGTCCGACCTCAAGGAATCCGTAGAGCCTGCGGAGTCTGGCTGTCCATCGGGCCTGCGCACGATGACTTATGTCACCGGCCCTCGGAGGGGCTTCTGAAGGCCTTGTGGGTGTGGACGCAACTCGCAGGACGCGCAGGGCCGAGGGAACAGGGCAGGCCGTCTTTCTACTACAGGATCCCGCGGGCCACGAGGGCGGACAGGGCCCGCAGGCCCGTGCTAGCGCCCAGGTACAGGCCCAGGGCGTACAGCCAGCCTTCCA
>FWWL01002920.1_pt1 | contig 33203 bp, 22 predicted proteins | sample 2228331 | NCBI WGS metagenome assembly FWWL01 (sample SAMEA103939775, study PRJEB20133) | metagenome
CCAAGAACTGCAGCAAGCTATCAATAAACAAATTAATCTTGAGTTTGTCTCAGCGTATCTTTACTTGGGGCTCTCTATCACTTGCGAAGAGCTCAACTTCCGTGGTGCTGCGCAGTGGATGCGACTGCAGGCTGAAGAAGAAAAGGGACATGCCATGCGCCTTTTCGATTATCTCATCCAGCGTAACGCAAAGGTTGAGCTCTTTGATATTGCCGCTCCCAAGGTTAGTCCCAAATCGTTGTTGGAAGTTTTCAAGCTTTCCCTGGAGCACGAGCAAAAGGTGACGGCCAGCATCGATAAGCTCTACGGACTAGCGTTTGAACAGCGGTCCTTTTCCACGGCCCACGAGCTAAGCTGGTTCCTGAAGGAGCAAATCGAGGAAGAGAAACAGGTACGCGATATTGTGCGTACTCTGGAAATGTTGGGGGATGACCCCGCCGCGCTTCTCGATTTTGATGCGGCTCTCGGTTCTCGCCCGGCGGAAGAGGAAGGCGAAGAATAGCCTTTCTGTGCGCACACGGAGTTGTGATGGGGGGCTCGCTCGTCAGCGAGCCCCAGTTTTATATTTACGCAGTACTGTGGAACAGGCTTATTCACAAGTGACAGTGTTCCACAAGAACTTCTGGGACGAAAACCATGGGCGCAACGATCACGATTTACGATCTTCTCACCGAGGCTGTTAACCGCCAGGCTAGCGATTTGCACCTGACGCATAACGCTCCTCCCGTCTTGCGTGTCCACGGCGAACTAGAATTCATGGACCTGCCACCTCTCACGACCGAGGACACGCAGCGGATGGTCTATGGGCTGCTCAACGACACCCAAAAGGCTCTCTTCGAGGAAAAGTGGGAATTAGATCTCAGCGTGGAGGTGGCCAACGTTGGACGCTTCCGCGTCAATGTGCATAAACAGCGGGGAGCAGTAGAAGCCGCGTTTCGTATAGTTCAGGAGAACATTCGCACCCTGCGACAGTTGGGATTGCCACCCGTGGTGGAGGAGGTGGCTCGACGTACCAGCGGGCTAGTCTTGGTCACAGGACCCACCGGAAGCGGGAAAACAACCACTCTGGCGGCAATGATTCATCAGATCAACAATGAGCAAAGCCGCATGGTTATCTGCATTGAGGACCCCATCGAATACGTGCATCGCAACAGGAAGTCCATTATTAAGCAGCGCGAGGTCTCCAGCGATACAAAATCGTTTGCCGACGCTCTCCGTCATGTCCTGCGCCAAGATCCCGACGTGGTTGTCATTGGCGAGATGCGGGACTTAGAAACCATCGCGACAGCCCTCACAGCAGCGGAAACGGGACACTTGGTCTTGGCGACGCTGCATACGCCCGATGCTATCCAGACAATTGATCGCATCATTGACGTCTTTCCTCCCCATCAGCAGCAACAGGTGCGCATCCAGCTCGCAGGCTGCTTGCAAGCGGTGGTCGCGCAGCAGCTGATTCCTATTCCGGGAGCTGCCGGCCGTGTCTTGGCCTGCGAGGTCCTTCTTGCCACTGTCGCCGTGCGCAATGTCATTCGGAACGCAAAAACGGAACAACTCTATACCCTCATGCAAACGAGTACCGAGCTCGGAATGGTCACTATGGACCGCTCCTTGAAGTCGCTCTATGAGCAAGGACTCATCAGTTACGATGAAGCGCTGCGACGCTGTCGCTTCCCCGAAGCATTTAATATCCAGTGACGTTCGACACTGTGCAGAGTTTGGTCAAGGGCCCGACAGTTTCACGGATTTTCGTGTGGACACATTCGTGCGTCTGTGTCATCGCGGTCTCATAAAAAAGGCTCGTCCATCGCGGGATGAATCTCTGATGACAATAAATTGGGGCAAATCAAACGAAGAAATCGTACGCGATCTGCAAACTTTGCTGGGGGCCACACAGGTGCTCCACAAGCGCATCGACCTTGAAGCGAGAGCGGGCGATGCCAGTATCTATCGCCTCGTTCCGCGTGTTGTCGTTCTCCCGAGAGACGAAGAAGATCTTGCGAAGCTTCTCAACTACTGCCGAAGCAACAGATTTTACCTCACATTCCGAGCTGCCGGCACTTCCCTCTCGGGGCAAGCTGTCACAGACGGGATTCTCGTGGATGTTGCCACCTACTGGCGAGGAATTCGCATTCTGGAAGACGGCAAGAAGATTGCGTTACAACCAGGAGTCATAGGCGCTCGCGCCAACGAGGTTCTTGCTCAGTACAACCGCAAAATTGGTCCCGATCCCGCTTCGATCAATGCGTGCATGGTGGGCGGCATCGCAGCCAACAATGCCTCCGGCATGTGCTGCGACGTGGCTGGCAACTCCTACCATACGATGGCCAGCATGAGATTCATGTTGGCGGATGGGCTGGTGATCGATTCCGCGGAGCCAGACGCCGACTCTATTCTGAAAATGAAGCGGCCTGACCTTTACGAAGGTCTGCTAGAAATCCGCCGAGAAATTTTGGCAACGCCTGGACTTGCCGATCGCATTCGCCAAAAATTTGCTATCAAAAACACGTGTGGCTACAGTCTGAACGCGTTTGTTGATTTCGATCGCCCCATTAATATTCTCACACATCTTCTCATTGGCAGCGAGGGAACTCTGGGGTTCATCTCCGAGATCACCTATCACACTATCCACGAGTTTGCTCTCAAAGCGACAGCACTTGTTTTCTTTGAGCAGTTTGTCGATGCCCATCGCAGCGTCAAACCTCTAGCAGAGGCAGGAGCTGCTGTGGTGGAGATCATGGACAGCGCCGCGATGCGCTCAGTAGAAGGCGAAATGCACTACGACTTTGCGGTGCGTCCGGAAATGGGGGCTCTCCTCGTCGAATTTCAGGAGCCCGACGAGGATTCATTGCGGAGCCGCCTCGGAGAGGCCGAGCGGATACTTTCCGCGTTCAAGCTTCTCACGCCGGCGGAATTTACGCGCGACCCACAAAAGCGCGAACAATATTGGCATATGCGCAAAGGGCTCTTCCCGAGTGTCGGGGCAATGCGGCGCACTGGCACCGCTGTGATCATTGAAGATGTTTGCGTGCGCCCCGAACAACTCGCTGATTGCGCTGTGGATCTTCAAGGACTCTTTGCGAAACACGAATTCCCCGACACAATCATCTTTGGTCACGCAAAGGCCGGCAATTTGCATTTTGTGATCTGTACCGATTTTGCCGACCCACGTCAGCGCGAGAATTATGCCCACCTCATGGACGACGTCATGGAGCTTATCGTCAAAAAATACGATGGCTCGCTCAAAGGGGAGCATGGCACGGGGCGCAATGTCGCCCCCTACGTCAAGCTGGAGTGGGGCGAAGACCTTTACGCGATCATGCGGCGGGTAAAAACCCTTTTGGATCCCGACAACATCCTCAATCCGGGCGTCATCCTGAACGACGACCCAGAAGTGCATTTGAAGCACCTCAAGACCATGCCGCCCGTGTCGCCGACAGTTGATAAATGCATCGAGTGCGGCTATTGTGAATCGAAGTGCCCGTCGCGCTACCTGACACTGACGCCACGCCAACGCATTGCAATTCTCCGGCAGGTTGCTGCGCTCGAAACAAATCCGCATGCCGATCCGTCGATTCTGCGTGAGCTAAAAGAGGCTTATGCGTATTCCGGCCTCGATACTTGCGCGACCGATAGCCTCTGCGCCACCGCCTGCCCCGTCGCCATCGATACGGGAGAACTGGTCAAGAACTTGCGAGCAGAAATGCACGGACGGATGTCGAAGAGCATCGCGAAGTATGTTGCGCGGCATTTCGGTCAAGCAGCGCAAGGGGTTCGAATGGGTTTGGGTGCAGTTTCTCTCGTCGGAAAGCGCGGCGAAAAAGTTGTGCGAAAAATCGCCGAAGGCGTGCATCGATTGTCGCGAGGGGCCACGCCAGCTTTACCCGACCACATTCCACTTCCTCGGCCCGCGCAACGCTTTCGTCCCGTGCCACCGAGCACAGAGGGGCAACCTCTCCTCTACTTTGCAAGCTGCCTCACCCGCACCATGGGCACCCTTCCCGGCGAGAGCGTCCCTGTGGGTTTGGCCGAAGCGACGCTATCGGTACTTCGCGCCTGTGGCTATGCCCCCTTCGTCCCGGAAGAACTTTCGGACTACTGCTGTGGCCAGCCGTTTATCAGCAAGGGCTTTCCCGAAGCGGCCAAGATCGCGGCAGAGCGGATGGTCGATTTCCTATGGGATGCCTCTTTGGGAGGGACGTATCCCATCGTCTGCGACACATCTCCGTGCTCGGGAACCATCATCCTCACGTACGGAAAACTTCTGCAAGGTGACCACTACAGGCGTTGGAAAAGCCTCCGTCTTTATGATTTTCCGGTTTTCATGGCGCACGAGGTTTTGCCGCGCAAAACTGAATGGCCTAAATTGCCCGGGACAGTTGTTCTCCATCCAACCTGCACGCTTACCAAGATAGGAGGAACACCAGCACTCCGCCGACTGGCGGAAACGCTTTGCGAGCAAGTTATCGTGCCCCTGGATGCGGGTTGCTGCGGTTTTGCCGGCGACCGGGGCTTTCTGGTGCCCGAACTCACGGAAAGTGCCACTCGTCTTGAGTCCTTGGAAGTGTCGCGCCTCATTGCTGGCGCCAAGCCGCCCGTACGCTTTCTGTCGACAAGCCGCACTTGCGAGCTCGGAATGACGGCTGCAACAGGGCACGTTTACAGCTCAATCGTCTATCTCTGTTATGAAGCTTTGGTCCAGAGGCCGGTGACGAGCGAGCGTTGACGTTCAGACAAATCCACATGCAGGTTTCGCGGCGACCTTAGACCATGGAGCCGTTGTGCAAAGCGCTGAGCTTGATCCGGACCCCGCCGCTGCGTCGGGCTCTTGCGGGGGTTGTTGGCTTCGTGACAACGGGCGTCGTGCTCTTTGTGGGGGGATGCAAGCAAACTCCCGCTCCAAGTGAGAGAGCTAGCCCGGGCCCCATCATTTCCACCGAAAACCGTGGTCCCCTTTTCATTACAGGCGAGTTAGAGCTACCCTTTCCCCCGCCGTCCCCGACACCTGAACCAACGGTGCCGCCTGATGTTATGGAGGAGCTGCGGGCTGATCGCGAGTCGCTGCAAGCGCAAGCGGAACAAATTAAGCATGCCATAGGTCAAGAAATCGAGAACACGGCGCGAGAGCAGCTTCCGCCACCAACTGCGGAGCCCCCCCCGAATGCTGCAGTGATTCGCGAGATCAATTTCGAGGGATGGCCGAAGCAAGTTGTCGATGAAGTGATGGCCAAATATGGCATGCGCATCGAAGAACGTTTTGTGACTCAGTTTTCCCGCAACACATTTGTGGGGCATGCCGCCGTCGCTTCAGACCACTACTATTCGGTGCAAGGGAACCTGAAGCCGGGTATCTATAAGATTTTCGAACTGTCGCCGCGTGCAGTTGCGCGGCTAGCTGCGCTCGAGGAGGAAGAATTGCGGCGACGCGGCATGAATCCCGAAAAAACATTCGTTCGAAGAGTGGTTTTTGGAATCCAAAAGGTGGGCCAGAACGTCTACGACCTCGGAATTAGCGAAATGGACGCTCAACCGTTGCCATAGCGTCCACGGAGTAAGCGCAGAAAGCCTATCATCGCGACGCTCATTCTCCCGTTCGCCTGGTCAAACAACTGTCGAAGGGTGGCCGGGGCAGCGGCTGAGATTTTTGATGATAGCGCCCACACCATCTCCGAAATGTCTTTTTTGTTGGCATCTGGGGGGCCCATCGGAGTAGCTACTAAGGATAATCCGAGGACAGCAATGACACAACAGATCAACATGCAGCTCGTGCGTCAGCATCAGGCCGTGTCGAAACCGGTCGATGAGACACAGCTCATCGATCCATTCGGCCGCAGAATCACCTATCTCAGAGTGTCGGTGACCGACCGGTGCAATCTCCACTGCACTTACTGCATGCCCGTGGGAAAACCTGAGTGGTTTGAGCGGGAGTCACTGCTCACCTTTGAGGACATTGAACGTATTGTGCGGGCGGCCGCCAAACTGGGCATCCGAAAAGTGCGCATTACCGGCGGTGAGCCCCTTGTTCGCGAGAACCTGCCGCGCTTGATTGAAAAACTGCGTGCCATCAGCGGCATCCAAACTCTGGCCATGACGACAAATGGGACGCTTCTGGAACGATGCGCTCACACGCTCAAGCAAGTGGGGCTCGACCGGCTCAATGTCAGCCTCGATACGCTCAAGCCTGAACGTTTCGAACGGATCACAGGCAGCAAGCATTGGCACGCCGTATGGCGCGGGATTGAAGCTGCTTTGGACGCCGGATTTGCTCCCCTCAAGCTGAACGTGGTGGTTATAAAGGGCATCAACGATGATGAGCTCATCGATTTTGCCCGCTTGGCTCGGCAATTCCCTCTCCACATCCGTTTCATCGAGTACATGCCGATCGGAGCCAATCGAGCGGATTGGGAGCGGGCGAAAATCGTTCCGTGCGCAGAAATCCGGGAGCGCATTGAGCGCGAATTCCCGTTACTGCGTCTGGACGGCGACGGAATGAGCCATGGTCCCGAACGCACTTACCTTCTTTGCGAAGGCAAAGGTTGCATAGGATTCATTAGCCCCGTTTCGGATGAGTTTTGCGCAGCCTGCAATCGGCTGCGGCTGACGAGCGATGGCAAGCTGCGTGGCTGCCTCATGCGAAACGGAGAGCTGGATTTGAAGGCAGCCCTGCGCGAAGGCGCTTCGCAAGAACAGCTTGAGGAGCTTATTGTCGAGGCAGTCCGACGTAAGCCCGAGAAACACACCATCAATTCGCCCGACTTTGCTTATTCCGATTTTTACACGATGAATCGCCTCGGCGGATAGACTAACGGTAGAGGAAGTACTTTTCCCGCTGGCGGGCAAACTTGTCGCGGGCGCCTTCCCACTGTTTGACGATTTCCGCGGCACTCTTGCCCTCGAGGATCATCCGCCGAACCTCGGTTGTGCCCATGACCTTATTGAAAGCCCCCACTCGCGCTCGTTGACGCGCAGGAGCGGCGCCAGCCCCCCCGTAGAGAATCCGCTGTTCCGGGTAGAGCTTGTGCAAAGCCTCGATCAAATGAATGCCCGTTTCGACAGGCATAAGAGCGTCTAGATCGGTGATGTGGATTTGCACTCCCTCGCAGGGCCGATCTCTGTACGGGCCATAGTAGGGGCGGAAATAGGCGGGGCGGAAGAAAACCCCAGGCAACTTTCGCGAATTGAGTTCTGTCGCCAAGCGCTGAGCATCTATCCACGGCGCTCCCACGTAGGCAAACGGATAGGGATAGCCGACCCCCACATTGACACAGTCTAGCTCTCCCAGCATGCCGGTGATGGCGATGTACCAACAAGCTTCGGGCGCCTGCATGTGAGTGCTTGTGGGAATCCAGGGGAGACCGGTATCCCACCAGCGCATCTCGCGCTTCCATCCTTTCATGGGAACGACCGTCAACTTGCAGCCCATTTTGTAGTAGTCGTTCATCCACATTGCTACCTCCCCTGGGGTGAGACCATAGAGGTAGGCTACGGGAGCCCAACCTACAAGCGTTTCGAAACCGTCCTTGAGAACGTTTCCACTTACCAACTTGCCACCCATGGGGTTGGGCCGATCCAACACGATGAACTCTTTGCCATTCTCAGCGGCCGCCTGCATGCAGAGCTTCATTGTGCCGACGTATGTATATGATCGATTCCCGATATCCTGAATGTCGTAGATGAGCACGTCGACGTTGCGCAGCATGGAAGGGCGGGGCTTATTCTGTGGTCGATCCTTCGCGTCGCGTCCGTGGAGACTGTAGACGGGAACGCCCGTAATGGGATCGACCTCACTTTTCACCCTTTCCCCTGCCGCCTGTGCTCCTCGAACGCCATGCTCAGGAGCGAACAATGCCGTCAACGTCGTGTCGGGCATGCGCGCGAGCTTGTCGATCGTGGAAACGAAGGCGGAGTCGAGACCGGTAGCGTTTGTAATGAGTCCGACCCGCTTACCCCGAATAATCGCTCGATACTTTTCGTCCTCGAAGAGTTGCTCATTGCCGAGTTTGATTTTGACGTTCTTTAGCTTGGGCACAAAGAGAGGGGCGGTGGGATTTGCTTGCCGCCACAGGGCATTGGACTGCAAGGAGATGGCCTCGGCCTGCTGGGCGTAAGTCGCAAAAAGATTTCTACCGTCGGTTGTGTCCTCGTCCTTTTTGTCTGCGGGCGGAGGAGGAAGTTCATCGATAAAGAAATTCGGTGGGCGCTTGGGAACGGTTGTGTCGCCAAAAAGATCAACATACTTTTCGTCCTCGGGATCAGAGAGAATCGGTTGGCCCGGGCTCACGTCCGCAAATCCTAAAGAAACCTGCAAAGCCAATCCTGCCAACAGAATGATGTTCCAACGCATTGAAATCGAAACCCCTCCAAGTCATCTGCCCAGCTCAACCGCGCGATTGCAGACAGGGCTTACCTTGACTGATGGGAGTCTCGATGCGCCAGATGCAAGAGAAAGCGGCGGGCATTTTTCTGCTTTACACGTTCCCGTTGTGGCTGCGCAATTCAATGTCATTGCAAGGGCAATACTGGCGCCAATCAAAAGAAGGTGGGTACGTTGCAATGACAACAAAGATCCTCGTCAGTGACAAGATTTCCGAAGAAGGGCTTTCCATCCTCCAGCAAAGTGGTTTCGAAGTCGTTTACAAACCGGAGATCTCGCACGAAGATTTGGTGCGAGAGATTGCTGACTACGACGCACTGGTCATCCGCAGCCGCACCAATGTCACTGCTGATGTGCTCCAAAACGCCAAGCGGTTGAAAGTTATCGGGCGCGCTGGAGTGGGACTCGACAATGTTGATGTGCAAACAGCCACGAAACTTGGCATCATCGTGATGAACACGCCGGGGGGAAATACAATTTCCACGGCCGAGCACACCATGGCGATGCTGACCTCGCTAGCACGGTGGATCCCCCAAGCCGATCGCTCCATGAAAGAGGGCAAATGGGATAAGAAGAGATTTGTCGGCGTGGAGCTTTTCCGCAAAACGCTTGGAATCGTTGGTCTGGGTCGCATTGGGACCGAAGTCGCCAAACGCGCTTTGGCCTACGGCATGAGGGTGCTCGCCTATGATCCGTTCATTTCCACGGAGGTTGCCCGTAAGATTGGCGTCCAGCCAGCCACTGTCGAGGAGATTTGCAAGGAATCGGATTTCATCACTGTTCACGTGCCGCTGAACGATCAGACACGGAATCTAATCGATAAGGCGAAAATTGAGCTGATGAAGCCAACGGTCCGGCTCATCAATTGTGCTCGCGGTGGGATCATCAACGAGGACGCTCTTCTCGAAGCCCTGCAGACGAAGCGCGTTGCTGGGGCGGCTCTCGATGTTTTCTCTGAAGAGCCTTTGCCGGCTGATCATCCATTCCGTAAACTTGATAATGTCGTTTTGACCCCGCATCTCGGTGCCTCGACAAGCGAGGCTCAGGAAGGCGTGGCCAAAGAAGTCGCGGAACAGATCGTGGATGCTCTGAGCGGCCGGATCATCCGCAATGCTGTGAACGCACCGTCCGTTGACCCCGCCATTCTCGAGCAGCTTCGCCCTTACCTGGAGCTTGTGCGTCGTATGGGCAAGTTCATGGCGCAATTTGCCCCGGCCCCAGTGCGTGTTTTCCGGGTCTATTATTCTGGGAGTGTTCTCGACTACCCCACCGCACCTGTGACAACGGCAGCGCTTGTGGGTTTCTTGGAGCCCGTTGCAGAATCAACTGTCAATTTTGTGAATGCCATGCCGATTGCTCACGAGCGCGGTATTGAGATCGTCGAACAGAAGTCTTCCGAACTCCATGGCTACGCGAACTTGATTACGATTGAGACCGAGTCGGAAGATGGCAGCAAGAACTGGGTAGGAGGAACTCTCTTCACCCGAGAGCGAGCTCGCATCGTTATCATCAACGGGAAGATGTTCGACGTCGTTCCCGAAGGCAATCTCATCGTTATCGAGAACAAAGATGTCCCCGGCATCGTGGGCAATGTGGGAACGGTTCTCGGCAAACACGGGATCAACATTGCCCAGATGACGTGGGGGCGCACGGAAGCGGGCAAAGACGCTATCACGGTCATCAATGTTGACCAGGAGGTGCCCAAAGCCGTGCTCGACGAGCTCGCCAGTTTGCCCAACATCCTGAGTGCCCGCCTTATTGTCATTTAGGGTGAAAGCGCAGGCAAACTGTTTATTTCGCCGCAAGGGCTTGACGAAGGATGCCGATCTTGGCTCGCATGAAGCGCAAAAGCCAGGCCGCGCTGGTGTTGGCGTGCTTCGTTCTCAATTGCTGCATTTTGTTTTCATGCTCGCATGAACCTCGTGGGAAAAGAGAAGGTAGTGTGAAAGAAGCGAAACGACCGCTCATCGCCATCAATACGAGCGACGAGTGGCAAGGTGGGCGCCCCAGTGCCTACTCAACCCGTGCGACCTACGTTGAGGCGGTCACAAAAGCGGGAGGGCTTCCCGTGCTCTTGCCCGCCAATGAAGATCTGCGCGTGGCTCGGGAGTACGCTGATCATTTCGATGGTTTCGTTATCATTGGCGGAGGGGATATTTCTCCTCAGCGGTACGGGAAAAGCCCTCATCCGACAGAGAATCCTATTTCATCGCTCCGCGAAGCATTTGATTTCGCTCTCATTGAAGCGCTTCTTGAAGTGCGTAAGCCTTTCTTGGCGATTTGCCTCGGCTGCCAAGAGGTGAACGTGGCGCTCGGAGGCACGCTCATTCAGGACATCGCAAGCCAAACAACATCGTCCTTGCGGCATTACACCCGTGTGCCGGGCGAGGCTCCACCGCATCACATGGTGACATTAGAAGGGGATTCGCGCGTTGCCCAATTAGTGGGCACAACAAGTTTGCTCACGAACACTTCGCATCACCAAGCCATTGAAAGGCTAGGACAAGGGCTCCGACCGGTAGGATGGGCTGAGGACGGCATCATCGAGGCGTGCGAATTGATGGATTTTCCTTTTGGTCTGTGCATCCAGTGGCACCCTGAAGCTATGATTGATGACGAGCGTCATTTAGCACTTTTTCGCGGCCTCGTTGAAAGTGCTGTTGAGATTCGTGACCGCTTTGAGAAATAGCCCTTTTGACCGCATGCATTTCTGCGCCAGTAGTACGCCCAGAGAAAGGGTAGGGCCCAAAACCATTCTCACGCGTGGGCGCCGGCACTGGCGGATGCTGAGGGAGATTCCCGAACGCTAGCCAATTAAGCTCAACGAGTTGGTTGGACCTGGCGAAGGGCGCCAGTTGGTGAAATTCATCATTCTTGCGGCTTGAGTACTTGGTCGGCGAGCCGTGGTTTTCTCCGGATGGCCTCTTGCAAAGCATCGTAAGCCCGAGCTTTTTTCCCAAGCGCCTGATAAGCTTGAGCGAGTGAAAAATAGATGTCGCCGCTGGAGGGTTCCATGCGCGCCGCTCTTTCAAGGTAGCGCACGGCGTCCTGGGCGTTTCCAACGACTAATTCCAACGACCCCAAGCGGTGGAGATAATTCGGATCGCGTTCTCCCCCGTAGGCCAGTCCCTCGCGGAGAACTTTCAATGCGTCCTCGCGACGTTTTTCTCCCACAAGCAGCCCCGCAAGGCGTTTACGCAGATCGATGTTTTCGGGAGCTTTTTCGATGGCAAGGGTGTACTCGGCAACCGCTTTTGCGACCTGCCCCCTTTTCTCAGCGATCATGCCACGCAGTTCGTGAACCAATGCTGGCGGTGCACCGGCAGCTTCCATTTTCAGGAGAGTCGCTTCAGCATTTTCTAGCTCCCCAGCTCTGATTTGAGCATCCGCCTGCAGCATCCACGCTTCGAAATCGGTGGGATCGTCAGCCGCAACCGACCCCGCGTAAATGCTCGCATCGCGATTGTTGCCTTCGGCAAGAAACGCACGGGCTCCCATTTTCCTCGCCCAGTTGTCCATGCCTACCGCAGTATAGCAGTGAGCTAAGATTTCATAATAGGGCCTCAGCGGGCGCGAGTAGGGATCTCGCGGATCGAGAGCGAACGCTTTACCGAAAAGCTCAACCGCCTTTTTGAAATCAGGGTCATCAGGCGAGAGAGTCTTGCGCGTGGAAACATCGCGGTTGAGCTCGGCCGCTTTCTGCAGAAGCCTCTCGGCATGCCTCATGGCCTCCATATAGAGCACTTGGGCCCGTGCAAACCGACTCGCTTCGACGTACTCAATGTGATTGATAAGGCGTGACCCCGTGAGATTGAGGACGATCACGGTGGCAACACCCGTCCCAACGAGAAAGCCCCAAATCAGAAGCAGGGCTCGCAGCTCTTTCCATCCGGTTTTCGCCACGATGGCCATGTTTGTCACTCGCTCACTTCAACACCTTTGACTGTTGGACGCAAGGATTGATCGGAGCGCTGCATCCAGGCGCGCCATTGGAGGAGGTCATAGTCAGATCCCAACAGCACTCTTTTGTCCGTCACCACGCGCCATTCGCCCCAGTCAATCGCGGCAGGCGGTTGGCTCGTTTTGCCTATTCGCACCTCGTAACGAATGTGTCTCGCGTCGCGATCATTATCCGTAAATGTCAGCGTCGCCGCCCGCGGCGCATTACTGAAGTGATAGACGGGCGACTCAACAACTCCGACTGCCGGAACGATCTCCACGCCTTTGATGACAGCGCCATGACCAGCGATTTGAGCTAGTGTAATATCGAGCGAAGGATCCTCACTTCGGTAGCGTCCCGCATAAAGACGCTGAGGCCCCGAGGCGCGAGCATCTGATTTGGTCTCGAGCGTTACGGTGGAGCCATTCTCAATGCTCGCCTCAACCTTGGTTACGCGCCCTCCCTTATACTTTTCGGATGCGAGTGCATAGAGGTAGACATCGTAATCAACCTCCGGCTGCCAGCTGGCGATGGGAACACGCAACTGAACAGGGGCGCACTGTTCTTTGGGGGCCGCCTCGATGAGCCAGGGAGCAACGAGCCACTTATTGTCTGTGGCGTCATCCGGCCCCGGGTACCTTGCCACAAAGGCGCCTCCTGATGCCCATGAGCGATCAGCGGGAATCATTCCCGCCGAGGAGGTGAACTTGTCATTGAGCTGCAGCGCGGGACCCGGAACGAGCGAGACATTATAGGCAACCACACGCGCTAAGTCACCCGTCAAATCGATCCGCCCATTGCCCTCAGAACGCGCACTCAAATCAATCATCGGCCAAATGGGGCTGCGCAGTTCGTTACCCCCCTGGTCAAGCTCTTCTAGCTCTTTGGACGCATTGACGATGGCGTACGCTTCTGTAAACTCGGTGGAATAAGGGAGGGCGGCAGCTATGGTGGTTGTGGTCATGGGGCCAATTTCCGGGATGAGATCTCGCACCGACTCGCTTTTTCCCGTCAGCGGATTGCGCAACCCCACTTCGACATCGAGAGGCCCGCGCGGGATATCGGCATCGGAAGAGGCCCCGGCGAGGATGGTTACGCTCGTTCCTTCGTTTGCCACGCGCGAGGAGACATCAAGGCCAACCGCTTTGAAGTCGCCCAGCCGGCGCACTTTGAACGGCGGCACGAGAGCCACATTGTTTGAGTAGTCCCGTTCTTTGACGGTGCGGGCACCATTGACGACGAGCCAGACTCTCGGGCTCCCCACCTCATTGCAGTTTTCCCAGCGCGCTTCGATAGGAATCGTGGCGCCCGCTGGAACTTCCGAGATGAGGCCCGCTCGCTCGTCATTCAGCATCACGGCTTCCGTGCCGGTCGTGGGGTCGTCGATCATCAACTGGAGGCGAACATTGCGCACGGGGACCTCACCATCGTTGCGCAGGCTGGCTCTCACCCGGATCGAGGTCCGTGCAACAATGCCCTCGGGCGGGACGTCGGTGACCACGCTTTCGGGAATCAGAACGAGATCGGGCGCTCTCTTGATTCGGACGACGCTCGAGTGCTCGTAGAGCGTATGCCACAAATCGCTATCCGTGGTTTGAGGGTCGCGCCGCTGAATGAGCAGGCTCAATGTCGTCTCACCCGCTGGTAGCGGCTGACGCGAGACAAACAGCATTTGGCGCTTCGCACCCGGCGCCAGCGCCGCGAGCGTCTGGGATTGGGCAATGGCTTCTACACCGCGAAAGAGTGTGACCACCGCACCCTGAATTGTTTCCCGACCGACATTCCACACGTCGCAGAAAAACGTGGGCGTGTCTAATTCTGTTGCATCGAGCGGGGTTACCAGCCGCACACCCCACGGCACAGCGAAGGCGACAGAAGTCGCGTCATCAAAGCGCGGCAGCTCAAAGTCGAGATACGCTCCGCGTTGGTCGTTGTCCGCGAGTGTGGCTTGTGCGATCAGCCGCCGGGGCAGCTTAGGGGCCCAGCGCAAGCGGGATGCTATCGCTTCTCCAGCCCCGAGAACAGCGCGACCTCCCGCGAAAGGCACAACGGGCCCGTGTAAACTCGGATGAGCAAGCCACGATCGCCAGTGAGCCGCAAGATCATCAAGAGCCGTTGGATTGAATAGCCTGACGCCGGCAACAACTGTCTCTGTTGACGCCGCAACACGGCCTGCTATGGGCGCGAGCGCGTCTTCGTCCAGTGCCACGCGCGCCGCCACAGAATCAAACCGGCCGGTGAGACACTCAAGACTTCCTCGCTCCGAGGTCCATTCGAGAATGACGGCTCCGGCACCTTCCGGCGCTCCATTCAGGGAAAGGACCGCCGAAGAGCGCCCCCTGATGACCGCCACAGGGCGCGACAACAGCTCCTCATTTTTCGCCAAAGAGACAACCCGAACCACGGCCGTCGTCTGCTCATCCGATAGCCCTTCAGCAACAATTTGTAAACTTGCTAATTTATCTGCTTCAATTGCGGATGGACGAACTGTGAGCGTTCCTTGCGGCCGAGGAACCTTCAGCTCCAGCGCCGGATCACCGACCAGAACGTATTGCTCGGGAACAGAGGCAGAAAATGAATCGACGTAGTAGTTGACCTTGGCATAGTCAGCCAACTCGCCTGCCCGCCGCAGTGGAGTGCGCCCCAGCGCTTCGAGGAGGTGCATCATGAGCCCCTGATGCTCGTAGGGGGTGGCGCCGCTGACTGGCGCAAAGACAGCGATGGCCCCACCAACCGGCTGCTTGACGAAAAGCTCCCCCATCGAGGCATTCACTGGGGGGACGGGGTAATCAAGCCAGGCGTTGTCGCAGCTCGCGCACGCCACCAAGGGCAGATGGGTCGGCTCGGCGAGTTTCGGCAAATCCATGATATGGAGGAGCCGCTCGTGCGACCAAATGTTCGGGCCACCGTGACCGAAGTAATTCACGAAGGCCAAGCCCGCATTGAAACGATTGATGAGCTCGGCCGTGGCCTCGCGGGATCGTCTCTTGCCATAAACCCGCGCATTGGGCACGTAGCGATAGTCTGACTGCTGAAAGAGCTGCACACTCAACGGAGGCGCACTTGCCGAGCGAAGAATCTCGCGCGCCACCGTCGGAAATTCCACATTATCATCGGTTACGAAAAGGGCGCGCGTCGCCCACTCCCCTGCCGGCTCATCTTCGTAACGCATCAGTTTCGCAATGGCTGTCGACAATTCCTCGCTTGTGGCCACGGACAGACGCCCAACATGGAGATCGGGCAAAGTGTCGCTTCCCGCAACGCAGGCATAGGGGTGGTCGCCGTGGACCGTATCCACACGCAGCGCACCACAGGTCGGGATCATATCGAGCTGAGTTTTCGATGGTGCCTCTGCGGGATCCCGCCGATAGTCACTCGCCTCGCCCACAAGAAGAACGTATGTCGGCGCGGGCTCTGGCCACTCATAGAATGCGTAGGAGAGGAAACTTCGCAGGGCTTGGGGATTTCGGTAACCGTAGCCGAAAAGATCAAAAACATCGGTGGAATGGATCGCCTGCACAGCCAGCCCTTGGGTCGCGCGCCGATCCAAGAGGGGCTGTAATGCTTCACGAAGCGGCGGATACACGATAGCTAAATAATCGGCACCACTGGCGGGCTTGAGCAAACCCAGCGGAGCCGTCGTAATGGCTTCGATGAGGGGCGGCTGTGAGATGGCGTCCATCCTCGTTGCTAGAAGGGGCTTGCCTCTGGGCGCGTCGGCAAAAATCACCCGCTGACCAGACGGGACCACTCCCACCCAGGGATTCTGTGCGTCCAGTCCCATGAGGAGCACGTCGCCATTCTCGGACGGAAAGGAGAAGCACGTGCCATGAGACGAGGGCGTCTCCAAGGGAATGCGGAAAACGGTCTGCGGAGCCTTGCGCGGCACTTGCTTCCAGCGGAAGACCAGTTTCTGGAGGAGAAAGTCGCGTTGCTCCTCCGGAGAATCATCGACGTAAAAAACCCTCACGCCGAGTTCGTTGAGCCCTGCGCTCAAATCCGCCGGCCGGAGCGCGAATGTGGCCGTCCCTTGAGCGCCCGTCAAGGGCGCTGTGGCAAGGCTTTCTCCATGGGCCAGAAGTTCGAGGCGCGGCAACTGCTGACGCGGATGCGAAAGCGCGCCATACACGACAAGTTCAACCCCATCAGAGGGCGCGAAATCATCCGGCAAGGTCACAGGGAGGGTTTCGATCCGATCCGGCGCCACGCTCTTCCAGTACCAGCGCGTTACATCGGCGGTTGGGCGGATGCGCGATTGATAATCCACGAACTTTTCCGCCACGAGCTCGTACTGGCACACCGAGGGGGACGCATCGGCAAGAGTCTTCTGCCCGTGAGCAGGGAGGAGGCGATTCGGGGGGGCGGCGCCAGCTTCTTTCCCAGCCACGTCAATCCAGTAGGCAGCCGGTCCTTCCTCATCAATATCCCATTGGGGTATGACCAACAACAACGCGTCGTCCTCAGCCGTGCCACATGCGGGAACTTCCGTGCCGCGGTGATAAACACGCCATTCGCGCGAGGGCGACACGGGCGACCATGCCGAGGTGCCCCACACCTGGCGACGTGCCTCTTCCAATTGATCACGAGAAATCCGATAGAGGCCTGGGCGATAGACCGTGACTTTGAAAAGGTGGCCATTCTCGGCCGATTTCTCAATGACCTCGCCCCATGACTTGACCGCCGCCCAAGATTGCGTGGCGGTCGTGACGAAATACTCTGGAGCGATGTCGGCGTTAAGAAGCAAGGACTCGGCAAAAGCGTGAGCTGCGCTCCGGCAAAAACGCTGTGCCCGCTGCTGGTGATCTTCGCCCACGGCTTGCGGCAGACCAAGCTCGACGTCGATCTCAATCCAGTCGACAACCCACGTCTCCTGGGCGTTCGGAATCAGCGATTGCGCGTTTGTGGCCAAGGAAACGGACATCGCGTAGACGCGGTATTGCCGGTAAATTCCGCCGGGCGTGAAGCGCACGAGGCCGTTGCTGGGATCTATGCCGGCGGGCAGCCCATGGGCTTCGCCCACAACCTCGCTCCCGCGGACACGGTAGAAGTGACCGCCGACAATTTTCGCGCGCGGTGGGGAATGAGGCGAGCTAGCAAGAAGATAATTAGCGCTTCTCCGGGTACTTGCTCTGGCAAGTGGGAGAGGCGGAACGTCGAACCGGAGTCGGAGTGTAGAACTCGTCAGCCAGGCTCGACGAACATTCACGTCGCGCGGCGCAAAGGCAAGACGGGCCGCATTCGTGCCCGCCCCGAAGCTCACAAGGTCAATCAAAAGGAAAAGCAGAAGCAAAGCACTCCCCAACACACCGAATTGACGCGCCGGCCCAGGCCCCCCTGCGCCAACCCTTAGCACGGAGTGCAAAAGTGTGTGGTGAACGTGTTGCGATATTAACTTGTTGATGACAATTCTTAATGCGTGCAATGTCTGACCTATCGCTAACCTCAATCTTCGAGAATGAGCATTCTCACCCGCTACGATAGCTGCGCAAGAGAGAACATGGTGCTCAGCGCTCGCCTTTGGCAGCGGCGAACAGTCGCGCTCTCACTCCTTCTTGCTTTACAGGACTGCTCCAGCCTAGAGCCATTTTTCTCAAAGCTGCCAACAGTTTCGCTGAGGAAAGAATCAACTGCCATCTTCAGGCTTTGCCAGAGGAAACGCTCCTTCGTCCACTGAGCTTTTCTATATCCCTGTCTTGCATGAGGCTGGTCGGATTTTCTTCGCAGCCACCCCCCAAGGTCTGAGTGCGGCTGTACAAAAGGCGCCCACAGGACAGTACGATCATGTGCGCGAGCCGAAAACGGCCCGGGGGCTACCATTTGACATTGCGGAGACGGGGAAGCAAAAGACCCCATGGCTGAAGCGCACGCGCCAGCATGGAAATCTCTCGAGAAAAAGCTTACTGAGCATCCCTCTTGAGCTCTATAAGAGGCCGAAATACAAACGCAACCGATTCCACCACGTGTTGGGTACGGGAAACATACGCTGAGCAGCTCGCCGGAGGTCGTCATTCAGGTAGGGGGTAAGTCGCTCCAAATCACGCGCGTTCTTTTCCAGCATATCACGTTTCTTGCGTATTTTGTTGGCGACTTCGACGTAGAGCGTCGGCAGGCTCACAACTGGAATTTCTCGCCCCCCCAGAGAGGCTGTGGCATCGGAGAAAGTAGTTGCCGAGTACCGCACGATGATGCGTGGGGTGAGGGTGGCAAGCCTGGTGCGGCCGATCTTTTGAAAAAAAGTTACTTCGACGGTTGTTGTCCAGTAAGCAAACTCAAGTTTATGAATTGTCTCCTCGATAAGAGAGCTCTGAAAATGTGTGCGCAGGGTGGCCCGGTCAGACTCGTGCGCGAAAAGGTCGATATCTTTGTGAGGCCGAGCTGTGCCTGTGACAGCATCGATTGCCCAGCCGCCATGAACCCACACGCGCACGCCCAACTGTTGGATTTCATCCAGAAGCGCGAAGAGCACCTCGAGGGAAGTCTGAAGAGCGCCTGGCAGCTTCTCTTTTTTGCTGACGACTGACAGCGAGTCAAACTGCATGTCTTTTGTCATGATCGATCCATTAGATGAGATTCTGCGCGAGTGCCAACTGACTTCCTCATCGCGTAGGACGATTGAATCGACAGAACGTCACGAAAAAGCAACCCCGGAATCGCCAGTGTGGTCAGCGATTTCGGGGGCACGAAAGAAATGTATTGTTGGCGAGAAGCAGCGTTTTACCGTATCATTCGAGAGACCACGAACTCAGCGCCACGGGAAGGGTCACGTCGCCCCAAGAGTTGCTCACCCGCAATTCGTCAAGCTGCAAATTGAGGTTAACATTGCCGCTGCCTTGGCGCAGGCAGACGCGACCAAGCCCTGTGGAATCTGTTCCTGAGGCCATCGTCAGCGTTGGGGTCGGCGGCGAGGGCTGTTTAAGGGGAGGATTCACCCAGAGATAACAAATGTCGTCGTCTGTATCAGGGCTAAAGACGTAGGCCACCGTGATTAGCACCGGCGTACCAACGTCGTATTCTGTTGCCGTCCAAACAGCACTTGCGACTTGTGACAACTTGTGCAGGCCAAGTTGATACTTTGATGAGGACGAGCCTTGCCTAATAAAAACACTACAGCGAAAATTCGAGCTACCTGACTGTGGTGCAAAGTGGAAGAAATAGTCGCCCGTGGTGTTGCCGGGATTCGTCACATTGAGAATGAATGAAACGTACAACGTCCCTGCTGTTTGGTTTGTGATATTCAGCCCCGGATCCTCGGCACTGCTAGCATTGATGAGTGTCACTTTTCCCCCAAGGCTTGATGGGAGGCCGGGGTAGGTGAGTGAACCAGCCGAAACCTGGACGGGTGAAGCAGTATTCGTCCCAGTTTGTGTCCACGTCCCGCCATTGATGCTGTTGCCAACGAGGTTCCCGTCAGAATAATCGAAAGGTTCATAAAGCGGAAGCGTGGCTTGGGCGTTAGCCCACGCTGCCACCGCCACAAAACTAGCTGCCGCAAGGATGCTTCTCATGCCACAAAAAGTTGAGCTTTTCATTGCCGAAAACCGCCGCGACTGCATGTTGGTTTCGAAGTGACGAAAACGCTCTCCTGCTGTCCAGTCCTGCAGCCAACCACGTCACGTCGCGGCAGAACACAGTCAGCTCAGAGAAGAGCTGCTCCCCACTTTTTGGACTCTATCGTTCTTGTCCCCCCCAAAGCGCAAGTATAAAAAATGAACTGTGATCCCCTACTCTTCACTTTTCGCCACGCTGCCACGGAACAGAGCTCGAGACTGGCCGAAGCGAGCGACAACTTTATACCCAGCGACCCATTGCGTGAGGGGGCGTCTCGCCGCAAGATGGAGGGACGTTGAAATGTGTTTTCTGCGCGGTACAAAACTCTCGGGGACACTCCTCAAGGTGGGAGCGTTCAGAGCTCATGGCTGTCGCCAATGCGCGAGCTCTCAGGGCCGGCTATTTGCCGAGCTGCACCACTAGAGCAGCTCAACGGCTCCATGGCAAAGCCGGACAGAGTTTAGCCCCTCACTCAAGCCACCACGCCTCGGGTTCAGTTCGTTGAGAGGCTCCACATTTGCACACAAGGAGATTTCACCACCAAGATAATAAAATCGCCTGAGCACTCTCCGCGACTTAGCGATTTGTGATCAATCCCCTCAACACCGGCCGAACCGCCCTCGCCTCCATTACTTGTTTCCAAACCGTTCCTGCACAGTCCGGTAGCGCTCCATGATTTCCGCGTCCATGAGCTTGAGTCCTTCCGAAAGCTGCCTGTATTTTTCGCGCAACTGTTCGGGGGTCTTTGCCTGCAGCATCTCTTCGGCAAGCTTGGTGAATTGCTCGAGTTTTTCCAAAAACGCGGCTTCGGCTGCATCGCCTATGATGTAATTGCCAGCCTTATACTTGAGTTCGAGGTCGTTGATCGCCCCTTGGACTTTGAGCACCTGCTCCGTCGTGACGTGGTCCACGATCGTGATGGGAATTTCCTCAAGCGCAGCGAGAGCATGCTGGATGGGCGGCGGTGTCGGCGTCGGTTCGGCCACGACTGGTGCCGTCGTGATTTTGGCTTCCAACGCGGCCGTCGTCTGCTGCGGAGACGGCGAGGGAGGTGCCGGCCGCGGGGACTCCGTGGCAAATGTCGGGCGCCGCTTTGTGTCGGGCGTCCCCGCCGGTTCGGTTGCTACGCGTGGTTTTTCCGTGCCTTGCTCGGCGGCGTGCGGGGCTTCCTTGCGCTCGCCGCAACCGCTCAGGAGGATCGCCAGAAAACCGCTCAGAATCACAGCGCCCCAGCAAGAGCTTTTCCAAGTGTTAGCGAGACATTTTGTTTTCATGATCTCATGCTCCTTTCAGTGGTTTGACCATCGACAACAGCATCATCGGCAAGAGCGACCTGCGCATCTGTGCCGCTCGTGTTGATTGACCCACGCCTATCTACTGCTTCACTGCGCCGACATGCATGCAAGCAAAAGACGCGCCCACGCGCTACCAGCTTGAGTGGCTCAGCGGCGACGAGAAAGGCGTCTAGGCCACGCGCCCCGGTTTCGCACGGCGCGGGCAGCGATCCGGCAGGGGCTCGCGGGACGCGCTCTCCTCGCGTCGCGGGCGCGCCCCCTCATTGACGGCTCCACGCCCATCGCCAAGGCGTCAACGTCCTATGCCCCTGTATGTGTTTCCTCAAGCGGCACGAGAGGGAAGCCTTCAAAACGCCGTCTGACGGCGTGTCATGTACAATGCGGGCAAGAGTCAGCAACCGCCCCCTGGAACACGGCGTGGGCGAACAAGAGACGCTCGTTGGCGTCTAATCGTCATACAGACAGCTCTCAGCCCACAGCGGGAGGTCCATGCTTCGAGTCTGAAAACCTACCTGGCTTCTTCGAGCCCACGCATCGTCGAGACCCTGGGCGGCTGCAATTTGGATGGTGTGTTAGGGCAGCCTCTTTGCCTTTCCTGTCACATGTGGCAGCGCCCAGAGAAATGAGAACTTGCTGGACCCGCCGGCTGCTGCGAAGTGAGGACCTGTCGCTGATAAAAAGAGAGGGGCGATTTCCCTTGGGGGGAAACCGCCCCTCGACTTTCCCTTTCTGCCCGCGATCAGAAAGGCCGCTAACGTCGAGCGATGCTATCCCGAGCGCGCTTAGAAGATCGCCCAGTCAGCAACGCCCGCAGCCGGTCCAGGCGGCTCATCCGCGCCCGGATAAGCGCCGGTGGCCGGACGCGCATCGCCGTCGATATCCGTCAGATAGTTCGAGCTGGCGACCGTGGCAAGGCCCACCGGCTTGAGCGCAAAGTGGAGGTCGACATCCCACGGCGGGTTCACGCTCGCGGGATCGACGCTCTGGCCACCTGTCGCTGGCAGGTCGTTGCCCGCTCCTTGCCAATCAGCCAGCGTGGAATAGTTGACAGCGGACGCAATCGCTGTCAACGGCGATCCGTTGGGCACCAGGTTGTTGCCCTCGGAGACGATCGTACCGCCCGCCGGCGTTGCGAAGTAGAGGCAGGCGGCATTCGTTCCGGTATTGCCCATGCGGATGATGTTGTTGCGGACAGAAACCGTGTAGCCCGCATTCAGGCCGACCGGCACGACAATTCCGCCGACACGGCCTGCTGTTGCAGCGCTGACGGCCGTATTATTCGGTGCGCAATCGATCGAATTATGCTCGATCGTTGCCGTCGAAGACGCCGTGCCAATCGAAATGCCGCGATAGAGCAGGTCAACCGCCGACGCGCTCGTAAACGCCCAGTCCTTCACGATGTTGTTGTAGATTTCGAGCGTGGTACCGTTCATGCCGCTGTCGACGAAGATTCCGATGCCCCCTTGCGCAGCCGACGTGCTCGGCACTTTGAGCATCTTGACGACATTATTGTAGATGCTTAGGGTGCCACCCGGCGTCGTGTTATTTGTGAAGGGGAAGATGCCCGCATAGGTGAGCGTCGTGGCCGTCCCGTCCTTGACCTCGATATCGTTGTTGTAGAAGGCGCCTGACGCCACGAGCGCAAAGAGGCCGCGCTGCTTAGCGACGATCGTGCAGTCGCGCACGATGATGTTCTCCGACGCGAAGCCAGCAGGCAGAGAGTTGTTGGCCCCGTTGGAACCATCAAGTGCAAATCCGCTGCCCCCCGCTGGAATGGCTTCAAGGTAGCAGTTCTCGATGACGAGACCATCGACGTCGCGCGGGACCGGCGTCGGATCGCTGGTTGAACCGTTGGCGATTCCAATGCAGTGACTATTGCCACTGCTATCGCGATTGATCACGCGCAGGTTTTTGATGACCATGTTCTCTGTATCACCCCAGACGCGCACGACACGCTGCATCGGGTCGTTGTGCGTTGCGGGGACGATAAACGTGAGGTCGCGCGTCGTGCCGCCGACGGTGTTCGAGCCGTCGATGACGTAGTTGCCGTTGGACGGCCGGTCATTGACGGCCGTTGGCACGCTCCCATCGGTCACGCCAAACACGATGTCACCATAAATCCCGGGAGGTGCACTGAGAATCTGGAAGAGGATCGTGGGTTGGGTGAACTCGGCGGGCTTGATCGTGAGGCTTGCACCCGGGCCGAACGTGTTGCCGAAATAGCTGGCAACCGTTTCGGTCGTGTCGCCCGTGATTTTCAGCGTCCAGGGGCGGTTGATGCCACCGGTGACCGAGCTGAACGCCGCGGCAGCAGCTGCAAGCGACGAATAGTCATCCCCGGGGTTGGGACCAACCGTTGCGGTCGCCGGCCCACCGAAGGAGCTGTCGAAAGGGATGGCGAAGGACAGGGAGGTCGCTGTGACCAGCGCTCCTGTCAACGCCAGGTATTGCTTTTTCATGGTCGTTACCTCCTTATGTCGAGTGTGATGATGTGCGTTAGCGGAAAGTACCCCACGCCACAACGCGCCGCGGGTGCGCGTGGTGGTTCGAAGCACTCTTTCCCATCAACGCAACCTTAGCCTATAGCGTCTCTTTTCTCGCGACATCAAGAAAAAAGCGACATGGCGGGCCCTTTTTTCTGTACGCTTCAAGCCGCGATAAGGGCAGTGTGAGCAGAAAGCTCGATCGGTCCAAAACTTGTCGATCTCTGGCTGAAAGTCGCTTGGCCAGCGAGATAATGGGCCAGCATGTGGCCGATCTAAGGCGCCGCTCCCCGCGTTTGATGGATCGAAGGCAAAACGTACCGCCATCTGCGGCGGCTCTCAGTCCAATTAAGAAGGTAAGATCGGCATGAGGCTAGCGTAATCATTTGAGTCGGTCTCACCGTCGTCGTGGTAAGACTTCCCGGGCGTGGGTAAGCATGTTTCTGGGTTTGGAGCACGATCCGAAATTGAGATGTGGGACGATTCGAGCAGAGTTTGTAATTCTGGACACGAGTCGCCAAGCCGCATGAGCCTTGCGACGAAGAGCCTTGCATCGGGGCCAACGCAAAATGCCGGGAGGCTCCCCACTCTGCCATGTGGCAGGAGGATGGAAAATGCATCCGTTGCGCCCAGAGTCTTTTTTCTTGCTTGCGGCCGAAGTGCTATGGCACAGAATTACGTTCTTAGCAGATGGAGAGAACGCAGTTTTGGCCATCTGAGCTTCACAGCGCGGGGCCGCCACCCCGTCTGGAAGCAGTGAAACCGAAGGCCAGGGGCTCTCTCCATTGGCCAGACTAACAAGATGATTTATGGAGGTTGTGAACCATGAAGAAAGCACTCCAGTGCGGCGTGACACGTGCACTCGCCGTCAGCAGTTTTGTGGCCATCGCGGCTTTGGCCAGCGCCCAGGCCTCTGTTCCCCTCTACGAGCCGTTCAGTTATTCCAACGGCAATTTAACGGGTAATAGCATCGCAGGCGGAACATGGACCCAGACAGGCAATAACACCGTAAACCCCGTCCAGGTTTCGGCGGGGTCTCTTAGCTACGCTGGACTTCCGGCAAGCCAAGGGGGAAAGGTGACCTTGCTCAATGGAACCGGCTTCGAGGATACTGGTCTGGATATCGCTGGTCAAAACTCCGGCTCGGTGTACGCCTCGTTCATTTTGAACGTGGTCAATCCGGGAAACACTGCGGGTGATTATTTTTTCCACTTCTCGAGTGCGGGAACGAACTCTACTGATTATCGTACGCGCGTACGCGTGCGCCAGGGGAGCGGCGGCCCCACCACATTCAATATTGGACTTAACCATGGAAACAGTGATCCGATTTGGTGGTCCGGTGATCTCCCTGTGGGCACGCCCGTGTTTGTAGTTGCTGCGTACAACTTTGTGGATAGCGGCGACGATACAAGCTCAATTTGGATTAATCCCGCCCTCGGTCAGCCAACTTCTCCGGCTGCAGACGGAACCGCAACAGCTACGCTAGATCTCACCACCTTGGGCCGTATAGGCTTGCGTCAGGGAAGTGGGAATACATCATTGAACGTCGAGCTCGACGAGCTGCGCATTTCGACATCGTGGACCGACGTCACGCCGACCAACGCCGCCGTGGGCGATTGGAGCGTTTACTAAAAGGTGAGTCGGAAGACACCACGCCGAAGCTAAGCGAAGCGACGGCGACAGTCCTCCCCTGCGGTGGCGGACGCAGCGAGAACAAGAGGCGAAGGACTTCCGCGGCGCACACGTCCGAAGTGGCGTGTGCGCCCTTTTTTTCTGGTGCTTTTAGAGCACCACCGTTTCGTCATCACCATAAACGCTGGGAAGAATGTTGATAGACGTTGCTTCTTAGCACTCCGAAACCTCACCTTTCCTGGACGTGTGGCCTCCCCGTGGCAAACACCGACGTTTTGCCGCGCAAAAGAAACCATTTCCTCCGCCCTGGGGGATTTGACGGACAGAACATAGGGGGTCCACCCAGTTGCAAGCGGTCCCTTCCCTGGGAGAATACGGGGGAACACATGGCTTCCATAAGACTCTGCCATTGAAATGGAGATGAGGAGAGGAAGGAAGTGCCGCTCCTTAGATTCCAAGTCCAGAGCTCGGGAGGGCGGGCTGAAGCTTTTGCAAACCATCCAGACGGCGAAAGATTCTAGCTCGGGGAATCATCCATCCCTCTCCAAGGGGAGGAAAAGTCGTGAAAGTTTCACAGATGAAGCCACGGGGGGAAGAAATAGCTATGAGTGGCACACCCTGTGCTAGTGCTAACGTGGAGTGAGTGTTTTGCCAAGGAGGTTCGCAATGATGCAATTGTTCGTTTTTGGAAGCTGCTGCGACCAGGCAATGTTTGAGGGGGAGCCATTTTGCCCAGTATGTGAACGTCAGCGTGATGAACACCGCCGCGAAAAGGAAGCGGCGGCTCAATCCACAGCAACCTTTGCAGCGGGGCGGGAACGTCTTGCCGCGCTGGCACGACGGCGCGTGGCGCCGGCTCACGAACTGACGGGGCACGGCGTCTTGGAGCGGAGAACCCTGGCACGTTATCCGGCACGACGCGAGGTTTTCCGGCTCTTTGGAATCTACCTGCCAGAATCTCAGGCTCAGGAACTTCTCAAAGAGGTCCACAAATTCAAGTGGATTACGGCCGAGAAAGCTGGGGAAGACGTCTGGCAGAAGCAAGCACCCGAGAACCCATTTGCAGCTGCCGCCCGAGAGTGGGCGCAGCGATACCTACATGCCTTTCTCGAGTGGATAACCCACTCCACGCGTGAGGCGGCGTGCCGTTCCGCGCACGCCACGTAGTAGCACCGCCCGCATAAAGAGGTTAAGTGTGGGTCGGGGCGTGAAGCAAGGCCGGGGGAAGCCCCGCCGAGACCGCTCGCGGGCTTTTCAGACTCTCAGCACGGTCGTCCCCCAAAGGTCTTGCTTTAGAGATCCGCTGGGAGCCAGGGGCGACAGTTCTCGGGGCGTGAGACTAGTCGAGGGTCGAAAGCGGCCCAATCGCAAGCTGCTCTGCGGCAGAGTGGGCCAACACATGGGGTGATTGCGCCCCCAGTGAGTGTCGGAGCGGAGCATGCCCCCCGGCCAAACGCCCGGGGGCAACCGTCAAGGATAGCGCCTGTGTGTGTCCATGTATCCCTCCTGACAAACGCCCAGGGGGCAATCCCCTCATACACATAAAGATAAAGGGGGGCCCATGAGGCAGCCGTTTATGGTCGCGACGTTCCGCCCCCCCCTTGAACACTGTGAGCGCCTCTGGGGGCGAAAACTCGGAGGCAGGGCCGTCCTAACGCAATTGGCCAAGGTAACTCACGCCGGGACCGTCCCACGGAATGCCAAAATACTCCGCCACGGTGGCGGCCGTATCGGCAAACGTTTCGCGCGTTCCGAGGTCAGTCTCTCCCCTCTTGCCCTTGGAGTACACGAGGAGGGGGACGTACTCGCGCGAGTGGTCGGTGCTAGGCGTGGTGGGATCGCAGCCATGGTCGGCAGTGATGATGAGCAAATCCTCAGGGCCTAGGGCTTCGATGATGCTCAGCAAATGGCTATCGAACTCTTCGAGCGATTGTCGATAGCCGACCGTGTCGTTGCGATGGCCGTAAATCATGTCGGTGTCAACAAGGTTGGTAAAGATGAGGCCATCGGGGGCACTGTGGAGCTCGAGAATGGTGGCGAGAATCCCCTTCTCATTGGGTCCGGTGTGGACTTCCTTGGTCAGGCCCCGATGAGCAAAAATGTCGCCAATTTTCCCGACGCCAATAGTGGCCAACCCGGCCTCTTGAAGGCGGTCGAGAATCGTGGGAGCAGGAGGGGGGACACTGAAATCGCGGCGATTGCGGGTGCGGGTGTAATTGCCGGAAGTGCCCACGAATGGTCGTGCGATGACGCGGGCAACGCGATGGGGACCGTCGAGAATTTTGCGCGCAATTTCGCACATGCGGTAAAGCTCTTCGAGGGGAATGACTTCCTCATGCGCAGCGATCTGGAAAACGCTGTCGGCGCTCGTGTAGACGATCGGCTTGCCGGTGCGCACGTGTTCGTCGCCGAGCTTTTGGATAATCTCCGTGCCGCTGGCCGGAATGTTGCCGAGAATTTCGCGACCAATGCGGCGCTGGAATTCCTCGATGATTTCCGGCGGAAAGCCGTTGGGATAGGTGGGGAAAGGCTTTTCTGAAATGACGCCGGCGATCTCCCAATGGCCAAGGGTGGTATCCTTGGCCATGCTTTTTTCAGCGCATTTGCCCCAGGCGCCGATGGCGTCGGGGCAAGGCGGCACGCCTCGTAGGTCGGCGATATTCCCAAGACCGAGACGGGCCATGTTGGGCAGGCGAAGTCCATCGGGAAAAGCCCGAGCAAGATTTCCGAGGGTGTTGCTGCCTTCGTCGCCAAAGAGGTGGGCATCGGGCATTTCTCCGATGCCGACGCTATCGAGAACGATGATCACCGCACGGCGTGCCATAGGAGACCTCCCTTGGGGCATTCACATTTGCGATTTGTGAAAAAGAACTTTCCCAATACCGCGAGGGGCAAGCTTTTTTCGGACTTGGCGACAATTGTTTAGGCCAAGAGCGCGCGGAGCGGCGTGGAAAAAGGGGCGAGGCGCAGCGTGGGGGGCGATAAAATCCCCTCGCAGATGGTAAAAGAGAAAAGCACAACGTGGCCCTGTAGCTCAGCAAGGATAGAGCAGCGGTTTCCTAAACCGTTGGTCGCAGGTTCGAATCCTGCCAGGGCTACTTTTTCCCTCACCCCGCAGGAGGTCTCTGCTGCTCCAGCGACTCGTGTTCGCGCTTGGCCTGGAGAGGCGCCCACCAAAGTTCCCGAGCAAGCACACGCACGACGATAGCTGTCGGAACCGCAAGGATCAGTCCACCAAGTCCAAACTGGGCGCCGACAATGAGAGCCGCCAGGACCACCAAAGGATGGAGACCGGCACTCCTGCCGACAATGCGTGGCTGAAGAACAAAGCCATCAAGAGTTTGAATGACGACGCTGAGCATCAAGACAAGCAGGACACCGAAGATTTTGCCGCTGGCGGTCGTGTAGGCGGTTCCGAAGACAATCCAAAGAATCGTTGGGACAGCTCCCACAATGGGGCCGACGTACGGAATGAGATTCCCAAACCCAGCCGCAAATCCAATCAAAAGCGAATACTGTTTCATGCCCAAGACAACGAGGCCAAGGCTATAAAGCACACCGATGATGACGCAGACGACGAGCTGACCACGCAAGAATCCCCCGAGGGCGACGTCAATACTCTTCCAGATGGCGAAGAGCCGATCGCGATAGGCTTGTGGCAGAAGAATGCGCAAAAATCGTCCGATACGCAGAAAATCAATAAGGCAATAAAATGTTATCATGAGAACAAGGGCGATAAACGCGATGATCCCAGCCGAGTAAGCCACAACTGTGGCTAAGGCACTGCTAAGGGAAGAAACAACTTGTGCCAAATGGGCCACGACGGTGCGTACGGCGGGAGTGAGTTGTGACGTCAGGGCATTCCAATCAAGACGGCCTTCGACGGCGTCCTGAAGTCGCTGAAGATCCTCAGGCGGAAGTTGCACTTGGAGCTCATCCGACACTGCGGCAATGAGGACGGGGACTCGCTGGAGGATGTTGGAGACACCGAGACGAAACTGAGCGACAAGCGGCGGAATGAGCAGAAAAAAGAACGTCATCGTGACGCCGAGAATGAGAAGAAAGGTCACGACAACGCTCAGTGCGCGGCTGAGACGGAGATATTTCTGGAGCAGACCAACCACGGGGTTAAAGATATAGGCCACAATCAGAGCCACGAAGAACGGGGAGGCAATGTTGAGACACCACACAATAAGGGGGCGCAAAAAGACGAGCAGGCCAAGCGCCACAGCAATCACCAAGAGCCAAAGGAGAATTTTCAGCGGACGCAGCACTGATGCCAGCGGCCACTCACCCACGTTTTTCATTATCGACCTTCCATTCGGTTGCTGTAGTGCATGCATCGTGATGATGGGAGCACAGAAAGATCAAGCGCGCGATGGAGACGAGCAGATGAGCAGTGCGGAAGGAGAAGATCAAGATTGCCGTAACGTGAATTGATTTTTTCGGTAGACATTGCAAGGGTAGTCACCCGACTGTTGAGATCTTGACACGTAGACAAAGGCGCCCTACAGTGCGCTAACGATTTGAAGTTGAGGATAGGAGAAGCAAGGCAATGGCTGACGAGATTTACGGCAACGCGTTGGGCTTGATTGAGACCCGCGGTTTGGTCGGCTCCATTGAGGCTGCAGATGCGATGGTGAAGGCAGCGAATGTGCGTCTGGTCGGCAAAGAACACGTGGGCGGTGGTTTGGTGACCGTCATGGTGCGCGGCGATGTTGGCGCCGTGAAAGCGGCGACCGACGCAGGCGCCGCCGCGGCGCGACGCGTGGGCGAACTCATCAGCGTCCATGTGATCCCGCGGCCGCATCCCGACCTGGAAAAAATCCTGCCCAAAGGGTAAGACTGAGCTCAATGTTGCTGCGGCCCACTCCCGCATTGGCCAGGGGGCCGCAGCGTCTTGCTTTTTTCGCGATGTGACCGGAGACACTGAAGGTGCCGAATCTGGAAGAAATAGTCCGCGAGGAAGTCCGGCGCGTTCTGAGCGAATTTCTGGCGAAAGAACGGGCGTCAGCCGCCGCGAGCTGCCTTGCGACCTCGCAGACGCTGGCCATTGTCTTCAGCGGGACACGTTGGCCAGCCGATGCCCTCTGGGATCAGCTGCGCGAGCTCGTGGCGCGGGGTTACCGCGGCGAAGTTGTCGTCAGCCGCACGTTTGCTGAGCTTTTTGGCCAGCGTCTGGCCGGCACGCATCTTCCCGGTCTCGCACTGCAACCGCGCTTGCGCTCAGAAAGCGAGCTCCTTGAGCTGGCCAAGCGCGCCGATGCCTGCGTGGCGGCTGCGCTCTCCCCCACGGCCGCGGCCAAGCTCACGCTTGGCATCAGCGACTCGATCCCGAGCGCAACACTGAGAGCTTTCCTTGAGTTGGCAAAACCGGTCATTGTGGCTGAGGATTCGGCGAGTCTGCGCCTCAATGCGGTAGCGCAAGGCGCTCCCCCTAAGCTGCGGCGCCTGGCGGAAGATGCTTACCATGGCCTCGCGGAAATGGGGGTGAGCTTTTCACCGCCGCAGGACCTGATGAAGGCCGTGGAACGCGCGTTTTTTGTCCCCGTGAATGAGACGCCGGAACGCCTCGCGCGGGTGCGTCCGACGAAGCAGCGGATTTTTGTGACGAGCGAAGACGTCTGGAAGGCTTCCACGCAGGGGCTCAAGGAACTGATCATCCCGGCAGATGCGGTGGTGACGGATGAGGCTCGTGATCATGCGCAGCGTGTGGGGCTGACAATTCTGCGTCAGGATTGAGACTTTCATTTTTCTCATTGCGTTCGTCTTTTACTCCCGCCGAATTCCCATGCCATGGGAACGATCAAGACAGCACTTATTAGCGTTTATCGCAAAGAAGGACTTGTCGATTTTGCGCGGGCTCTTGCTGCTCGCGGAGTGACGCTCCTCTCGACGGGAGGAACCTTACGCACACTCAAGGAACATGGCCTGGAACCCGTGAGCGTGGCCGAGTATACCGGCCAACCCGAGATTCTGGGCGGCCGCGTGAAGACTCTTCACCCAAAGATTTTCGCGGGCATTTTGGCGCGGCGCGACCACGCAGACGACTGCCGGACTCTCGAAGAAAACGGTACTCTTCCTATCGACCTGGTTGTGGTGAGCCTCTACCCGTTTGAAGCAACTGTGGCTCAACCGAATGTGGCATTGGCCGAAGCGATTGAGCAAATTGACATTGGGGGTGTCGCGTTGCTGCGTGCCGCGGCAAAGAATCACGCTTCGGTGTACGTGTTGTGCGACGAGAACGATTATGGCGAAATCCTCAAGGTCATCGACCAAGAAGAGAATGATAGCTTGTTAGCTCTGCGCCGTCGTCTGGCTGTGAAAGCCTTCCAACGCACAGCAGCCTACGACGCTGCTATTGCCAATTATCTGGGCCGCCTTGGCGAGCCTGAGCAGAGCCAGAGCGAGACGGCATTCCCACCGACGCTTTCCCTGGCTCTTCCGAAGATTCAGGATTTGCGCTACGGAGAAAACCCTCACCAAAAGGCGGCGTTCTATCGCAACAATCCGCTGGGGGAAACGAGTCTAGCTTCGGCGCAGCAGCTCCACGGCAAGGAGCTTTCGTACAACAACATCATCGACCTGGATAGTGCGCTCGAGATCGTGCGCGCGATCGAAGAGCCCTGCTGCGCAATCATCAAGCACAACAACCCGTGTGGCGTGGCGCGGGCGGAGAAACTGAGCGATGCTTTTCGAGCGGCGCGCGCGTGCGACCCGGTCAGTGCTTTTGGGGGCGTGATTGGATTCAACCGCGAAGTGGACGGTGAAACAGCCGAAGCGATGGCCGACCTTTTCGTGGAGGCCATCGTCGCGCCGGGCTTCTCGGCCGAGGCTCTCGAGCTGCTAAAAAAGAAGAAGAATTTGCGCTTGCTGGCCACGGGCCCCTTCACTCCGGTGATGGAACAGTGGATGCTGCGCAGCGTTGTGGGAGGCGTACTCGTGCAGACGCGCGACACCGGTGTCGTCACTCGGGATCAATTGCGCGTGGTCACGAAAGCGCAGCCCACGGAAGAGGACCTCGACGCGCTCCTCTTTGCGTGGAGGATCGCGAAATTCGTGAAATCAAATGCAATTGTTTACACGTCGCGCAACGCAACGATTGGTATTGGCGCCGGGCAAATGAGCCGGATCGACTCGACAAACATTGCGGCGGTCAAGGCACAGAGCCCCGTGCGCGGCGCCTACATGGCAAGCGATGCGTTCTTCCCCTTCCGTGACAATGTTGATCGGGCGGCCGATATCGGCATCCGCGCCATCATTCAGCCCGGCGGCAGCGTGCGCGATGAGGAAGTCATCCAGGCTGCAGATGAACATGGCCTGATCATGGTCTTCACGGGCATGCGACACTTCCGTCACTAAGACGACAACATTTTTCTTGCTGGCGGGGGGCTCGCATCAGGCCGGCGTTTTGACAGCGCGGCCGTTACGCCTGTGCGAGAAGGCGGGTGACGCACTCTTTGAAATGGCGGCCCCGCTCTTCGAAATTCTTGTACATGTCGTAGCTCGCGCAGGCGGGAGAAAGAAGAACGACATCCCCCGGTTGTGCGAGAGCTGCCGCGCGACCCACGGCCTCTTCCATGGAAGCGACCCGCTCGGTGGGCACCCACTGCGACCACGCGTTTTCAATGAGGGGGGCCGCCTCGCCAATGGTGAGGAGAACCTTCACACGCTCGCGCACGAGCGGCGAGAGCGTCGAGTAATCGCTTTTTTTGTCACGCCCTCCAGCGATAAGGATGACGGGCGATTGAAAGCTCTGAAGCGCTTTTTCGAGCGAGTCGAGATTGGTGGCTTTCGAATCGTTGTAGAAGCGAACGCCTCCGCGCTCGCCACAAAACTCGATGCGATGCTCCACGCCAGCAAAGGTGCGAAGCCCCTCACGCAGAGCCTCAAGCGACGCTCCGGCAAGATACGCCGCCAAAGCCGCAGCCAGA
>FWWL01002921.1_pt1 | contig 33195 bp, 35 predicted proteins | sample 2228331 | NCBI WGS metagenome assembly FWWL01 (sample SAMEA103939775, study PRJEB20133) | metagenome
TTGGTAGAGCACGACCTTGCCAAGGTCGGGGTCGCGGGTTCAAGTCCCGTCTCCCGCTCCACACCCCCCCGGGAACACCCCGGGGGGTTTTGCTTATGTGCGCCCGGTTGCCTTTCCGGGCGGGTTGGGGTGTATCCTGGGGGGCAAGGGGGAAGGGATGCGACTTTTAGACACCCACGGGAGGCTGATCAAGGACGTCCGCATCTCCGTAACGCCCCGGTGCAACCTCCACTGTCTTTACTGCCACCCCCTGGGGCTGGAGATGGCCGAGCCTCCGGGCACGCTTACTGTGGAGGACGTGGACCATTTCCTCGAGGCCGCCTCCTTGCTCGGCCTCTCCGCCGTCCGCTTCACCGGGGGGGAGCCCCTGGTGCGCAAGGAGCTCCCCCAGATGATTGAGCGGGCCCGGAGCAAGGAGGGGATAGAGGACGTGGCCATCACCACCAACGGCCTCCTCTTCGCCCGCAGGGCCAAGGAGCTGGTCCAGGCGGGGCTTAACCGGGTGAACATCTCCCTGGACGCCATCACCCCTGAGGTCTTCACCCGCATCACCCGGGGGGGGAAGGTGGAGCGGGTGCTGGAGGCGGTGGAAACCGCTTTGGAGCTCGGCCTCCACCCGGTGAAGATGAACGCGGTGGTCATCCGGGGGATGAACGAGGAGGAGGTGGTGCCCCTGGCCCGGCTCTCCCTAGACCGCCCTTTGCACATGCGCTTCATAGAGTACATGCACCTGGACAACTCCGACCCCGAGGAGTACCGTCGGCGCTTCGTGCCCGGGAGCGAGACCCGGGCCCGGATAGAGGCGGTCTTCGGACCCTTGGAGCCCGTGCCCCACGACCCCTCCTCCCCCGCCCGGGTCTATCGCATCCCCGGGGCCAAGGGCACGGTGGGGTTTATCAACCCCGTGACCGAGCCCTTCTGCTCCCACTGTTCTAGGCTTCGCCTCACCTCGGACAAGAAGCTCAGGCCCTGCCTCCTCACCGATCTGGAGATGGACATCGCCTGGGCCTTCGCCGCGGAGAACCCGGTGGAGGCCCTGGTGGACGCCATCCTTATCGCCACCCAGCGCAAGCCCGCCTTCGGGAACACCCTGCCAACTTTGCGCAAGCGGGTCATGCTGGGGATCGGCGGGTAGCGAGGAGGGTGGCGAGGACCACCAGAAGGGCCCCAAGCGCCCCGCTCGGGCCGAGCCGCTCCCCCAAGAGGAGGAAGGCGAAGAGGGTGGCCCAGACGGGCTCCAGGGTGTAGAGGACCGCCGCCTGGGGCGCGGGCACGTAGCGCTGGCCCCAGGTCTGGAGCCAGGTGGTGAGGGCGGTGGCCACCACGCCCAGGTAAAGGACGGCGCCCCAGGGCACCCCGTGCAGGGCCGGCCCTTCCCATAAGACCCAGAGGAGGGCCAAGAGGGTGGTCCCCAGGACCTGCACCGCGGTGAGGGGAAGGCTGGGGAAGGCCTTGGCGTAGACCTCGAGGCGCACGATGTAGAGCGCGTAGGTGAGGGCGGTGAGGAGGGTCCAGAGGTCCCCCACGTTCAGGGGGGGCTGCTTAGGGTCGTAGGAGAGGAGCCCCACCCCCAGGAGGGCCAGGAGGGCGGAAAGCCACACCGGAAGCCCAAGCCTCCGCCCCACGAGGCCCAGGAGGAGGGGCACCAGCACCACGTTGAGGGCGGTGATGAAGGCGCTCCGGCTGGCGGAGGTGTGGAGGAGGCCCACCGCTTGGGAGGCGTAGCCCAGAAGGAGCCAGAAGGAAAGCTCCAGCCCCGCCCCCCACATCCCCTTGGGCAGGCGGAAGGCGATGGGAAGGAAGAAGAGGCTTGCCACTAAAAAGCGCAGGAAGACGAGGAGGCTTGGGGCCATCTCCCCCACGGCGCCCTTCACCACCACGAAGGTGGTGCCCCAGAGGAGGGTGAGGAGGTTCAGGGCGAGAAGGCCCAGGGCGTAGCGGCGCATGGCCTAAAGTGTATAGCATGACGCCTGCCCCCGAGGAAGCCCGGGAGGCCTTAAGGGCGCGCCTTCTAGCGTGCCTTTCCCACCCCGACCCCGGCTACCAGGCCCTCCTCCAGGACTACCCCAGGCGGGGAGGGAAGATGCTAAGGGGCCTCCTCACCCTCTACGCCGGCCTGGCCCACGGGGCCCCCCTGGAGGCGGCCCTCGAGGCCGGGGTGGCCCTGGAGCTTTTCCAGAACTGGGTCCTCATCCACGACGACATAGAGGACGGCTCCCTGGAGCGCCGGGGCCGGCCGGCCCTGCACCGCCTCCACCCCATGCCCCTGGCCCTGAACGCGGGGGACGCCCTGCACGCGGAGATGTGGGGGCTCCTTGTGGGGGGGCTGGCGCGGGGGCTTTGGGGGCGGGAGGTGCTGGAGGAGTTTTACGCCCTGGTGCGGCGCACCGCCTACGGCCAGCACCTGGACCTGAGCTGGACCCTCTCGGGCCGTTTTGACCTGACCCCTGAGGACTACCTCTTCATGGTGGGGGAGAAGGCCGCCTACTACACCGCGGTGGCCCCCCTGCGCCTGGGGGCTTTCTTGGGGGGGAAGGTGCCCCCCTCGGCCTACGAGGCGGGGGGGCTAAAGCTTGGGGCCGCCTTCCAGATCGTGGACGACCTCCTGAACCTGAAGGCCACGGAGGCCTACGGGAAGGAGGAGGCGGGGGACCTCTACGAGGGGAAAAGGACCCTCGTCCTCTTGGCCTACCTGGAGGAGGCCCCGCCGGAGGAGCGGGAGCGGGCCCTAGCCCTCCTCCGCCTGCCCCGGGAGGCCAAGCCCGCGGGGGAGGTGGCCTGGCTAAAGGAGCGCCTTCTGGCCTCTTCCGCCTTTTCCAAAACGGAGGCCACCGCAAGGCGCCTTTTGGAGGAGGGGCTCGCCCTTCTAAAGCCCCACCTCGAGGCCCTGTCCCCCGAGCCCGCAAGGACCCTGATGGGTCTTCTCCACGCCCTGGTGGAGCGGAGGGCATAATGGGGCCATGCAGGGCGTCCGCTTCAAGGTGATCAGCGCCAACGACCCCGACATCCTCCAGGAGCGCCTGAACCGCTTCGTGGAGGAGCTCCCCGAGGACGTGGTCCTGGTGGAGGTCCGCTTCAGCGTGGGCGGGGGGCCTTCCCCCCTCTTCGCCGTTCTGGTGCACTACAAGGAAGTGGAGCGGTGGGAGGGGTAGAGGCCTTTCTCTACTTCCTGGCCCTCCAGGGGGAGGCCAAGCGGGAGGAGGTGCGGGCCCGTTTTCCCGCGCTCGTCCCCATCCTGAAGGCCCTGGGGGAGGAGGTGGAGATCCAGGGGGAGACCTTCCGCCTCCTAAGGCCCCTTCGCCTTTCCTGGTTCGCCCCGCTTTTCGGGCGGTACGCCAACCCCCTGGAGCCCCTGGCCTTGGAGCGGCTCATTGAGGCCGCCCACCGTTCCGCGGAGGCGGGGGAGCCCCTGGTGGAGGGGGAGGGGCTCCTCCGGGTGGCCCGGGCCTTCCAGTGGGGGAGCGAGGCCCTCCTTAGGGGGGAGGCCCGGGCGGCCCTCCACGCCTACGGGGAGGGGCTTGGCCTCCTGGAAGGGGCGGGCCTCCCCTTCCCCAGCGCCGCCCTGGCCCTCCTGGCCCTGGCCCAGGAGGCCTTCCGGCCAGGGGGGAAGGGGCGGGCCACGGCCAGGAAGGCCCTGGAGCGGAACCCCACCCCCTGGGCCCGGGCCCTGGCCGAGGGGGTGCTTAAGGGTGACCTGAACCCCACCCTTCCGCCCCGGGGGTCCTAGAATGGGCGGGATGCAGGGGCGCCTTAGGGAGGTCTACCTGGCCCGGCCCAGGGGGTTTTGCGCCGGGGTGGTCATGGCCATCCGCACCGTGGAGGAGGCGCTTAGCCGCTACGGTGGGGAGGGCCCTTTGGTGGTCTACCACGAGATCGTCCACAACAAGACCGTGGTGGAGCGGCTTAGGTCCAAGGGGGTGCGGTTCGTGGAGGACCTGAAGGAGATCCCCGCCTTGGGGGAAGAGGTGGCCCCCTACCTGGTCCTCTCGGCCCACGGCCACCCCCCCCAGGTGCGGGAGGAGGCGGCCCGCATGGGCCTCACCCTGCTGGACGCCACCTGCCCCCTGGTGACCAAGGTCCACACCGAGGCCCGCCGCTACGCGGAGGAGGGGTACTGGATCCTCCTCATCGGGGACTCCGCGGACCACCAGGAGGTGAAGGGCACCTACGGGGAGGCCCCGGAGAGGACCATCCTGGTGGCCGTCCACACCCACGTGGGCCGGGACCCCCGCCTGGCGGACCCCCACACGGTGGAGGTGCCGGACCCCGAGCGGGTGGTGGTCCTCACCCAGACCACCTTGAGCGTGGACGATACCTTGGAGACCATCGCCATCCTTAAGGCCCGCTTCCCCAAGCTGGTGGTGCCCGCCCGCAAGGACCTCTGCTACGCCACCCAGAACCGCCAGGACGCGGTGAAGCGGATCGCCCCCAAGGTGGAGGCCTTTTTGGTCCTCTCAAGCCCCCACTCCTCCAACGGGATGCGGCTTTTTGAGCTGGCCCAGCGCCTCGTGGGCCGGGCCTACCGGCTGGAGAGCGTGCGGGAGCTTAAGGAGGAGTGGCTTGACGGCGTGGAGCGCTTAGGGGTGACCTCCGCGGCCAGCACCCCCGAGGACCTGGTGGAGGAGCTTTTGGCCCACCTGAAGGCCAGGAATCCGGACCTCCGGGTGATGGAGGAAGGGGAGTGGGAGGAGATCGCCTTCCGCATGCCGAGGCCCATCCCGCCGGAGGAGGTCCTGGGTGGATGACCACCGCCTCTCCCTGGCCCCCATGGTGGACTGGACGGACCGGCACTTCCGCTACCTGGTCCGCCAGATAAGCCAAAGGGTGCGCCTCTACACGGAGATGACCGTGGACCAGGCGGTGCTTAAGGGCCCAAGGGAACGGCTCCTCTTCTTCCGAAAGGAGGAGCACCCCATCGCCCTGCAGCTTGCGGGCTCGGACCCCAGGACCCTGGCCGAGGCCGCCCAGATCGGGGAGGCCTACGGCTACGACGAGATCAACCTCAACCTGGGCTGCCCCTCGGAGAAGGCCCAGGAGGCGGGCTTCGGGGCCTGCCTCCTTTCCGACCCCCTCCGGGTGGCGGAGATCCTTAGGGCCATGGTGGGGGCCGTGGGGGTGCCGGTCAGCGTGAAGATGCGCCTGGGCCTCGAGGGCCAGGAAACCTACCCCGAGCTCGCCCAGAAGGTGGAGCGCTTCGCCGAGGCGGGGGTGGGGGTCTTCATCGTCCACGCCCGGAGCGCCCTCCTCCGCCTCTCTACGAAAAAGAACCGGGAAATCCCCCCCCTCAAGCACGAGTGGGTCCACCGCCTGAAAGGGGACTTCCCCCACCTCACCTTCGTGACCAACGGGGGGGTGCGCACCCTGGAGGAGGCCCTTTTCCACCTCCGGCGGGTGGACGGGGTCATGATGGGCCGGGCGGTCTACGAGGACCCCATGGTCCTGGCCGAGGCGGACCGGAGGGTGTTTGGGCTTGCCCATAGGCCCAAGACCCGCCTCGAGGTGGCCCGGGCCATGCGGGCCTACCTGGAGGAGGAAGCCTCCCGGGGCACCCCCCCTTGGGCCGTGCTCCGCCACCTCCTAACCCTCTTCCGGGGTAGGCCCCGGGGGCGGCTCTGGCGGCGCCTCCTTTCCGAGGGGCGAAGCCTAAGGGCGCTGGAGCAGGCCCTAGCGCTTCTGGAGGAGGTAGAGGAGGAGGGCGAGGAGGAGGAAAAGGGCCCAAAGGGGGATGCGGAAGGGCCGCTTTTCCTGGCCCGTGAGGGGGTCTAGGACGGGGGGGCGCATTTTCAGGCGCTGGGCCTTTTTGAGGTGCTGCACCATCCGCTCCCGGTCCCCCTTTTTCCTATAGAGGGCCGCCAGGTTCTCGTGCACCAGGGGGAGGTCGGGGGCGAGCCTCAGGGCCTTTAGGTAGAGGGCCTCCGCCTGGGCCAGCTCCCCCCGCTCCAGGTGGAGGTTGGCCAGGTTCACCAGGGCCCGGGGGTGTTCGGGGTCCAGGGCGAGGGCCTTTTGGAAGTGCCCTTCCGCCCCCTCCTTGTCCCCCCTTAGGGCCCTTTCCACCCCCAGGACCACCTCCTTCTCCGCCAGGAAGAGGGGGTCTTCCAGGGCCTCGGGGGCCTCTTCCAGGCGGGCTAGCCCCTCCAGGAGGCGCGCCCTTAGCCCTTCGGGGAAACCTTCCGCGTAGCGGCGGGCCTCGAGGTAGCGCTTGGAGCGGAGGAGATGGAGGAAGCGGAGGAGGGCCTCCGCCTCGCCGTCCCCCCTTAGGGCGCGGGCCTTAAGCTCGTCCACCATCCCCCTTAGCCTAAGGCCTCCCGGTAGACCTGAAGGTAAGCCCGGGCCGGGCCCGCCCAGGAGAAGTCCTTGGCCATGCCCCGTAGGCCCATGGCCTCCGGGCCTAAGCGGAAGAGGCGGAGGACGCCGTAGAGGAGGCCCTCGGGGTGGGCGAGGCTAAACTGGACCCCCGTCGCCCCATCCTCCACCGTGTCCTTAAGCCCTCCCACGGCCCGCACCACGGGGGGCGTGCCGTAGCGCTGGGCGATCATCTGCCCCAGGCCGCAGGGCTCAAAGCGGCTGGGCATGAGGAAGGCGTCGGCCCCCGCGTAGGCCAGGCGGGCCCGGGCCTCGTCGTAGGCCCCGTGGAAGTGGACCCTTCCGGGGTGGGCCTCCATGGCCCTCCGGAAGGCCTCCTCCAGGGCCCCATCCCCCACCCCCTGGACGTAGAGGCTGAAGCCGAGCTCCAGTAGCCTGGGCAGGGCCTCGAGGACCAGGTCCAGGCCCTTCTGCCGGTCCAGGCGGCTCACCGCGGCCAGGATGGGGGGCTTGAGGCCGGTGAGGGCCTGGAGGTGGGCCTTGGCCTTTTCCTTCCCCTCGGGGTTTTCGCGGCTGTAGGGGGCGGGGAGGTGGGGGTCCTGGGCCGGGTTCCAGACCTCCGTGTCCAGGCCGTTCAGGATGCCCCGGAGCTTGTGGGCGTGCCGGCGCAACACCCCGTCCAGCCCCTCCCCGAAGGCGGGGGTCTGGATCTCCTCCGCGTAGGAGGGGCTCACCGTGGTGACCCTCCGGGCGAAGACGATGCCCCCCTTCATGAGGTTCACCCGCCCGTAAAACTCCAGGGCCTCCATGTGGAAAAGGCTCCATGGAAGCCCGGTCCAGCGGAAGAAGTCCTCCGGGGATAGAAGCCCCTGGTGGGCCAGGTTGTGGATGGTGTAGACCACGGGGGTGGGGGTGAGGAGGGGGAGGAGGGCGGCGTGCCAGTCGTGGGCGTGGAGGAGGTCAAAGCCCTTTAGCCTCGAGGCCGCCAGGGCGAAGCGCACGTAGCGCCGCCCGTCGTCCGGTTCCCCGTAGACCCTTCCCTGGGCGAAGTCGGGCAGGCCCAGGAGGAGGAAGCGCACCCCCCCCTCCACCCGCTCCCCCAGGGCGGCCACCTCCTCCCGCCCCTCAAAGGGGAAGGCCACCGCCCCCACCCGCCGGGCCTCGAGGCCTTGGTGCCAGGGGAGGAGGACGGTGGCCTCCACCCCCAGGGGCTTCAGGGCCTTGGGCAGGCTCCCCACCACGTCCCCAAGCCCTCCCACCTTCACCAGGGGGAAGGCCTCCGCGGCCACCAGGAGCACCCTCACCCTCTCCACACCCCTTCCGGCAGGGGCCTTGCCCCCTCCAACCCATCCAGGTAAAGGTAGGCCCAGGCCGCCAAAGGCCCCTCCTCCGTCTCCACCCGAACCCTCACCCGCCGGTACTCCCGCCCCTCCTCCTCCAGCTCGTCCAGGAGGGGGAGGGCCTCCTCCTTGAGGAAAAGGACCTCCCCAAAGACCCGCCCCCCGCCCGGCACCATGGCCGGGTAGGGGTAGGGGCGCCCTTCCCCCGCCTCCAGGGCGAAAAGGCTAAACCCCTCCACCCACCCGGGAAGGGCCCGGAGGAGGTAGGGGGCCACCAGGCCGTGGTTCCGCTCCCCCCGCTTCAGCGTGCCGTAGACGAAGACCCGTTCCACACCTCCCCCAGGAAGCGGTAGCCCATCCCCACCACGGTCTCAATGAAGCGGGGCTCGTCCGCATCGTCCCCCAGTTTCTTCCGAAGGAGGCGGATGTAGGCGTCCACCACCCGCTCCGAGCCCTCGTAGTCCGGCCCCCAGACCCTTTCTAAAAGCTCCTCCCGGGTGTAGACCCGCCCCGGGGCCTGGGCCAGGGCGAAGAGGAGGCGGGTTTCCGTGGGGGAGAGCTTGAGGAGGCGGCCTTCCAGGTAGACCTGCCCCGCCTCGAGGTCCAGCTCCAAGGGCCCGAAGGCCCGCCTTCCGCCCTTCCCCGCCCGGCGGAGGAGGGCCTTGATGCGGGCGAGGAGCTCCCGGAGGGAGAAGGGCTTTCCCAGGTAGTCGTCCGCCCCCTCTAGAAGGCCTTCCACCCGGCTCTCCTCATCGGTGCGGCCCGTGAGGAGGAGGACGGGAAGGAGGGGGTCCAGGTCCCGCAGGGCCTTTAGGACCTCCAGGCCCTCCATGTCGGGCAGGCCCCGGTCCAGGACCACCAGGTCCGGCCGGAACCCCTCCAGGGCATGGAAGGCCTCCCGCCCGGAGCGGGCCCACACCACCTCAAGCCCCTCCTTTTCCAAAAACCGCTTCACCAGCTCGCCCACCTGGGCATCGTCTTCCACCAAAAGAATCCTGGCCATAATAGATTCGCTAACGCCCCAAGAGAATCACCAGACCCGGGTGCTCCCCCTCCGGGAGGGCCAGGAGGCGGGCCACCTCCCCGTCGTAAAAGGTGGCCGCGGGGTATGCGGCAAGCCCGAGGCCCGAGGCCAGGAGGAGCACCAATCCGCCCGCATAGCCCGCCTCGAGGAGAGCATACCGGTACCCCCTTATTCCAAACAAGGCCTCGCTCCGCTCCGGCACCAGGGTGAGGACGAGGAGGGCCGCGGCCCGCTCCACGGGCAGGCCCAAAAGGGCCTCCCGCCAGGCGGCCTGGTCCACCCCCGAGGCCAGCTGGGAGAGCTGGTGCTCCTTGGGAAAGTAGTGGTAGGTGCCGGGGAAGACCCCTTGGACCCTCTGGAGGACCAGGTAGACCTCCAAGGGGTAGGCCTCCCCCGCGGAGGGGAAGCCCCGGTGGCCCTCCCGTTCGGAGAGGGGGGTGAGGAGCTGGGAGAGGTCGTTAAGGGTCAAGGAGGCCCCAAGCTCCGGAAGCTCGGGGCGGAAGAGGGCCAGGGTGCGGAAAAGCCCAGGCCCACCCTCCCCCTTGGGGGGCGGGAGGGCCTGGACCTCCAGGGGGTTGGCGTAGACCTTGGCCCGGGGCCTGCGCTTTAGGGGGAGCTCGTCCCCGGGGCTTAGGCGGCTTAGGCGGTAGAAGAGCTTGCCGGGGTGCTTCTCCATGGCTAGAAGCGGTAGCCCTTGGGCACCACCACCACGCCCTCGGGGGTCACGGTGAAGCCCCGCGCCCGGTCGGCCTCGAGGTCGTAGCCGATCTCCGTGTGGGGGGGGATCTTGACCCCCTTGTCTACGATGGCGTTTCGGATGCGGCAGTAGCGCCCCACCTCCACGTCGTCAAAGAGGACGGAGCGTTCCACCAGGCTATAGGAGTTCACCCGTACCCGGCGGAAGAGCACGGACTCCCGCACCGTCCCCCCGCTCACGATGACCCCCCCGGCGAGGAGGCTGTTTAAGGCCCGGCCCACCCGTTCGCCCGCCTCGTGGACGAACTTGGCCGGGGGGCTGAAGAGGTTGGCGGTGCGCAGGGGCCACTCGGGGTTGAAGAGGTCAAACTCGGGGATGACCTTGACCAGGTCCATGCTGGCCTCAAAGTAGGCGTCCAGGGTGCCCACGTCCCGCCAGTAGAGGTTGGGGCCCTCCTGGCCGGGGATGGGGTTGCGGTGGAAATCGTAGGCGAAGACCCGATACCCCTCCTTAAGGGCCCTGGGGATCACGTCCTTGCCGAAATCGTGGCTGCTGGCCTCGTCCTTGGCATCCGCCTCCAGGAGCTCAAAGAGGGCCTCGGTGCGGAAGATGTAGTTGCCCATGGAGGCCAGGGCCAGCTCGGGCTTGCCGGGGATGGGCCTGGGGTCCTTGGGCTTTTCCCGGAACTCGGTGATCCGCCACTCCCCGTCCACCTGCAGGATCCCGAAGCGGCTCGCCTCGGAGAGGGGCACGGGGTAGGTGGCGATGGTGATGTCCGCCCGCTTCTCGTAGTGGTACTCCAACATGTGGCGGACGTTCATCTTGAAGATGTGGTCCCCCCCGAAGATGGCCACCGCCTCCGGGGCGTGGTTCTGCACCAGGTGGAGGTTCTGGTAGATGGCGTCCGCCGTTCCCCGGTACCACACGGGCCCAAGCTCCTCGTAGCGGTACATCTGGGCGGGGACCAGGAGGATGAAGTGGTCCTCCAAGAAGGCCCCGAAGCGCCAGTAGCGCTGGATGTGCTCCGTGAGGGACTGGGCCTTGTACTGGGTGAGGACGTAGATGGAGTAGATCCCGGAGTTGACGAAGTTGTTTAGGACGAAATCAATGATGCGGTACTTGGCCCCGAAGGGGACGGCGGGTTTGGCCCGCTTGGCGGTGAGGGGGTAGAGGCGGCTTCCCTGCCCTCCCGCCAGGATCATCCCCAGAACCTCCACCTTGACCATAAGACCCCCTTTGCCCTTGAGTTTACCCCGGGAAAGGCCCGAACCCGGGTATAGTGGGGGCCGATGCGGGTGAAGGACCTCGCCTGGCGCACCCCCCCCATCCGACCCAAGAAGGCCCCCCCCTTCTTCGGCCAGGAAAGGGCCTTGAGGGCCCTGGAGGCCGCCTTTAGGGCCAAGGGCCATGGGTATCTGGTGGGGCCGAGCGGTCTGGGGAAGCGCCGCCGTCTCCTCGCCCTCCTTAAAGGCAAGCGTTTTCCCCAAGAAGAGCTGCTCTACCTCCCCTTGGGCGAAGAGGCCTTTCCCCTCCTCCTTCCTCCCGGGGAGGGGCGGGCCCTTCTGGAGGGGGTGGAGGCCCTGCTGGCGGAGTTCACCCCCGCCCTCTTCCGGGAGAAGGGCTTCCTCTACGCCAAAAGCCTGGTGGAGGCCCGCCACGAGGAGGAGGCGGAGGCCCTCCTAAGGGCCCTCTCCGAGATGGCCAAGGCCGAGGGCTTCCAGCTGGAGGAAAGCGCCGAGGGCCTGACCCTAAGGGGCCAGGGCCCTCTTCCCCCGGAGCTTTCCGCCCAGCTGGAGGAAACGGTGTTGGGCTATTTGGAAATCCGCCAGCGGGCCCAGGCGGAGGTGGCCGCCCTAAGGCGGGGGTTTGCCGAGCGGGTTCTGGCGCCCAAGGCCCAGGCCCTAAAGGAGCGCTTTCCCCAGGCCCGGCACTATCTGGATTGGCTTTTAGAAAGCCTCCTCCGGGCCGCGGCCCTGGAGGAGGAGCTGGACCTTAGGGCCCTCCTCCCCCGCCTCCTGGTGGAGGGGGGGGAGCGGGTGGTCTACGAGCCCAACCCCACCCCGGAACGGCTCTTCGGCCACCTGGAGTACGAGGTGCGGGAGGGAACCTACACCACCCACCTGGGCCTCCTCCGCCCGGGGGCGCTCCTCCGGGCGGGGGGCGGGGTCTTGGTCCTCGAGGCCCACCGGGTTTGGGAGCTCGGGAGCTACCCCCTCCTGAAGCGGGCCCTGGCGGGGGGGGAGGTGGAGCCCCTCACCCCCCGGCCCGAGGTGAAGGGCCCCCGCCTCAAGCCCGCCCCCCTCACGGCCCAGGTCTTCCTGGTGGGCCCCCCGGAGGTCGTGGCCTTTTTGGAGGAGGACGAGGAGTTTTTGGAGCTCTTCCCCTACCGGGTGGAGTTTAGCCCCGACATCCCCTACACGGAGGAGAACGTGGCCTACCTGGGGGGGTTTTTGGAGGAGGAGGGCCTCCCCGTAACCCCTGAGGGTCTGGCCGCCCTGGCGGACGAGGCCCGGCGCTGGGCGGGGCACAAGGAACGGCTGGACGCCCGCCTCTACCGGGTGCTGGACCTGGCCAAGGAAGCCCTGGCCCAAGGGAACCCCCTGGACCGGCAGGCGGTGGAGGGGGCGGTCCGGGCCCGGGAGGACCGGTTTGGCCTGGAGGAGGAGCTCTACCTGGAGGAGCTCAAGGAGGGCGTGGTGGCCCTGGAGGTGGCCGGGGAGCGGGTGGGGGAGGTGAACGGCCTGGTGGTCCTGGAAGGCCCCCTGCCCTCGGGCCGCCCGGTGCGCATCACCGCCCAGGCGGGCCCGGGGCGGGAGGGGATCCTCTCCATAGACCGGGAGGTGGGCCTCGGGGGGCAGGTCTTCCACAAGGCGGTCCTCACCCTGGCGGGGTACCTCCGGGGGCGGTACGCGGAGCTGGGGGCCCTTTCCGCCACCGTGAGCCTGGTCTTTGAGCAGAGCTACGGCGGGATTGAGGGGGACTCCGCGGGCCTGGCGGAGCTCCTTGCGGTCCTCTCCGCCCTTTCGGGGCTGCCCCTACGGCAGGACCTGGCGGTGACGGGGGCCATTGACCAGACGGGGAAGGTCCTGGCCGTGGGCCGGGTGGCGGAAAAGGTGGAGGGGTTTTTCCGGGTCTGCCGCACCCTGGGCCTCACCGGCACCCAGGGGGTGGTCCTCCCCAGGGCCAACCTGCCCCACCTGGTCCTCAGGCCCGAGGTGGTGGAGGCGGTGGAGGGGGGGCGGTTCCACCTCTATGCGGTGGAAGAGGCGGACGAGGCCATAGAGCTCCTCTTCGGCCGCCGGGCCTACTGGGTGCACGAGAAGGTGCGGGAGGTGCTGGAGCACTTCCAGCGCCTGGAAAACGGGGAGGGGAAGGGCTAGGCTACCGGCCGGGCTCCAGGAGGAGGACGCTCCGGGCCGGGGCCTTAAGGCGCATGGGGAGGTAGCTTCCCTTCCCCCAGAGGGGGAGGAGGTCGGCGTAGTGGGGGGAGAGGAGGTGCCCGGACTGGCCCATGGGGTGGATGAACAAGGAGGCCTCGAGGTCCGCGAGGTCCACGATCTGCCGGTAGCTCGGGCCGTGGGCCATCTGCAGGGTGGCGGGGTCAAAGGGCCCCACGTTCACCGTGTACCGGTCCCCCCCGAAGGGCACCCCTCGGTCCGAGAGGCGCTTCAGGGGGGTGTGGGTGAGGACCGCGTGGGGGAAGGCCGCCCGGTGGACCTCCCCCCAGGCCCTCACCCCCAAGGCCTCCTTGCGGTCCAGGGCCCGCTCCAGGGCGAGGGCGGCGAAGTCCAGGCAGGTCTCCCGGTACTCCGTCCCCTCCTGGTCGCAGTTCCTGTCCCCCCCCTTGAGGGCCTTCAGGAGGTAGCGGGGCTCGTCCCAGTAGGGCTCCCCCACCTCCTTTTCGGGCAGGCGGGTGAGCTCCGTGTACCAGAGGGCGAAGAGGAGGGCCTCCTCCGAGTCCTTCCCCATGGTCCCGTCCCAGGCGAGGAGCCGTTCCCGTGCCCTTTGGCTCCGTTCCGAAAGGGGGGTGAGGAGCTCTAGAACGGGGCGGAAGTCCCGGTAGAGGAGGCTTTTCTGGTCCAGCTGGACCGCTTTCATGTCCTCCAGGGTGAGCTTCTCCTTAGCCCGAAGGAGCTCCAGGATCCGCTCCGCCCGGTAGGGCTCGGCCCAGTCGTAGGTGAGGGCGTAGGGGAAGCCCTTGGGGGTCACCTTGTGGTTGGCGGTGACGATGAGGCCTTCCTCCGGGTCCAGGACCTGGGGCCAGGCCTCGGGGGGGCGGTAGCCCAGCCAGTCCCAGCTCCCGTCCCCCGGCACCGGCACCATCCCCGTGTGCCCTTCCCGGCGGATGGGAAACTTCCCGGGGGCCACGTAGCCGATGTGCCCCTCCACGTCCGCGTAGACGAAGTTCTGGCTGGGGGCGGAGTAGACCCGTAAGGCCTCCAAGAACTCTTCCCAGTTCCCCGCGCGGTTTACCCCCAGGTAGGCCTTTAGGATATGGTCCTCCTCGTCCAGGCTCACCCAGCGGAGGGCCATGGGGGTCTTGGGGGGGTCTTTTAGGGCGTCGGTGATGACGGGACCGTAGACCGTCTCCCGCACCCTCAAGACCTCCTCCTTCCCCCCCTTCACCCGGATCCGTTCCTCCCGCACCCGGTAGGGGACCACCTGGCCCCTGTACCGGTAGCCCCTTCCCCCCACGTCCTCCAGGAGGTAGAGGTCCTGTACGTCCGCCCCCACGTTGGTCACCCCCCAGGCGATGCGCTCGTTCCGCCCGATGACGATGCCGGGGACGCCGGGGAGGCTCGCGCCGATCACGGAAAATCCTGGGGCCTTCAAGGCCATGAGGAACCAGAGGCTGGGGGCGGAAAGGCCCAGGTGGGGGTCGTCCGCCAGGAAGGGCTTCCCCGTGGCGGTGCGGCTGCCCGAGACCACCCAGTTGTTGCTGGCCTCGAGGAAACGGGGTGGGGCCATCCGGAGGAGGGCGGAGGGGGCCTCCTCCCGCTCTAAGGGGAGGTTTAGGTCCCCTGCCTGCAGGATGGTGGGGGCGTCCTCGGGGTAGGGGGGAAGGAGCTCCAAAAGCCGTTCCGGGCTGACCCCCCGGGCGAGGAGCCGGTGGCGCAGGAGCTCCTCTTCCCAGTTGCCGGAGAGGTCAAAGCTCATCATCTTGGCCCAGACCAGGACGTCGGGCCCGGTCCAGGGCTCGGGGCGGAAGCCCAGGAGGCGGAACTCCGGGGGGAGGGGGGCCCCGGAGGCCAGGTGGGCGTTCACCCCGGCCACGTAGGCCTCCACCGCCTCCTTTTCCTCGGGGTAGAGGCGGGCGTAGGCCTTCTTGGCGGCCTCGTAAAAGCCCCAGGTGCGTAAGAAACGGTCCTGGGAAAGGGCGGCTTCCCCAAGGATCTCCGCAAGCCGCCCCTGGCCCACCCTCCGCTGGAACTCCATCTGCCAAAGCCGCTCCTGGGCGTGGACGAAGCCCTGGGCGAAGAGGAGGTCCTTGAGGTTTTGCGCCTGGATGCGCACCACCCCGTGCCGGTCCCGCTCCACCTCTACCGGAGCGGAAAGCCCCTTCAGGCTCAGCCGCCCCGCGGTCTGGGGCAGGGTGCCCCTTAGGTAGAGGAAGCCCCCGAGGAGGAGGAAAAGCCCAAGGAGGCCCAAAAGGCCAAGGGTTAAGCCCAAAAGGCGCAGGAGGCGTTTCATAGTTGGACGGAGTATACCACCCTTGGGGGTAGACTGGGCCTATGAGGCTGGAGTTTCTGGAAAACGGCCCCATCCGGGTGGAGGGGGCGCGGTTTCGGGTGCGGGTGGGGGAGAAGGAGGAGGTTTTGGAGAAGCCCAGGGTCTTCCTCTGCCGGTGCGGGGGTTCCTCTAGGAAGCCCTTTTGCGACGGCACCCACAAGGCCATCGGCTTCCAGGCCCCGGCCGGGGTGCTGGAGGTGGAGGGGGACTGACCCGCTGGTCAACTTCCGGGGAAAGGGGTAGACTGCCCCTCATGGGAACCATGCGCTACCGCAAGCTCGGCAAGTGGGGCCTCAAGGTTTCCGAGATCTCCTTGGGGGCCTGGGTCACCTTCGGCGACGTGGTGAAGGACAAGGAAACCGTCCGGGAGATCGTCAAGATCGCCTACGAGGGTGGGGTGAACTTCTTTGACAACGCGGACGTGTACGCCAAGGGCCTGGCGGAGGAGATCATGGGGGAGATCCTGAAGGAGTTCCCCCGGCACACCCTGGTCCTCTCCACCAAGGCCTACTGGCCCATGTCCGAGGACCCCAACGACCGGGGCCTTTCCCGGAAGCACCTCCTGGAGAGCATCACCAAAAGCCTAAAGCGCCTCAAAACCGACTACGTGGACCTCTTCTTCGCCCACCGCTACGACCCCGAGGTGCCCATGGAGGAGATCGTCTACGCCATGCACACCATCGTGGAGAAGGGCTACGCCCTCTACTGGGGCACCTCGGAATGGCCCGCGGCCCGCATCGCCGAAGCCGTGGCCTTTGCCCGGGAAAACGGCCTCCACCCCCCCATCGTGGAGCAGCCCCAGTACTCCATGCTCTACCGGGAGCGGGTGGAGGGGGAGATCCTTCCCGAGGCGGAGCGCTTTGGAATGGGCCTGGTGGTCTGGAGCCCCCTGGCCATGGGCATGCTCACCGGGCGCTACGACGCAGGGATCCCCGAGGAGAGCCGCTTCGCCCGCTACCCCCAGTTCGCCGAGCGCTTCCTCACGGAGGAGAACCGGAAGAAGGTCTTGAAGCTTAAGGCGGTGGCGGACGAGCTCGGCCTCACCCGCACCCAGCTGGCCCTGGCCTGGGTCTTGAGGCTTCCCGGCATCTCCAGCGCCATCACCGGGGCCACCCGGCCAGAGCAGATCAAGGAAAGCCTGGGGGCCGCGGGGGTGGACCTGCCCCAGGAGGCCCTGGAGCGCATCGAGGCCATCCTCAAGGGGGAGGCCTAAAGGGGGGCCAGGCCCAGGTGGACGAGGTGGGGGCTCCGCCCCTCCGAAGGCCCCAAGGCGGCGTAGCGGTGGTAGAGGGCCAGGAGTTCCCGCTGCAGCGCCTTGGCCTCCTGGGGGCTTAGGTAAACCCCTGCAGACCAAAGGTTAAGGAGGGCGGGGTGGTCCTCCGCCAGGAGGTCGGGCTCCTCCTCCTCCCCCCACTCCAAAAGCCCCTCCCCGTTGAGGAAAACCCGGAGGGTGGCCCCCTTTTGCCGCTCCCAGCGGGCCAGGGCTTGGGCGAAGTCCTTCTGCCAGCTTTGGGCCCCTTCCAGGGCCTCGAGGACCCTCGGGGGCACCAGGGCCTTGGGGATGAGGAAGTCCCGGTCTATGGCCTCGTAGAGCTGCACCGCGCGGCCCGCCCTCCGCTTGAGCCCCGCGGGCCGCAAAAGCCCCGCCTGGAGGAGGCGCACGACCCGGTAGTGGGCCTTCTTTAGGCCAAGGCCCTGGGCCTGGGCCAGGTCCTTCACGCTGGCTGGGCCTTTCATGAAGGGCTTCAGGGCCACCGCCCACTCGGGGTCGGCGAGGAGGCGGGCCGCCAGGGGGTCCTGCACCCGGTGGGGCATGGCCCTACTCTAATCTCCCTCTTGCCCTTGGAGTAGAAGGGGGTGAAGACTAGGCCCCGTGCAGGGGTTTGCCGCGTTCCGCCTCCTCTGGGCGGGCCAGGCCCTGGCCCTTCTGGGCCGGGAGGCCAGCTGGTTCGCCCTCACCCTCTTCGCCTACCAGAAGACCGGCCTGGCCACCACCCTTTCCCTTCTCGCCTTCTTCCACTTCCTGCCCCTCCTCCTCTTCTCCCCCTTGGCCGGGGCCTTGGTGGACCGCTGGCCCAGGAAGCGGGCCCTCTTCCTCTCCGACCTGGGCGGGGGGGTGGCCGCGGGCTTCCTCCTCCTCCTCTTCCTTTTGGGGGAGCTTCAGGTCTTCCACCTCTACCTGGTCTCCGCCTTTACCGGGGCCCTTTCCAGCCTGCACTGGCCGGCCCTTTCCGCCAGCATCAGCGCCATGCTGGACAAGAAGGACTACGCCCGGGCCAGCGGCCTCTTAAGCCTGGCGGAGTCCTTGGCGGGGATCGGGGGGCCCATCCTGGGGGCGGCCCTCCTGAAGCCCATGGGCCTTGGGGGGGTTCTCCTCCTGGAGCTCCTTGGGGCGGTGGCGGCGGTGACCACCCTGCTCCTCGTGGCCATCCCCAGCCCAAAGCCCGCCCCCGGACCCCAGCTTTCCCTTCTCCAGGAGACCCTTTTCGGCTTCCGCTACATCCTGGCCAGGCCCCCCCTCTTGGGGCTTCAGCTCATGTTCTTCGCCGTGAACTTCCTCTACAGCCTGGCGGCCACCGCCCTGCCCGCCATGGTGCTCTCCAAGACCGCCTTTTCCGAGGAGGCCTTGGCCCTGGTGCGCTCCGCGGCGGGGGTGGGGGGGGTGGCGGGGGGGCTTTTCCTCTCCCTCTGGGGGGGGCCTAGAAAGCGGGTCCACGGGGTCTTTTGGGGGATGGCCCTTTCCAGCCTGAGCCTGGCCCTTCTGGGGGCGGTGGAGGGGGCCTGGGCCTGGGCCTTCCTGAGCTTCTGGGAGAGCTTCTTCATCCCCCTCCTGAACGGCTCCAACCAGGCCATCTGGCAGGCCAAGGTGCCGCTGGAGGTCCAGGGCAAGGTCTTCGCCGCCCGGCGGATGATCGCCTGGATGGCCAATCCCCTAGGGATGCTCCTTTCCGGTGTCCTGGCCGACCGGGTCTTCGGGCCGAGGTGGGGGCAGGGGGAGGGCATCGCCCTCATGCTCCTCCTCTTTGGGGGGATGGGGGTTTTGGTGGGGCTTCTGGGCTACCTCATCCCCGTGGTGCGGGAGGCCGAGGAGCGCCTCGAGGACGCCAAGGCATAATGGGGGCATGTGGGCGTTCCCCGAGCGCTTTTCCGGGCGGTACGTGGACCTGGAGCCCCTAAGCCTGGCCCACCTTCCCGCCTTTCTCCGCCACTTTGACCCCGAGATCTACCGCTACATGTCCTACCGCCCGGAGGGGCCGGAGGAGATGGAGGCCCACCTTAGGGCCCTCCTCTCCGAGCCCGGCCGGGTGAACTGGGCCATCCTCCTAGGGGGCGAGGTGGCGGGCCGGATCTCCGTCATCGCCCCGGACCCGGAAAACCGCAAGCTGGAGCTCGGGACCCTCCTCTTCAAGCCCTTCTGGGGAGGCCCCGCCAACAAGGAGGCCAAGTACCTCCTCCTCCGCCACGCCTTTGAGGCCTTGGGGGCGGAAAGGGTGCAGTTCAAGGTCCACCTCCAAAACGAGCGGAGCCAAAGGGCCCTGGAGGCCCTGGGGGCGGTGCGGGAAGGGGTGCTTCGCAGGAACCGCAGGCTCAAGGACGGCACCTTTCGCGACGACGTGATCTATAGCATCCTCCGCGAGGAGTGGCCTTCGGTGAAGGCCCGCCTCGAGGCCCGGCTCTATGGAGGCCCTTAGCCTCCTGGTGGTCCTCCTGGCCTACCTGGGCCTGGCCCTGGGGGGCCTGCCGGGCTACCGCATGAACCGGGCGGGGGTGGCCCTGGTGGGGGCGAGCTTTCTGGTCCTCCTGGGCACCTTAGACCTGGAGGAGGCCTGGAGGGCTTTAGACGCCCACACCCTGGTCTTCCTCTTCGGGGTCATGGTCCTGAACGCCCAGCTGGGCTACGCGGGCTTCTTCGCCTTGGCCGTGCGGGGGCTCTTACGCCTCGCCAGGACCCCCTTCGCCCTCCTCCTCCTCCTCACCTTGGGGGCGGGGGGGCTTTCCGCCCTCTTCCTCAACGACACCATGGCCCTCCTCCTCACCCCCCTCCTCCTCGGCCTTGCCCGGGGCCTCGGGCTCAACCCCGTCCCCTACCTGCTGGCCCTCATGGGGGCGGTGAACACGGGAAGCCTCATGGCCCCCACGGGCAACCCCCAGAACATCGTGGTGGCGAGCCTCTCCGGGCTTTCCTACCTGGACTTCGTGGGGGCCCTTTTCCCCGTGGCCCTCTTCGGCCTCCTCCTCCAGGTGGCCCTGCTCGCCCTCCTCTACCCGGAGGTGCGGAGCCTGAGGCCCCTGCCCCCCCTCCCCCCCGTGCGGGCCCGGGTCCATCCGGGCCTCCTCCGCAAGGGGCTTCTGGTCACCCTGGGCCTCCTCCTGGCCTTCCTCCTGGGCTACCCCATGGCCCAGGGGGCCCTGGTGGCCGCGGGGCTCCTCCTCTTCACCCGCAGGCTCCGCTCCGAGCGCTTTTTCCTACGGGTGGACTGGGAGCTTCTCGTGATGTTCGGCGGGCTTTTCGTCCTCACGGAGGGGGTGCGGCGGCTGGGCCTGGCCGAGGGGCTTCTCCCCTTGGCCGAGACCCCCTTGGGCCTGCTCCTTTCCTCCACCCTCCTTTCCCTCCTCATCTCCAACGTGCCCGCGGTCCTCCTCCTTGCGGGGCACGTGGAGGGGAAGGAGGCCTGGCTCCTCCTCGCCGGGGGGAGCACCCTGGCGGGGAACCTCACCCTGCTGGCCAGCGTGGCCAACCTCATCGTGGCCGAGGGGGCCGGGCGGGAGGGGGTGCGGCTGGACGTGTGGACCCACCTCCGCTTCGGCCTGCCCCTCACCCTCCTCGGCCTGGGCTTCCTCTACCTGTGGCTGGCCTGACCTACCGGAGCCGCGCCTCCAGCCACCCCCCTATGGCCAGGACCCGGCCGTCCTCCCCGTAGGGCCCCACCACCTGCACCCCCACGGGCATCCCCTCCACCCGGGCAAAGGTCAGGGTGAGGGTGGGCACCCCCAGGAGGCTGAAGGGGAGGGTGAGGGTGATGAAGGCCTCCCGGTGGCTCTTGGGGCCGGACTCCAGCTCCACCACCTCCGTGCCCAGGGGCGGGGCGGGGAGGGGCTGGGTGGGGAGGAGGAGGGCGTCCACCCCCCGGAGGGCCTTGGCGAGCTCCAGCCTCAGGGCCTCCCGCTCGGCCACCGCGTCCCGGTAGTCCTTCTCCGTGAGCTTAAGCCCTTCCTCCAGGGCGAGGCGCACCTGGGGGGAGAAGCCCTCGGGGTGCTCCTTAAGGGCCTTTTCGTGGATGCGGGCCGCCTCGTAGCGGGTGAGCCGGGTGTAGACCTCATAGGCGCTCCGTAGGGGCAAGGACACCTCCCGCACCTCGGCCCTAAGGCCCGGAAGGTCTTCCAAAAGCCTTTGGAAGGCCTTCCGCACCCCCACCCCAAGCCGCCCCTCCAGGAAGTCCAGGGGCACCCCGAAGGTGGGGTTCTGGGGGCCTTCCAGGGGGATGGCCTCCCCGGCCAGGATCTCCGTGAGGAAGTGGGCGTCCCGCACCGTCTTTGCGATGGGCCCCGCGTGGTCCGTGGAGCGGGAGAGGGGGAGGGCGCCCTCGAGGCTCACCCGGCCGTAGGAGGGCTTGAAGCCCACCACCCCGTTGAAGGCCGCGGGGATGCGGATGGACCCCCCGGTGTCCGAGCCCAAGGAGGCGAGCCCGATCCCCAGGGCCACGGCCACCGCGCTCCCCCCGCTGGAACCCCCGGCCTGGCGGGTGGGGTCCAGGGCGTTGCGTACGGGGCCGGTCCAGGGGTTTTCCCCCGTGATCCCTAAGGCGATCTCGTGCATGTTGGTCTTGGCGAAGAGGAGGGCCCCCGCCTCCCGCAGCCGCCCCACCGCCCGGGCCTCCTCGGGAAGGGGGGGAAGGGGGGCCCGGGTGCCCGCCCGGGTGGGCATGCCCCGCACGGGGAAGAGGTCTTTCACCGTGAGGGGAAGGCCGTGGAGGGGCCCCCTAAGCCGCCCCTGGCGGAGCTCCTCCGTGAGGGCCAACGCCTCTTGCCTGGCGGCTTCCTCGTCCAGGTAGGCCAGGGCGTTCCGGTCCTGGAAGGCCCGGGCCCGCTCCAGGGCCTCTTCCAAAAGGTCTAAGGGGGTGGTCTTCCCCGCTTCCAGAAGGGCTTTGGCCGAGAGGAGGTCCATGCTCCATTATAAAAGCCCCCTCCTAGGGGGCGTGTGTCCCGAGCCAAAGGAGGAGGGCCTCCGCCGCCTTTGGGTTGGTGGCGATGGGGACGTTATGGACGTTGCACACCCTTAGGAGGGCCTGGACGTCGGGCTCGTGGGGCTTGGGGGTGAGGGGGTCTTGGAAGAAGAAGACCGCCAGGACCTTCCCCTCCGCCACCCGGGCCCCGATCTGCTGGTCCCCCCCGAGGGGCCCCGAGAGAACCCTTTCCACGGGAAGCCCGGTGGCCTCCTCTATCCGGGCCCCCGTGGTGCCCGTGGCCAGGAGGGGAAAGCGGGCGAGGAGGGGGCGGTGGGCCAGGCAGAAGGCCACCATCTCCTCCTTCTTGGCATCGTGGGCGATGAGGGCGAGGGCCTGCATGGGGGCATCTTAGCGTAGGCTAGGGGGCATGGGCCTTACCTTTGCCGAAGCCCAGAAAGAGGTGGACGCCTGGATTGGCCGGTTTGAGGAGGGCTACTTCCCGCCCCTCCTCATGCTGGCCCGGCTTGCGGAGGAACTGGGGGAGGTGGCCCGGGTCCTGGCCCACCGGCACGGGAAGACCCCGAAGCCCGGGGAGGAGGAGGGGGACCTGGAAGAGGAGGTGGGGGACCTCCTTTTCGTCCTCCTTTCCCTGGCCAACAGCCAGGGGATTGACCTGGAACGGGCCTTCCGAAAGGTTATGGCCAAGTACCAGGCCCGCGACGGGGCGCGCTGGACCCCAAAGGACGACGGGCCTATGCTAAAATAAATCCTTGGCCTGGGCCGTTAGCTCAATCGGTCAGAGCGGCCGGCTCATAACCGGTTGGTTGCAGGTTCAAGTCCTGCACGGCCCACCAACACCCCGCCCCAGGGCGGGGGCTTTTCGTAAGGGAATACAAAAAGTCAAACCCCGCCCAGAGGAGCGGGGCCTTTGGTGGGCGATGGTGGACTTGAACCACCGACCTCACGCTTATCAGGCGTGCGCTCTGACCAGCTGAGCTAATCGCCCCCGCACGCATCCGTTAGTCTAGCGAGAAGCCTTTTCCTCGTCAAGGGTTTGGGGACACCCCTTGGCAAGAGGCCCGCCCCGTGGTATAAGGGAAGGGTATGCCCTTCGGGGCCGGTCCACGCGAGGGGAGTTGGGGTTCTCCCCCTCCTTTTCGTGTGGACGAGCGCTAAGGCGCCCGCCTTCTTAAAGAAGGCGCGAAGAGGAGGAACGAGGCGGATGGAAGACAAGGCGACCCAGACCCCAGAAAAGACCTTCAGCATGGAAGAGGCCCTTCAGGAGACCGGGGCCAGGTTGGACAAGCGGGTGCGTCCCGGGCAGATCCTCACGGGCCAAGTGGTCTTTGTGGGTTCGGACGGTGTGGCGGTAGACATCGGCACCAAGGTAGAGGGCATCATCCCCTTCAACCAGATCACCTCCAAGCCCCTCCCCGAGGAGGAGCTCAAGGGACTTTTGAAGCCCGGGGATGAGGTCCGGGTCCAGGTCCTGCGGGTGGACCCCGAGACCGGGCAGGTGATCCTTTCCCGGAAGAAGGTGGAGTCCACCGAGCACTGGGACCACATCCAGGCCCTGTATGAAAAGGGCGAGCCGGTCACCGTCACCGTCAAGGAAAAGGTGAAGGGGGGCGTGGTCGCCGAGCTGGACGGCGTTCAGGCCTTTATCCCCGCCTCGCAGCTGGACCTTAGGCGCATCCCCAACCTGGACGAGTACGTGGGCCAGACGATCCTGGCCAAGATCATTGAGTTCCACCGCAAGAAGGGCCGGGTGATCCTCTCCCGCCGGGCGGTCCTGGAGGAGGAGCAGAAGAGGGCCAAGCAGGCCTTCCTGCAGAGCCTCGAGCCCGGCCAGGAGGTGGAGGGCACCGTGGCCGACGTGACCGACTTCGGGGTCTTCGTGAACCTGGGGCCGGTGGACGGGCTCGTGCACCGCTCGGAGATCACCTGGGGCCGGTTCAACCACCCCCGGGAGGTCATCCGCAAAGGGGAAAAGGTCCGGGCCAAGGTCCTCTCCGTGGACCCCGAGAAGGAGCGGGTCAACCTCTCCATCAAGGCCCTCATCCCCGACCCCTGGACCACGGTGGCGGAGAAGTACCCCGTGGGCACCCGGGTGCGGGGGAGGGTGGTGAGCCTCACCCCCTTCGGGGCCTTCGTGGAGGTGGAGCCGGGCCTCGAGGGCCTCATCCACATCTCCGAGCTCTCCTGGACCAAGCGGCCCAAGCACCCCTCCGAGGTGGTGAAGGAGGGGGACGAGGTGGAGGCGGTGGTCCTCAGGCTGGACCCGGCGGAGCGCCGGCTCTCCCTGGGCCTCAAGCAGACCCAGCCCGACCCCTGGCAGCTTCTGGTGGAGAAGTACCCCCCGGGCACCGTGGTCAAGGGCCGGGTCACGGGGGTGACGGACTTCGGGGTTTTCGTGGAGATTGAGCCCGGCATCGAGGGCCTGGTCCACGTCTCCGAGCTGGACTACCAGCGGGTGGAGAACCCCGCGGCCCTCTTCAAGAAGGGGGACGAGCTGGAGGTGGTGGTCCTGAACATAGACCCCACCGAGCAGCGGGTTTCCCTCTCCCGCAAGCGCCTCCTTCCTCCTCCGCCCCCCAAGGAGGTGGAGGAAAGGCCCCGCAAGCCCCAAAAGGGCAAGGAGCGGGAGCGGGGCAAGCGCAAGCCCGGCGGCCGTCGGGAGGAGAGGCGGGAGTACGAGTACGGGGCGGTGGCCGAGTACAACCTCTACGACGCCTCCGCCGTGCCCACCGCCAGCGCCAGCGTGAAGCTGGGCGACCTCTACGGCGACCTCCTGGCGAGCCTGGGCCTCGAGGAGGAGAAGAAGTAACGCCGAAGCCTTCCTGGCCCCCGGGGAAAACCCCGGGGGTTTTTTCACCCCCCGGCGAAAAGGCGTATGATGGAGCCATGCGCCCGGCCAGGCTACACCCCTGAACGGGGAGGGGCCTGGGCCGTCCCTTCCCCAAGAGGGAAGGGTTTTTTTGGGAGGAGGGAATGGAAAAGTACAACCCCCACGCCATAGAGCCCAAATGGCAGCGCTTCTGGAAGGAAAAGGGCTTCATGAAGGCCCGGGAGGAGGGGAAGAAGCAGTACGTCCTGGTCATGTTCCCCTACCCCTCGGGGGACCTGCACATGGGCCACCTGAAGAACTACACCATGGGGGATGTCCTGGCCCGCTTCCGCCGGGTGCAGGGCTTTCAGGTCCTCCACCCCATGGGCTGGGACGCCTTTGGCCTGCCCGCGGAGAACGCCGCCCTTAAGTTCGGCCTCCACCCCCGGGACTGGACCTACCAGAACATCCGCCAGGCCAAGGAGAGCCTGGAGCTCATGGGCATCCTCTACGACTGGGACCGGGAGGTGACCACCTGCGAGCCCGACTACTACCGCTGGAACCAGTGGCTCTTCATCAAGATGTGGGAGAAGGGCCTGGCCTACCGGGCCAAGGGCCTCGTGAACTGGTGCCCCAAGTGCCAGACCGTGCTGGCCAACGAGCAAGTGGTGGAGGGCCGTTGCTGGCGGCACGAGGACACCCCCGTGGAGAAGCGGGAGCTGGAGCAGTGGTACCTGCGCATCACCGCCTACGCCGAGAGGCTCCTTGAGGACCTGGAGGGCCTGGACTGGCCGGAGAAGGTGAAGGCCATGCAGCGGGCCTGGATCGGCCGCTCGGAAGGGGCGGAGATCCGCTTCCCCATAGAGGGGCGGGAGGAGGCCATCACCGTCTTCACCACCCGGCCCGACACCCTCTTCGGGGCCACCTTCATGGTCCTGGCCCCGGAGCACCCCCTCACCCTGGAGCTCGCGGCCCCCGAGCGGAAGGCCGAGGTCCAGGCCTACGTGGAGGCCGCCAAGCGCAAGACGGAGATCGAGCGCCAGGCGGAGGGGCGGGAGAAGACGGGGGTGTTCCTCGGGGCCTACGCCCTGAACCCCGCCACCGGGGAGCGCATCCCCATCTGGACCGCGGACTACGTGCTCTACGGCTACGGCACCGGGGCCATCATGGCCGTGCCGGCCCACGACGCCCGGGACTTTGAGTTCGCGAAGAGGTTCGGCCTCCCCATCCGCAAGGTGATCGAGCGGCCCGGGGACCCTTTGCCTGAGCCCCTGGAGGCGGCCTACGAGGAGCCCGGGGTCATGGTGAACTCGGGGCCCTTTGACGGCACCCCCAGCGAGGAGGGGAAGAGGAGGGTCATCGCCTGGCTGGAGGAGAAGGGCCTCGGGCGGGCCCGGGTCACCTACCGCCTAAGGGACTGGCTCATCAGCCGCCAGCGCTACTGGGGCACCCCCATCCCCATGGTCCACTGCCCGGCGTGCGGGGTGGTGCCCGTGCCCGAGGAGGAGCTTCCCGTCCTCCTCCCCGACCTCAAGGATGTGGAGGACATCCGCCCCAAGGGGAAAAGCCCCCTGGAGGCCCACCCCGAGTTCTACGAGACCTCCTGCCCCAAGTGCGGCGGCCCCGCCCGGCGGGATACGGACACCATGGACACCTTCTTTGACTCCAGCTGGTACTACCTGCGCTACACCGACCCCAAGAACGACCGCCTGCCCTTTGACCCCGGGAAGGCGGACTTCTGGATGCCCGTGGACCAGTACATCGGCGGGGTGGAGCACGCGGTATTGCACCTCCTCTATAGCCGCTTCTTCACCAAGTTCCTCCACGACCTGGGGATGGTGAAGGTGGAAGAACCCTTCCAGGGCCTCTTCACCCAGGGGATGGTGATGGCCTGGACGGACTTCGGCGAGGTGAGGGTGGAGGGGGATAGGGTCCTCCTCCCCGAGCCCACCCGCATCCTCCTGGAAACCCCCGAGCGGGAGCTTTCCCTGGAGGAGGTGAAGAAGATGGGGGCCGAACTCCGCCCCCACCCCGACGGCACCCTCCACCTCTGGAAGCCCGCGGTGATGAGCAAGTCCAAGGGCAACGGGGTCATGGTGGGGCCCTTTGTGAAGGAGGAGGGGGCGGACATCGCCCGCATCACCATCCTCTTCGCCGCGCCCCCGGAGAACGAGATGGTCTGGACGGAGGAGGGGGTGCAGGGGGCCTGGCGCTTCCTGAACCGCGTCTGGCGCCGGGTGGCGGAGGACCGGGAGGCCCTTCTAGCCACCTCGGGGGTCTTCCAGGCGGAGGCCCTGGAGGGGGCGGAGCGGGCCCTTTACGCCAAGCTCCACCGCACCCTGAAGAAGGTCACGGACGACCTCGAGGCCCTGCGCTTCAACACCGCCATCGCCGCCCTCATGGAGTTTTTGAACGCCCTCTACGAGTACCGGCGGGAAAACCCCGTGACCCCCGTCTACCGCACCGCGGTCCGCTACTACCTGCAGATGCTCTTCCCCTTCGCCCCCCACATCGCGGAGGAGATCTGGCACTGGTTCTGGCCGGATAGCCTCTTTGAGGCGGGCTGGCCGGAGCTGGACGAGAAGGCCCTGGAGGAGGAGGCGGTGGAGGTGGCCGTCCAGGTGAACGGGAAGGTGCGGGGCACCATCCGCATCCCCAAGGACGCCCCCCTGGAGGTGGCCTTGGCCGAGGCCAAGAAGGTGCGGAACGTCCAGGCCCACCTGGAGGGCAAGGAGATCGTGAAGGAGATCTACGTGCCGGGGCGGATCCTCAACCTGGTAGTGCGGGGGTAGGGAAGGGGAGGCGGGTGGCCTCGAGGCGGGCCACCTCCCCTTCCGCGGGGGTGAGGAAGAGCCCCTCCCCCCCCGCCCAGGCCAGAAGCCGCCCGTAGCCCAGGAAGAACCCCTCCCCGTCCAAAAGGCCGTAGAGCCGGTCGGGGAGGGGGGGTTCTTCCAGGGGAAGGACGCGGGGCCGGGCCCCTTGGAAGTGGGCGAGGAGGCGCTTTAGGCGGTTTTCCCTCCGCTCCTTTGGGGTTTTGCGCCGCGCCCCGGGGAGGGGCGGGGCGAGCCTAAGCCTCAGGTCCTTCCGCCAGCGTAGGGCCTGGTAGAGCGCCTCCGAGCCCAGGACCAGGGCCTCCACCGGGTTTAGGGCCTCCAGCTGGAGGAGGCGGAAGGCGGGGTCCAGGAGGCCGTCCGTGTCCGCCACCGCGGGGCTTCCCGGCGGGATGAGGCGGGCCAGGCGCAGGGCCCCCACCACCGCCCGGGCCTCGAGGCCCCTCGGGGAAAGCCCTGAAAGGAGGTAGCGCCTCAAGGGGGTGAGGGTGCCCCGTTGGGCGCGGAAGAGGGTGAAGGTTCCCGGAAGATCCCCTTGCCCCGGGTCCAGGTCCAGGAGGTAGGCTTCCTCCAGCTCCTTTAAAAGCCTCCCCGCCAGGGTGCTCTTGCCCACGTCCGTGGGGCCTAGGAGGAGGAGCATCCTAGGGTCCCAGCTTGCGCTTGAGGTAGGCCAAAAGCTCTTCCAAAGCCTGCCTTAGGGCCTTCTGCTCCTCCGCCAGGGCCTCCAGGGGGTCTTTGCGCTCTCCCGGGCTTAGGGTCTTGAAGAGGAGGGTGGGGTTGCCGCAGGCCGGGCAGGCCACCCCCACGGGGTTGGTGCCGGGGGCGTAGAAGATCCGGGCGCTGCACTTGGGGCAGAGGAGGTACTTGGCCCCGGGGACCTCCCCCCGGCGCAGGGCCCCCGCCAGCTCCCGGGCCTCCTCCCGGCTGAAGCCCAGGAAGTAGTCCTCCCCCACCTTCTGGAAGCCCAAGAGCTCCTCCGTGGCCCTGAGGTCCTTGTGCCCCTCGGGCACCTCCCAGGTGAAGCCGTTCCAGCGGAAGTGGCGCAGGTGCCGCCTGCCCGAGAACTCCTCCACCTCCACGATGAGCTGGAGGGCGGGGTCCTTGGGGTAGTAGAAGAGGCGCACCGCCTGGACCCCTTTAAGCTCGGGGCTTGGGGGCAGGGTGTAGCTCAAGGGGCCCGGACCCTTGGCGGGGTAGCCCACGAGCCGTTCCAGCTCGTGCAGGGTAAGGCCCGGATGGGCCATATCCCCCACGAGGAGCCGTTCCACGTGGCGGAACGCCGCCTGAAGCCCGGGGTCCATAGGGGGATTTTACCCGATAATGGGGGCATGGCCCTCCTTTTTTCCCCTCTGGAACTCCGCGGGCAAAGGCTCAAGAACCGCCTGGCCATGTCCCCCATGTGCCAGTACTCGGCCACGGAAGGGGGGGAGGTCACGGACTGGCACCTCCTCCACTACCCCACCCGGGCCCTAGGGGGGGTGGGGCTTGTCCTGGTGGAGGCCACCGCCGTCCTCCCCGAGGGGCGGATCAGCCCCTTTGACCTTGGGATCTGGTCCGAGGACCACCTTCCGGGCCTAAGGGAGCTGGCCCGGAGGATTGGAGAGGCGGGGGCGGTGCCGGGGATCCAGCTGGCCCATGCGGGGCGCAAGGCGGGCACGGCCCGACCCTGGGAAGGGGGAGGGCCTTTGGGCTGGCGGGTGGTGGGCCCAAGCCCCATCCCCTTCGCCGAGGGCTACCCCGTGCCCGAGCCCTTGGACGAAGGGGGGATGGCTAGGGTGCTGGAGGCCTTCGTGGAAGGGGCAAAGCGGGCCCTGAGGGCTGGCTTCCGGGTGATTGAGCTCCACATGGCCCACGGCTACCTCCTCTCCTCCTTCCTCTCCCCCCTTTCCAACCGGCGGGAGGACCGGTACGGGGGGAGCCTGGAGGGGCGCATGCGTTTTCCTTTGGAGGTGGCGGAGGCCGTGCGGAGGGCCCTGCCCGAGGAGGTGCCCCTTTTGGTGCGGGTCTCGGCCACGGACTGGGCCGAGGGGGGGTGGGGCCTCGAGGACACCCTGGCCTTCGCCGAGCGGCTTAAGGCTCTTGGGGTAGACCTCCTGGACCTCTCCAGCGGCGGGGTGGTCCCGGGGGTAAAGGTTCCCGTGGCCCCTGGGTTCCAGGTGCCCTTTGCGGACGCGGTGCGCAAGCGGGTGGGCCTGAAGACGGGGGCCGTGGGCCTCATCACCGCTCCGGAGCAGGCGGAGTCCATCCTCCAGACGGGAAGCGCGGACCTCGTCCTTCTCGGGCGCGTTCTCCTTAGGGAGCCCTACTGGCCCCACCGGGCCGCCTCCGCCCTCGGCCTTAAGCCCGGGGTTCCCCCTCAGTACCAGCGGGCCTTCTAGGGTCCCTGGAGGAGGGCCAGGAGGGCCTTCCGGTGGGCCTCGTAGGCCGCCCGGCCCTTCGGGGTAAGCCGGACCCAGGTCCTGGGCCGCTTCCCCTGGTAGCCCTTTTCCACCTCCACGTACCCTGCCTCCTCCAGCTTGCCGAGGTGGCTGGAGAGGTTTCCCTCCGTCACCTTGAGGGCCTCCTTGAGCCAGCCGAACTCCACCCGCGCCCCCTCGCCAAGCCCCGCCAAGAGGGCCATAAGGCGGAGCCGGGTTTCCTGGTGGATCACCGGGTCCAGCGCCAAAGGAGCACCCCCCCATACCCCAGGGCCAGGAGGCCCAAGAGGCCCATTCCCAGGTGGAAGAGGTCGGGGAAGAGGCGGTAGAGGAGGAGGTCCAGGAGGAAAAGCCCCACCCCCGCCCCCATAAGCCCCGGCACCCGCCAGAGCACCCCTGTGTAGGCGTAGCCGAAGGCCACCAGGCTGATGAGAAAGCTTTCCCCTTTTAGGTCCAAAGGGGGCAGGAGGAAAAGCCAGTGGAGGAGGGCGAAGAGGACGAGGAGGCCCCAGAGGGCGAAGGTCTGGAGCCCCAGGGGGGTCTGCACCCGCACCCCCTGCCGGAAGCCCAGGTAGAAGGTGAGGAGGGTCCCTAAGGGGCCGGCGAAGGTCCAGAACCGGCCCCCCAGGGCCTCGTCCCGGGCGAGGAGGAGGCTCCCCAGGGCCCAAAGCCCCCCCCAAAGGGCGAGGGTCCAGCCCCCAAGGAGGGCCAGGCGGAGCCTCGCCTCCCGCTCGGCCTGTTCCATGGCCGAGAGCAGGGCCTTGGCTTCCTCGGGCCTCATGGCCGCCCTCCGCCTAGGAGAAGCCTAAGGTAGGGCCCCCGCCAGGGGCCTACGGTGTACCCCGCTCCAAGGCCCAGGGCCCAGCCCCCTTCGGGGTTTGGGAAGAGAAAGGCCCGCACCCCCAGGTCCAGGAGGAAGCCCCCTTGCCCAGAGGCTCCGCCCCCAAGGCCCAGGACAGGGAGGGCCAAAAACCCCTGTCCGGGGGCGAAGGGGACCCCTAAGAGGAAGGCCCCGCCCCGGGCCTCGAGGCCGCCCCAGCTTTCCCCACCCAGGGCAAACCCTTCTAGGAGCCCAAAGCCCCCGCCCCCGCCGTGGAAGCCAGGGCCGTAGCCGAGGAAGCCGTACCCCACCGAGCCCGCCTGGGCCGGAAGGGCTAGGAAGAGGAAGAGGGCTAGCCACTTCATTTTTGCCTCCAATAACTTTGTACTACAAAGTTATTGGCGAGTCAATGCTCCCTAGGCCGCCCTAGGGGTGGAAAGGGTCGGCTCCAAAGACCCAACGGGTTTCCCGGCGGAGGGTTTCGGCGAACCGGGGGCTTTTTTGGGGGAGGGCCTTCCACTCCTCAAGGGTGTAGACCAGGGCCTCGGCTGGTACGGGAAGCTCCTCCAGGGGCAGCTGGGCGGGCCTTTGCCAGGGGGGAAGGGGGCTTTCCCTGACGAGAAGGATGAGGTCTAGATCGCTTCCCACCCCTGCCTCGCCCCGGGCGTAGGAGCCGAAGTACCCCAAGGCCAAAAGGCCAGGCGGGGCATGGGCCTGAAGCCAGGCCTTTAGGGCGGTCTCCACCGCTTCACGGTTCGGCCATCTGAGCACGGACGAACGCAAGGATCGAACGGGCATACTCCAGGGCCTCCTGGCTTTGTAAGGGGCCATAGTGCTCTGCGGAGGGGCCTTCCGGGAAGGCGTCGGGGTAACGGGTAGGGATGTAGAGGCTGTCCAGATACCGAGCTTTCTCTATCAGCGTTTCCGGGACCGCTAGGGGAAGTTCCTTGAGGAGGCGGGCGATGAGATGGCCCCAAGCTTCCTGACCCAGGTGGAGGTGGAGGGCTTTGACGGCCTTTTCCGCTCCTTGCTGGGCCGCGAAGCAAGCCCACTCGTGGCGGCCGGCCTTCTGGGCGATCTCGGCCATCTCAAGGTCCTTCTCCGCCTGGGCCAGCCAGTCCCTAGCCCGGTTCACAAGCCCAGTCTAGTAGACTTTTCCCATGAAGGCCATACGGGTGCGGGAAACGGGTGGGCCCGAGGTCTTGCGGCTGGAGGAGCTTCCCACTCCGGAGCCGGGGCCGGGGGAGGTCTTGGTGCGCCTCGAGGCCATCGGGGTCAACTACATCGACACCTACAAGCGCCGGGGTCTCTACCCCATGCCTCTTCCCTTCACCCTGGGAGAGGAGGGGGCTGGGGTGGTGGAGAAGGTGGGGGAAGGAGTGGTGGGGGTACGCCCCGGGGACAAGGTGGCCTTCGCCAACGTGCAAGGGGCCTACGCCCAGTACCAGGTGGTGCCGGCGGAAAGGCTTTTGCCGGTGCCCCAGGGGCTTGATCCCAAACTGGCAGCGGCCAGCCTCCTCCAGGGCATGACCGCCCACTACCTCCTGAAGAGCACCTACCCCGTTCAGCCCGGGGACCAGGTGCTGGTGCACGCGGGGGCGGGGGGGGTGGGGAGCCTCCTCATCCAGTGGGCCAAGCGCAAGGGGGCCACGGTCTACGCCACCGCCAGCACGGAGGAGAAGCGGGCCTTTTGCCGGGCTTTGGGGGCGGACTACGCCCTGCCCTACGAGGGCTTCGCCCAGGCGGTGAAGGCCCTCTCCGGAGGGGGGGTGGACGTGGTCTATGACGGGGTGGGGCAGAGCACCTTTGAGGGAAGCCTCGAGGCCTTAAGGCCCAGGGGCTATCTGGTCCTCTTCGGCCAGTCCTCGGGGCCCGTGCCCCCATTTGACCCCCAGGTCCTGAACCGGAAAGGAAGCCTCTTCCTAACCCGCCCCACCCTGCACCATTACACCGCCACCCGCAAAGAACTCCTCTTTCGGGCGGGGGAGGTCTTTGAGGCCATCCGGGCAGGGTGGCTACGGGTGCGCATCGGGGCGGAGTTCCCCCTGGAAAAGGCCAGGGAGGCCCACGAGGCCCTAGAGGGGCGGAAGACCACGGGCAAGGTCCTCCTCATCCCCTAGGTACCGAACCTGCCAGGACCTGAGCCCCTTTTCCGGAAGGTAGGCTCCCCGCACGGTACAGGCCAAGGCGGATAGGGCGATGGCGCCCTCCAGGATCTCCTTTAGGTCCGGCAAAGACGGGCGGGGAAGGTTCCCTTTGCCGTAGCCCTTTCGGAGAAGAAGGGCCAGGAGCCCGGCGGTGAAGGCATCTCCTGCCCCCACGGTATCCTTCACCCTCACCGCCTTGCCGGGGAGGCGCACCGCCTCTTTCCCCAAAAAGGCCACCGCCCCTTCCCGGCCCAGGGTGAGGACCTTTAGGGGTACATCCAAGGTCTTCACCGCCCTCACGGGGTCTTCGGGGAAAAGAAGTTTGGCGTCTTCCAGGGAAAGCTTCAACAGGTCTATCCGGTCCAGATAGGCTCTTATCCGCTTCTTTTCCTTGGGGGCGGGGGAACGCCGGAGGTTGGGGTCGTAGGATACAAAGGCTCCCTCCTCCTCCGCTTCCTGCAAAAGGAGGCCTAAGCCTTCCTCCACACGATCCTCGAGGGCCAGGAGAGAGCCGAAGTGGAACACCCTGGCTCCCCGGAGGCCTTCAGGCCCTGGGCGGTAAGGCAGATGAAAGGGACGGTGGAAGCTATACTCCCCATTTCCCTCCGCATCCAGGCGCACCAGGGCCAGGGGCATGGGGGCGGGATGGCGGAAAAGCCTGAGCTCGAGGCCTCGCTTTCTCATCTCCTCCTCGCTCCAGGCGGAAACCCAGTCCTCCCCCACCTCAGAAAGGAAGCGCACGGGAAACCCCAACCGGACCAGGGTGGTGGCGGTGTTCAGCACCGAGCCTCCAAGGACCCCCCTAAAGCGCAAGGGGTCCTGGTTTTCCTCAATGAGGTCCACCAGGACCTCCCCCAAAAGGGCCAGCATGGCTCCATTATGCCTGTCACCT
>FWWL01002922.1_pt1 | contig 33191 bp, 22 predicted proteins | sample 2228331 | NCBI WGS metagenome assembly FWWL01 (sample SAMEA103939775, study PRJEB20133) | metagenome
GGCAGCCTGTTTATCCAGCGCAGGAGGAGCGGGCTCTTCTATGGTGGTCAGATTAAAGAATTTTCCAGAGACGTTTTCCACCTCGGGAGAAACCCCCAGATAGTAAAGTGACTCTGAAGCAATTTCAATGGGACGGGCAAAGGAATCAACGAAAATCGCCTTGAAAAATTTATAAAGCCATCCATTGTTTTGACCACTGTTTGTCCTGACGTTGCCGGGGTGCATTGCATTGATGGTCACCCCCGTTCCCTGAAAGTGCTCATCGAAGACGAGCATGGAAAGCAATTGTGCCAGTTTTGCCGCTCCATAACTTTTCAAGCCCGAATAACGACGACTGTTCCAGAACAAATCGTCGAAATCCAGCCCCCAAGCGGCAAAGCGATAGGCTTCGGAATTGACAAAAATGATTCGCCCGTGGTTTTGTGACCTGAACTTTTTCAGCAAGGTGTAATTTAAGATAAACGTGCTTAAATAATTGGTTTGAAAGACCGCTTCCATGCCATCTTCGGTAAACTGTTTCTGCGTCAAATAAACCCCCGCATTGTGGATGAGCACATCAATATCTCTTTCAAGAGCGGCTAATTGCCTGGCAATGGCATGGGTATCGGACAATCGGGAGAAATCTCCAATAAGATATGAACAACTGACCCCAAACTCACGGCTCAGTTCATCGCAAATTTCGGCTGACTTTTTTTCGTTCCGATTGATCAGCAACAAATCTGCACCGTGAGAGGCGTATTTTCTGGCAGTAGCATACCCGATTCCTGAAGTCGCCCCCGTAATCACCACCAGACGATGAGGAAAATCTTCCGTACAAATTTGAGGGTCTAATCCCAGGTTGTGAATCATGGTAAAGACGTTTGACCACTTGTATTCTTTTCTGTACGGATTCATCCAACCTCCCCAACAACTCTATGGATATGGTTTTTATTATAGAATGTGAGGTTGAAATTGCAAAAACGGGTATAAGGGTCTGAACGGGAAAGAACCGAATCGCACCGTAATGATGCTACTTCCATTTTATCTGAGATAGATAAATCCCCATCAGAGGGGAAACCCTCCAAAACAATCCTCCAAAAAATTCTTCTGTTCGTGATCCCGTTCCTGTGTTATATTTTTGGCACATTCCAACAGGAGAAGGTCATGCCCGGAGAACACATCCTTGCCATTGATCATGGAACGCAAAGCGTGCGCGCACTGTTATTTGATTTACGCGGCAATCTGCTGGCAAAGTCGCGCGTATTGATTGAAGACTACGACACCCCGAACCCCGGATGGGCTGAGAAAGACCCGCGAGATTTCTGGACCGCCGTTTGTCAGGCTTGTCAGGGGCTGTGGCAAATGCCCGGTGTGTCGCGCGATTCGATCGCCGGGGTGGCACTGACAACCCAGCGTTCCACCGTCATCAACGTCGATCGCCAGGGAAATCCCCTGCGCCCGGCGATTATCTGGCTGGATCAACGCCGAACCTCCGGGCTGGAGCCGGTGCGCGGATTTTGGGGAACCGCCTTTGCCCTCACAGGGATGACCGAAACCGTGGCTTACCTGCAATCGGAAGCCGAAGCCAACTGGATTCGCACCCACCAGCCGGAAATCTGGCAGCAGACGTATAAATACCTGTTTCTTTCCGGGTATCTCACCTACCTTATGACCGGGAATTTTGTGGATTCGGTGGGATGTCAGGTAGGATATGTGCCCTTTGACTACCGCCGTTTGAACTGGGCACACCCATCCGACTGGAAGTGGCAAGCCGTCCCCATGGATCCAGCCATTCTGCCAGACCTTGTTCCTCCCACGGGGATACTGGGGGAAATCACCCGGAGCGCATCCGAAGCCACCGGCATTCCCGCAGGCTTACCCCTCATCGCCGCCGCAGCAGATAAAGCCTGCGAAGTCATCGGCGCAGGTTGTGTGGATCCGCATATTGCCTGCCTGAGTTACGGAACTACTGCCACGATTAACACCACTCACCAACGATATATCGAAATCATCCCTCTGATTCCTCCCTACCCTTCAGCAGTACCGGGAGCCTACAGCCTTGAACTGCAAATTTACCGGGGATACTGGATGGTATCGTGGTTCAAACGAGAATTTGCCCAAAACGAACAGCGCCTTGCAGAAGAACGCGGTATAGAAGTAGAAGCCCTGTTCGATAATCTGGTCAATTCCGTACCGCCGGGTTCTCTGGGGTTGATGCTTCAACCCTTCTGGTCTCCGGGGTTGAAAGTGCCTGGACCGGAAGCCAAAGGTGCCATCATTGGATTTGGCGACATTCATACTCGCGCACACCTGTACCGATCCATCCTTGAAGGGGTAGCCTATGCCCTGCGGGAAGGCGCGGAACGCACCTCGCGGCGGAGCGGTGTCCCCATCACCGAAATCCGCGTGGCTGGGGGCGGCAGTCAAAGCAACGCCGCCATGCAACTTACTGCCGATATCTTTGGGATACCTGCCACCCGTCCGCATGTGTACGAAGCCTCGGGGTTGGGCGCCGCCATGGATGCCGCAGTAGGGTTGAAACTTCACGAAGATTTCAAAACAGCGGTGCGCGAAATGAGCCATCCTGGGGTGCTGTTTGAGCCCAACCCGGTACATCACCGCGTGTATGATGAACTCTATCAGCGGGTTTACCGAAAGATGTACGAACGTCTTAAACCCTTGTACGAGGAAATCCGGGAAATCACCGGTTATCCTCCGCGCGATTAATCCTCTCTCAAGCGATACCCCACCCCCGGCTCGGTAAGGATGTAGCGAGGTTGATCAGGATTGGGCTCGATCTTTCGCCGCAGGTTGCTGATGTTGACCCGCAACAGATGGGCTTCGTTTTCATACGCCGGACCCCATACCTGCCGGAGCAACTGGTTATGCGTCAACACCCTGCCGGCATGTTGAACCAGCACTTTGATCAAGTCGTATTCGGTAGGCGTTAACGCTACCCGATTTCCCTGCACGAATACTTCTCGTTTTCCTAAATCCACCCGCAGATCTTCCACTTCAAATACCGTGTCCTGTTGACCGGGGGTGTGGTGACGTATTGCTACACGAATACGAGCGAGCAGTTCCTTGATTCCAAAGGGCTTGGTTAAATAATCATCCGCGCCTGCATCCAACGCTACCACTTTGTCGTCTTCCCGGTCACGGACAGAGAGAATGAGAATGGGAACATTGCTCCACTCGCGAATGCGGCGCACTACCTCCACTCCATCCATGTCGGGCAACCCCAGGTCCAGAACCAGAATGTCGGGATGATCCGTCATCGTTGCCTGAAGGGCTTCGCTACCCGTCGCGGCTTCCAGTACTTCGTATCCCAGCGCGGTCAGAGAAGTGCGTAAATAACGGCGAATCGCCTTTTCATCATCGATCACCAGAACACGCAAACCCGTATCGCTCATTTTGGCTCTCCCAACTTCGTAAGGGGTATTGTGAAGGTAAAAACGGCGCCACCATCCGGGCGGTTTTCTGCCCAAATACGCCCGCCGTGGATTTCCACAATGCCTTTGCAAATAGATAACCCCAGACCGGTTCCCGAAACGCCATCGGGACGTTGAACGCGGTAAAACTTCCCAAAGATCCGCTCCAGATCCGCGGGGGGGATGCCTTCTCCGCGATCAGCAACCGAAATCTGTAAATCTTCGCCAAGCACTTTTGCCGAAACCGAAATTTCCGAACCCGGCGGAGAGTATTTCACAGCATTGTCGAGCAACCGCTCCAGCACCTGTTCGATGAGGACAAAGTCCATCTCCACTTCAGGAAGATTTGGGGCGATGTGCGTAAGCACTTTTCGATCTTGCAATCGGCGCTGAAATTGAGTCAATGCGGTGCCGATCAAATCCTGCACGTCACAGGGTTTGCGCCGAATTCGTAAAGCACCTGCCTCGATACGGGTCATATCGAGCAAATTGCCCACCAGACGGTTCAAACGCTCGGCTTCTTCGCTGGCGTTTTCCAACAAATCCAGGCGGGTTTCACGATCCATTTCCAAACCGTTCGTCTCGGCTTCCAGAAGGCTTGAAAGTGAGCCTTCGACTGCCGAAAGCGGCGTGCGCAAATCATGAGAGATGGAATTCAACAATGCGGTCTGGAGTTTCTCCGTCATTTGCAAAACAGCCGCCTGCTGGGCTTGCTGGTTCAGGCGCACCCGCTCGATTGCCAGTGATGCCAGCCCTGCCACCCCATCGAGGATCTCACGTTGTTCAGGGAGAAACGAACCCCTGTCCTCTCCTGGTAGCACCACCAGCACGCCAACGGGCAATTCATGCGCCATCAGGGGAAGAAATCGCATGGCGGAATCGGAAAAGGTATCGGTTGCCAGTCCAGCAGGCGCACGATGCTCTACCACCCAGCGCGCAATCTGCCAGTCCCGTTCGCTCAGTGAAGCGGTTCCTTCCACCCGCGCCAGTTTCAACTGCCCCTCTTCCAGAAGCAGAATGATCACCGTTCCGTTCATCATCCCAGAGATGTGACGGACGATGCAGTTCAGCACGGCTTGTAAATCCAATGCTCCAGCCAGTTCACGGCTCAGGGCGTTCAACACCGCAGACTGCACCTGTCGCCAGCGCATGGCGCGGGTCTGGCGGCGCACTGCCCTAGCCAGAGAAGCCGTCACCCAACCCGCCGTCCCCCACCCCAAAAACGTCACCAGCAGGGGAAGATCCGAGCCATTCAACGCCATTGAATCGCCATGAAAGAGCCAGGCAAAAGCCAGCGTGCTTAATCCCGCCGCCAGTAAACCAGCGCTCCGTCCCAGCCAGAATGCCAGCGCAATGACCAGAAGCAGGTACATCCCTTCCATACCGATGGCACCAGGCTGCTCACGCAAGCCCCAGCCCAGCAATGTCACCAGCAATACCACCCCAAAAACCGCACCCCCATTCCGAAGATAAGCCAACCAGCGCGGTGGGGTACCCCTGCGGAGGAGCGTCTGGCGCGGGGTATCTACCAGAATCACATCCACGTGGAGATTGGAGCGTAAAAGTCTTTCTACAGGAGAAAATCCTAAGCGCATCCTCCACAGGGGATTGCGGGGCTTTCCCAACACCAGCCGCGTCACTCCCTGCTGACGGCAGAAGGCTTCAATTCCTTCTGCAATGGATTCTGCGGGCATCATCAGGGTATTGGCGCCGTTTTCCTCGGCAATGCGCATGGCTTTCAATAAATTCGCCCTCTCTTCGGCACGTTCCCCTGCGGCGGTCGGCGTTTCCACATACAGGACAAACCATTCCGCATTTAAGGCGTCTGCCAGCATTCGCCCTAAATGCACCAATCGCTCGGCTTCAGGGCGATTGGACACGCACACGCAAACGCGTTCAGCGCTCAACGGGGATTGAACCCCTCCCAACAACGCACGCGCCTGATCTTCCACCCGCATGGCGGCGCGGCGCATGGTCAACTGACGCAAAGCCAGCAGGTTGCTTTTATTGCGCAAGGTCTCTGCCAGCGTGGCTGGAGAGTGGCTTTGAAAGCGTTCGAGCAGTTCTTCAGGGGGTAAATCGACAACTTCCAGTTCATCCGCACGATCCAGCAAGCGGTCGGGGACGGTTTGTTCGATTTGTAGCCCTGTGATTTCCTCAACGGTATCCTTAAGGCTCTCCACATGCAATATATTCAGGGTGGTGTACACCGAAATCCCCGCCTGGAGCAGTTCCTCCACATCTTGCCAGCGAAACCGATGGCGGCTCCCCTCAGGGTTGATTCCCTCCAGTTCGTCCACCAGCACCAGTTGAGGTTTGCGTTGCAGGACTTCATCTAAATTCAAACCCACGGGAGAAGGATGCAGTGCATCCAGTCTATCCAGTAATTGTCTTGCCTCGCTCCCAGAAGGCAGGTTCACCCACGCTACCAGCACATCAGCCCCGCGTGCTTTCTGCTGGAGGGCATCGGAGAGCATGGCGGTCGTTTTGCCTGCTCCATCGGCGTAACTCAAGAAGATTTTCAGCCTGCTGTTGGTCATGGATTTAAATCTTTTGAATTATACCCACCAAATGTGCGGGAAAATGTGGTTTAATCCATGAAAACGTTTGCGAATTTTCGAGGAGTTTTCGATGAAGTCTGCATTACAGCCTGCCCTCCAGCGCTGGTTTCCTTTTTTGCAGGATGAAGCCTATCTGGAAGCGCTCAAGTCCATAGCCATCCCCATCATCCTGCAACAAGCCATATCCTCTGTATTGAATGCCGTGGATGTGCTCATCCTCGGACAACTGGGCGAAATCTCCGTTGCCGCGGTAGGACTTGCCAACCAGTTGGGCTTTCTCATGATGTTTATGCTGTTTGGCACAACCAGCGGAGCAGCGGCTTTCATCTCCCAATACTGGGGGAAGCGGGACATTCCCAGCATCCGCCGCGTGTTAGGAATCGGGCTGAGTATCTGCCTGCTGGCAAGCCTGGCGTTCCTGTTATTTGTCCAGATTTCCCCTGCCACTGCCATGCACATTTATACCAACGACTCGCAGGTGATTGAGACAGGCATCCCCTACCTGCGGTTGATCAGCCTGACCTATCCGCTGGTTGCCATCACATTCTGTTTTGGCATGGTACACCGCAGTACTGGATGGGTACGTCTGCCAACCACGACAGGGATTCTTGCCATCCTGATCAAGTCGGGGCTGTCTTTCGTGCTGATTTTCGGGCTGTTGGGTTTTCCTCGTCTGGGGGTTCTGGGCGCGGCAATCGCTACCCTGATCGCACGTGGATTGGAAACGCTCATCCTCATTCTCTACACCTACTGGAAACGTCTGCCAGCCGCCGCTTCCATTAAAGAGATGTACGATTTCAATTTTTCCTACCTGAAAGCCGTGCTGGCAGTGGCTTTTCCAGTCATTTTGAACGAAAGTTTATGGTCTCTGGGAATCAGCACCTACAACGCCATCTACGCCCGCATTGGCACCCAATCCATCGCTGCGTATAACATCGCCGCGACGATTGAAGGCATGGCGTTTGTCCTGTTCATCGGGGTAACCGACGCTACCGCCATCATGATCGGCAATCGGTTGGGCGCTGGGGAACGTGAGACGGCATTCCGTTATGCTGGCTGGTCTTTACGGCTGAATCTCATCGGCGGGTTCCTGGTCGGTGGGTTGATCCTCCTTGCTTCTTTCTTTGTACCCTCCCTGTACAACATCTCCCCCGAAGCCAAACTCTACGCCCGCAACCTGCTGTTGATCATGGGAGCGTGCGTGTGGATTCGCACATCCAACATGGTGCTGGTCGTTGGGATTTTACGCAGTGGCGGAGATACACGAGTTGGCGCGCTGCTGGACGTAGGCACACTGTGGGCAATCGGAGTGCCCTCGGCGCTCCTGGCGGCATTTGTGTTCAAACTGGAAATTTACTGGGTCTATCTGCTGGTGATGAGCGAGGAACTGGTCAAACTCTTCATCGGGTACTGGCGCTTCCAATCGAAACGCTGGATGCATGACCTCACCATCATTCAGAAGGAGCCACGCCCTGCCCTCATTCCTCCCGAGGAAATCCTCAACGAAGCGGAATGATCTCGTACAGGAACACCCCATCCTGTTGATAAATCACCTTGAGACGCGGACAGTCTTTGAGATCCTGAGGCTGAAGACTGCCCACCCCTTCGCGAAGATACACATGGGTCAAACTGGCTTCCCGTACCAAATCCCAGAAGGGCGGAGAACAACCTTTGAGGGTTTCGGCAGTTTTTGCCCAGCGGTCGAACTGTTCCTGAGCGGCTGGCTCCGTCCACACATACGGAACAGGAGGAACAAGACTGAAACGCCCCGTATAGGGCATGAGCCAGTACCCGCCATCCACCCCTCGGTAGATATTCCATGACCACAATGCCGAATTGACATAAAAACGAGCCTGTGGAGGGAGGTTCTTCTCTACCCATTCCAGCGCTTTTCGATCCGCAGCGGTCACAAATACCGTGCCCCGATTCAAGATGGAGCGAGTTTCTCGAATGCCCCATAGCAAGAAGAGAACCATAACCAGCATCCATAGAATGGGCTGACTCCATGGCACAATCTTCCTTCCCCACGCCTGAACGCCATCCGAAATCAAAGCGCCCAGCAAAAGCACTGCAGGAAAAAACACCTGAATCAAATATAAATCGCCACGGAAGGGACCAAACCGAGGAGCGATGGGCAAACCGAGGAAAAACACCAGAAACCCCCACAGCGCAAACCCTCTCAACGTGCGTTGACGCAGCGCCAGCACTCCAGCGACTCCCGCCATGCCCATCACCCAGAGGTTATACCGGGGACCCAGAAACTGCCAGACATATTTCCAGTCTTGCTGGTTCAGCGTGAGCGCAGGAGCCATCACCTGAACCTGATTCAGATTGAAAAGAAACGCCGGTACAAGATAAGGGAGAGCCATAACGCCGCCCAAAATGACCCAGCCCAGCCAGCCCCACCGGGAAGCGCCGGTTTGAGAAGGTTGAAGACTCCCGGATTCAACGGGCTGGTGGATCGGTTTTCCCAGAGCATCGCCCAGGAAAAGCATCAGCACCCACAAACCGAACATCCACAGCGATAAGTAGTGGGTCAGCGCCAGTCCGGCAACCAGCAAGGAGGCTTTCCAACTGTTGAAACGCGAAGGGGAATGCCGGTACTCCAGCACGGCAGAGATTGCCAGCGCCTGCATCAGCAAGCCCATCAACAAGGTGTAACGCCCCCAGGTCAGGTAATAAGCCGGCATCTGAGTGACGAATCCGCACAGCAAAGCCGCCATTCCCGCGGCAAGAGGCGGCATTCTCAGGGCACACCCCAGACGATAGAGCGCCAGCGCCAGCAACGCACTGATGACCTGCCCGAATACCAGAACCGCATCAGCGGGATGCAATCCGGTCAACCAGGCAAATAAAGCCGTAACCAAATGAAAAGGAAAGTAATAATGGAATGGAGCATCCAGATAGGGCAATAGAGTGTGCGGCACTCCGCCCTGTTCCAGAATCACCCGTACGAACATTGTATGGTGCACCGAATCGACCCAGGCGGGAAGCACAAGCGGTTTTGCCTGTTCCAGACGGAATGCCAGCAATCCGGCAAAGAAAACCAGTCCAGCCAGCACCCTCAAGCCATTTTGCCAGATAGTGCGCCGGGAAATCGTCCTGTCTCGCAGCAATAATGCCACAATCCAGAAGACCAGCGCCAAGGCATAGCCGATCAGCGCTCCCCAGGCGCCGGGGGAAAGATGTAGCGCCCAAAAGACCGTAGCAATCAGAGCGGTTAGGGCAATGCTCAATCCCACCGCGTCCATCATCCGGCAGATTGGATCAGCGCGTTCTGATCGTTGCCATGCCAGTAACGCCGCTCCGGGGAGCAGGAGAATCAACCCACCTGCAAGGATTTCCATCCACGGCATCATGGCTTGTGTTTATGGATACGGTGTTGGCGGCGAAGGTTCAACCGGCGGTTGATAGGGAGTTGGGGTGGGAGGCAGAGGTGTGGGTGTCGGGGGAGGATTGGTCGGCGTACGGGTAGCCGTTGGCGGCAAGGTTGGCGTGGGAGTCACAGGGGTTGCCGTAGGGATTCCAACAGTGGAAGTAAAAACCGGCGTTCGGGTGGGGGAACTCACCGGCAAGGTAGAAATTGCGGTGCGGGTTGGGCTCACAGCCAGCGTAGCCGTTGGAGAAAAGACAAGCGTGTGGGTGGGCGTCATCGAAGCCGTTGGGCTCGTATCCAGAGAAACCTGCGTGGGTGTCGCAGAAGCGAGCGAGGTAGGGGTCACTATTTGCGAGAAAAAGGCTGTTGGGGTAATCGTCGGCACGGGGGTTTGCAGGAAAATGCTTAATGTGGGCAGTGCATTCCCACCGCCTGGCTCTCCCAGACGTTCACGGTCACGAATGGCTTCCTCAATCACCCCCATTTGCAAGGCGCGAAACGAATACGCCCGCAAATCAGCGCTGTAATCGGCGCGCAATCCCGAACGCAGAGCAGCGGGAAGAAACGCCGAGGCTTGCACCCACTCAGAAGAAAAGACAAACACCCCTAAAACAATCACCCCCGCAAAGAGGAGCAGCAGGAACAACAGGAACCAGAGAAGCCGTTGACGGCGAGGTTGTTGTCGGGAAGGCGCCAGCGCAGTCATAGCATCGCCTCCCATTTTCCACCCTCTCTGGCGGGCAACAGATGATATACGGTGAGTTTCTCGCTCTTTCCACGCACACTCTGCTCGCCCATGGAACGCAGATGGAACTTCTCACGGTGCTCTGCCAGCGACAGGTAGGTGGCTTCGCTGACCAGCACGGCAGAGCCATCAAACAGTTCGCGCGTGAGGGCTTCGATCCGTTGAGCGGTGTTGACTGTATCCCCAATCACCGTGTAGTGCAGACGGTCAGACGTGCCCAGACCTCCCGCCATGACCACGCCCGTGTGGACACCAATTCCCGTAATTAACTGCGGCTCGCCACGGGCACGCCTTTGCAAGTTAAATTGCTCAATGGCTTCGAGCATTTCCACCGCTGCCTGGCAGGCAGAGAGCGCTGACTGCTTGGGACTGACCAGGCGCGGCAAAATTCCGAAGAATGCCAGCACAGCATCGCCATCAAATTTATTGACCACTCCCCCGTAGGCGGTAATCACCGGCACAATATGCTCGAAATACTCATTCAACCACTGGAATACCGTAGCAGGATCGACCTTTTCAGACAACGAAGTAAAGCCTCGAATATCGGTCATCAGAATGGTTGCAACCGCTTCCTGACCCTCCAAACGAAGATTGCCGGAGGTGAATGTCTGTCGCAATTGTTCACGCACTTCAGGGCTAACTGTGCGTCCCAGCAAATCACGATAAATCGAGCCTTCCTGCAGTCCTGCTACCATGGTGTTGAATGCCTGAGCCAGCACGGCTAACTCGTCATTTCCCTCAGCATCCACTTTGACTTCCAGATTACCCTTTGCCACCTCTGCCGAGGCATCCAGCAGGCGGACAATTGGGCGGGTGAACAGATTTGCCAGGAACAAACCTACGAGAATGACCAGCAGGATGCCTGCCAGAACCAGAGAGAAAATCTGCACCTGAGTGGCTCGGCTGGTGCGGATGAGGAAGGCTTTTGCCAGAGAAATTCCCACAACGCCGAGATCAGAACCGCCACGCACTTCCCAGGGACCCAGTACCTCGGTATAGTCCAGCGAAGAGAGCGTGAGATCGCGGGTTAGACTGCCCTGTTCTTGCAGGTTGAGGATCTGCTGAACCTGTTCTCCTGAAATTGGGAAAGAAGTCCCCGTAGAGAAAAGCGAAGATGCCAGCACCTCACCATTCAGGTCATAAAAGGTCGCTGCGCTGAGGGTATCAGCAGACATCTCACGCGACAGCGTAGATAGGGTTTTTCCCACCAGCACTACGCCGACCTGAACGCCTTCCGCATTAAAAATCGGACCACTGACGTAAAAAGTCTTCCCAAGAGGACCTTCACCCACGCCAGCAAACTTATCGCCTAATTCATCTGTTTCGCCACGCAGGGTGCGCTGAACAAAGTTCCAGGAAGCATAGGTGGAACTTCCCCGGGTGGATTCATAACTGGCGCCCGCACTTCCGGGAGTCATCATCAGAGTGAGGATGCTTTCACCAGAAGGGTTGAGTAAGGTGATTTCTTCTTCCCCAGCATTCACCGCCACGGGCAACACCAGCAAGCGCAATTCCTCGGCATCCCCCTGCTGAAGCGCCGCCGCCACTCCTTCGGTGTTGGCAACCTGACGCAATGTCCCCAACAAACGATCTTCTTCCTGAACAAACCAGTCCTGGGCTTGCTTTCCCGTGGCATAGAGTTGATTCAGGAACCGAGACTGATTCGACTCCATGAGGATACGGCTGACGACATACGCGCTTGCCAGCGCAAACAGCAGAGCCAGAACCAGATACGGGAAAATGATCTTCACCCGCACAGGAACGCGCACCTGCAAAGTGCGCGGAGGAACGGGAGGTTGCTCAGGTCGTGGCTGAGTTTGTTCGTAAACCCGCTTCAGCGCCTCTTCGATCCAGCGCTGAGAAAATGGCTGACGCAGGAATACCTGTACCCCTTGCTCACGGGCTTTTAACTCCCGCTGCAAATCGGGGTACTTATTGGTCATGATGATCTTGATCTGGGGATGAAACTGGCGCAAATTCCGCAGGAAAACCCACCACTCATTACTGGGAAAATGCAGGTCAAAGAAAATCAGATGCGGCTTGACCTGCTGAATCAGCGCCTGAGCCTGTCCCAAATCCCATGCCTGCCAGACTTCATCACCACGTTGTTTGAGATAACGCGCTAATGGCTGTGCAGGGCGCATATCCGATTGAATCAACAAAACACGATTCGCCATAGTCCGCCCTAATTATACAAAGACAAACTTTTCTCTAACCTTATAAATTCCTTTCAATTAGGGATGCCAGAAACGTGCCACCTCGAAAAAAGGGGCTGTGCACTTGCACAGCCCTGAGTGATCTAGAGGTACTCCCGCAGATGGCGGCTGCGGGTGGGATGGCGCAGTTTTCGTAAGGCTTTGGCTTCAATCTGGCGAATGCGCTCACGGGTGACGTTAAAGTATCGGCTGACTTCCTCAAGGGTATGGTCTTTGCCGTCAATGAGACCAAAGCGCAGTTCGAGTACCTGCCGTTCGCGCTCCGAAAGGATACTCAGCGCATTCTGCACCTGTTCCCGCAGCATCTCCCGTGCGGCGGCATCCATTGGCTCCAGGGCTTCATCGTCTTCGATGAAATCCCCCAGTTGACTGCTATCCTCATCTCCCACCGGTCTTTCCAGAGAGACGGGTTCTTCGGCAGACTGCAAAACCCGCTGAACCTTGCTGGTCGCAAAATTCCACCGACGCATCAGTTCGGGGTCAATGGGCTTGCCTTCAGCGCGGGCTTTGCGGATGGCTTGCGCATCTTCATCGGAGAGGAAACCGGCTTCCAGCGCCAGTTCTTCGGCAGTAGGTTCGCGCCCCAACTGCTGAATCAGCGTGCGTTGAACCCGCAACAGGCGGGTGATGGATTCAAACAAGTGCACAGGGATGCGGATGGTACGGGCTTGCTCGGCGATGTAACGGCTGATGGATTGGCGTATCCACCAGGTGGCGTAGGTGGAGAATTTGTATCCTCGGGTAGGATCGAACTTGTTCACCGCACGCAAAAGCCCCAGATTGCCTTCCTGAATTAAGTCCAGGAAGGATACCCCCCGCCCTAAATACCGCTTGGCAATGCTCACCACCAGGCGCAGATTTGCGCGAATGAGGGTCTGGTTGGCTTCTTCGGCTCGCCGCCGCACACCTTCAACTTCCTCTGCCAGCACTTCTTCGGAAGGCATGTGTTCGATGAAAAATTCCACCCGTGGCAATTCATGGACCTCCCGCAGGTACCCCATCAGGGGCTGTGCCAGTTGCGGGGGCAACACATACAGATTGATGAAAACACTGAAGGCGTGCCGTACCAGCCCTTCCCAGAGCGGATCTTTTCCCCATAAGCCGTTATCGAGATACGTGCGCAGATAACTGGGGTCGCTGGCTTGCCAGTGAGTACGCAACAGTTGGGCTTCGGCAAGAATCAGACTGAGATCAGGTAATTCTCCTTGCTGGAGGGTGTGGGCATCTTCTTCCAAACGTCCCCATTCCGTCAGTAATTCTTTTGCAATGACCTGATAGAGGGAGGCATAATAACCGGCGCCCTCTTTAGGAGCAATGTGTTTTTCCAGCGCTTCGATATGGCGTAAGGCTTCAATGCGCGCCGCCAGCCGGAACTCACTATCGGCATCCAGCAAATTAATCTGACCGATTTCCTTCAGGTAAAGCCGAACAGGATCCTCAGAGAACTCCAGCGTCGTCAGCGACTCATCCAGTAAATCGGCAGGTTCCTCAAGGGCTAATTCCTGCCAGTCTTCTATGAGAGGCTCGACTTCGCTATCCTCGATAAGGTCTTTTCCAAGCAAGACCTCTTCTTCCGGTTCCTCGGGCAGAGGAGCAACGGCATCGAGTTCATTTTCATTGGGCTCTTCAGGCAGGCGTGCCCTCGGCGGCTTGGAAGGAGGACGTTTGATTTTAGAAGAATGCTTGGCACCAGATTTTTGCTCAGACATATGCATAAATATACCACAATTGTCTAGAAAGAGAATTTGAGGGTTAATCTTGTCCCGGAACAGGGATTTTTTGTTGCAATTCTCGAGCACGCTCCAAGGCTTTAGAAAAGCGGCTCTGGCTATACCAGAAAATGGCTTCTTCCAGACGCCCTTGCTTCTCCAAAATCCCGCCAGCCCGCCAGCACCCATTTGAGCCAGGGTCTCCATGCATACAACATTCCTGAAAGGCTGCGAGCGCTCGTTCTAAATCGCCCTGATCCTGACGCTGTACGCCCAGTCGGCACCATGCCAGCCCATTTTTTGGATCCACACGGGTGATCATTTCATACAACTCGGTTGCCCGAACCCGATCAAAGCGCTCTTTGACCTCTGCCAGCCACATCAAAGCATCCGGATTTCGCGGATACAACCGGACAACTTCATCCGCCAGACGCACATCGTACGGCGCTAGCCCTTGCAAAACTTCCAGATACTCCGGCTGACAGCGAATGGCGCGTAGAAGCGCCTCATGACTGGGAAGCGCGCCCCGAGATGCCGCTGTGGAAACCGCCGAAAGCCATAACAGGCGGCAATCCTGAGAGGGTAAATCTATCCATTGAACGGAAAAATGCTTCAACGATTCGGTGTCCTTTTGAGCAAGAGCATGCAGGACTTCAATCCCTGCCCGATTTACCCGTACGGCTTGCGGCAAAATCCCGCTGATCATCAAAGCCAGAAATAAAAAGACCAGGAACGTTCCCAACGGCTTTCGTTGAACCCATTCGAGCAATTGGTTTATACTAAATCCTGATGCGCGTCTGGTCTTCTCTTCGTTCAACTCTGCTCCTTTTAGAACTGCCTTTCCTGATGGCAAGCGCGGGGTTGGGATTGTTCAGCCGCTCTGCGCTCATCCTTTCCGTGGTTTTCATTCCCATTTTCTGGATCCTGCACGAACCCAGAGAGCGCAAAACCCCTCTGGATGTGCCCGTCTTGATTATTTTACTCACCTTTGCGATTTCATATTGGGTGAGTCCGCTTCAGGATTGGACAGCCGAACAAATTGCCCGCGCTCTCAGCGGTATTGGCGTTTGCTATGCACTTGCCCATCAGAAGAGATCCCTCGATGGACAGCTCATTCTGTACGGTATGGCGGTTCTCAGCGTCATTCTGGCAGGCGCGGGCTTGCTCACCATTCAGTGGGTACCCAACAAAATTCCCATGCTCAATCCTCTGGAGTGGGTCGGGAATCTCCCACGCCTGGACGAGGTGGTGCATCCCAACGTATTTGCGGGCAATCTGGCATTGCTTCTCCCCGTTTCGGGAGCCATTTTCCTGTGGGGCAAAGGCTGGCTTCACGTACTACGCGCCCCGGTTGCCCTGCTGACCGGTAGCCTGGTGCTTGCCGTGCTGATCCTCACCCTTTCACGGGGAGCACTGCTGGCGGCGGTGTCCAGCCTGTTTTTGCTTTTGATGTTGCGCTGGAAATTTCCCGCCTTCATCGTTCTGGTTTTGCTGGGGTTGATCCTCTGGCAAGCCTACCCTGCCGTCCAGACTTTCATCAAGCCGGTTTACTGGTTCAGTTCTGCGGAAGCCTCATTAAACCTCCGCCAATCCCTGTGGCAGCGCGGGCTCTGGCTGATCGAAATGTTCCCCCTGAGCGGAATTGGCATGGGAACCTATGGGTTGGCGGTCAATCACCTTTTCCCCATGCCTTCGCCGCTAGTGCCGACTTCTCACGCCCACAACCTCTTCATCCAGATTGCTCTGGATACCGGCATACCCGGCTTGCTGGCATGGCTGGCTTGCCTCTGGCAGTGCACCCGCAGCGCATGGCGTGCCTGGAGCGCCCCTTCCTCAACCCCATGGTGGATTCCGGCTTCTGGTGCAGCAGGGCTGGCTGCATTCTGGGTATTGTTGTTCCACGGCGTCACCGACGCAGTCACATGGGGCACGCGCCCAGCCCTGCTCTTGTGGGTCATTTGGGGATGGATGGTTCTGATGGAAAAGCACATCCCAGAGCCAAAACCGTCCCTGTAACTAGATCAAACCATCTTCAGGAAAATTTCGACAATATGCGGGTCAAACTGCTTTCCACTGAGGGAGCGAATATATTCAATGACTTCTGCACGGCTCCAGGCTTTGCGATAGGGTCGATCGGAGCGCAAAGCGTCCCACACATCTACAATGGCAAACAAACGCGCCGCCAGAGGAATTTTTTCCCCCTTTAAGCCAAAGGGATACCCACTTCCATCCCAGTGTTCGTGGTGATAGTAAGGAATCTCCATTGCTCTGCGCAGAAAACTGATATCCGACAACATGCGATATGCCAGAACAGGGTGCATACGCATGATTTCGCGTTCTTCTTTCGTCAACTCGCCTTTTTTGAGGAGAATGGAATCGGGAATACCCATCTTTCCTATGTCGTGGAGCAACGCCCCCCGTCGTATGTGGGCAATATCTTCCTCAGGAACACCATAAGCCCGTGCCAGTTCAACGGTCATTTCAGTGACACGCTGCGTGTGACCCTCAGTTTCCTGATCACGCAATTCCAGAGCGCGCGACCAGCCTTCAATGGTTTCATCATAGGCTTTCATCAAATCGCGGTTCCTCTGTTCCAGTTCATGGAACAGTCGGGCGTTATCAATGGCAATTGCGGCTTGATGCCCAAAGCCTGCCGCAAGCGCCATGTGCTCCCGATTGTAAAACCCCACCTGATGATGATCCAGATTCAGGATCCCAATTGGACGCCCTTCCACCACCAGAGGAATTCCCATCCAGCAGGCAATGTATTCTGTGCCCTTAAGCACCTGCCATTGGGCAGATTTGCTGGTATCGGGAATAATCATCGGTCCTTTTCTCGCCTGTTCAATGGAAGAAGTACTCAACTGGTTTAAGTAGCCGGGCAATTCCCGCACCAGAGAATCGGGCAAACCTCGCTGTGCCGCCAGAACAACGTTTTGATTCACAAACAGGAAAATGGAAGCGCTGGTGTATTCCAGTACTTCGCGGAGATTATCCAGAATGCGTTCCAGCACGGTGTTCAAGTCTCGCGTTGCGGTCAGGGCAGCCCCAACCTCGCGCAGTTTTTCAGATTCCAGACGGCGGCGACGTTCTGCCGCAACATAGCGTAAACGGTCAAACGCCGAACTCAATACGCCCACCAATGCTGTGAGCAAATGCTCATCGGTTTCGGAAAAAGCACTCACCTGATAACTCTCGGCGTTGACCACCCCAATGACTTTTCCACCCAGTTTAATGGGCACACACAACTCCGAACGCACCCGCGAGCGCACTGCCATATAATCCGGATCCAGACGCACATCGGACAGACGACAAGGGACGCCTGTACGGGCAACCTTTCCAGAAATCCCCCGATCGATGGGAATGACTTCATAGCGCTGATTTTCATCCCCAGAATATGAAGCAGGATGAACAATGAGGGCATCGCCAGCCTCGTTTAGCAATCCTACGCCCAGATGATCCAGTTGGAAAGCGGTACGGACAATCTGCACAAAGCGGGAAATGAGTTCATCCTCGTTCTCACTTTCCACGCCCGCCACAGCCACGGCATATAGAGTTTGCAGTTCCACCAGATTGCGTTGAAGCACCCGCTCGGCTGTCTTGCGGTCGGTGATGTCATACACCACAACCAGCACCGCTTCACGCTGTTCGAACGGCAGGGAGTGGGCATGTTCTTCTACCGATATGATGCGCCCATTTTTCAGAACATGACGGCTTTCGCCAGAATGCAACTGTCCGGGAATGCGCTGATTGAGCAAATCTTTCAGGGATTTTGCTTCATCTGAGTGGTACAAATCTGGCAGGCGCATGCTCAGGAATTCTTCCCGGCTGTACCCGTACAAATTCAATGCGGCAAGGTTGACATCCACAAACTGAAGGGTTTGCTGATCATACACATACATGGGCAGAGGGTTGTTGAAGAACATTAAGCGAAAACTTTGCTCGCTCTGCCGCAGGGTTTCTTCTGCCAGTTTTCGGGCAGTGATGTCAAAGGCGGTGCCCAGACCCGCAGGCTGCCCTTGATAGTGTATTAAGGTAGAGGTAAAGTCCAACCAACGTGTCTGCCCGTTTTTGGTAAGGATGCGAAACTCGTAATGATTGGGCACCTGCTCCCCTCGCTGACGCGCCAGTCCGCGCTCCCGCACCATGTCTCGATCATCAGGGTGCACAATTTGCCAGAAAGGAATCTGACGCAGTTCCTCCGGCGAGTATTCAGTCAACACTTCACAGGCCGGATTCAGATAAATGAACCGCTCCCCGCGGTACACAAAGATTGCTGAACTGGTGCTGAGCGCAAGCGATCGGAAAAGGGACTCGCTTTCTTCCAAAGCACTGACCGCCTGATGAACTTTACGCTCACGATCCATGAGCGCCTGCGCCATGTCGTCAATTGCGCTTCCCAGCACGCCCAATTCTCCCCATTGATTTGCCATTCCTGTCCGGCTGGAGAAGTTTCCCGCGGAAATCTGCTGAGTGGTGCGCACCATCTGGCGGAGGTTCTTTAACAGAACCACATTCGAACCAAACCAGGCGAGCAATGCACTGATCAAAACCACCATTCCCATCAGGAAAGCGTCCCGCTCCAATGTCCGACTGGCTTCTTGATAAAGGCTGTTCTCCGGAATTCCCAGGAAAAAATAGCCGATCAGTTCACCGGTGGAGTTATAAAAGCGCTCTACACCGAAAACCCGCTGGACCTGATCCAGCGACTGCCCTCGAATGGTGACTCTGGTTGGGTCTTTCTGAAGGGGCGTAAAAATTTGCTCTGGAATGGGACGTCCAACATAACCGATTGGATCGGGCAGGCGCAGGAGAACAATGGATGTCGCATCCGTCAAAGTCATCACAGACTGTGGAGGCAGAGAGGATTGGCGAAAGGTCTCTCTCAACCAGTCCAGATTCAGGGCAGCAATCATGACCCGCAGAGAGCCATCTGAAGCCTCAAAAGGATAGGCTACCAGCAATTCCGCCAGTCCGGTAAAAGGGCTGATGCGGTACTCACCCACGGTAAACTGCTTACTGCTCAGCGCATACTGAAACCACCTGCGGTTGTGCAGGTCCTCAAAATCCACCCCCATAACATTGCAGGTGACCTGACTGTTCTGATCCACTACCAGAATAAAATTGTACTGGCGAAACCGCCGAAGTTGATTGGTTAAGACCTGTTGACAAAACTCCGGGGAGCCATTTCCCTGCCGCGCCAGGTCGGCAATCACCGCGAGCACCTGTCGAGAAGCCTCTATCTGGCGCTCTTGCGCAAGGTTGAGCATTCTCACCATGGACATCATTCCCGCAATGGCTTTTTCTTCTGCATTGCGACGATTTTCCATCGCACTGAGTAAATTTAACCCAAAGGCGGGCAGGGTCAACACCAGAGCAAAGAGCAGAAAAGCCAGCCGCAAACGGGAAATGCTGAAGAAGTGTCTTAAATAAGGCATCAACCTGAACTCAATTTTTTATTGGGAGAGGTAATTTCATTTTATACTACTTTGATGGGTTTCTGAGACTTAAAATCGTTACAATTCGCAGATGATGTTTTTCAGGACATCTCAATCCCCAAAAAGCGACTTAACGCTTCTCCTTATCCCTGGAGACATAAAGTCTCTAGATTGAATCCGTCAGAAATCTATTAGAATTGGATTAACATTTCTGAATCTTACCGGAAGCCGGAATGATTGCTCTTGGATTGAGTTTGCTGGCTTTTTTATTCTATGCGTTCCTTGCCGCACTGGTGTTGTGGAAGCATTCTGAAAATGCAATCAACCGGTGGTTCTCGGTGTATCTGGGAGCAATGGCTTTCTGGAGTTTGGGAATAACTTCCTTAATGCTTCCGAGCCACCCCATTACCCTTCTTTTTTGGGATCATTTTCTCATTGCGTGCGCTTCTTTTGTACCGGTGGCTTTTTGGGAATTCGTGCAGGTATTCACCGGCAAAAGCCACGCCCGTTTACGCATCCTGTTCTACAGTGGATATGCCCTCCTTCAAGTGCTAAACCTGACCGGTCAACTGGTTAAGGGGGTATCCTTTCACTACGACTTCCCAGTATTTCAGTTTGGCTGGGGCTTTTTCCCTTTGCTTGCTCTGGCAGGTTCAGCCATGGGAATCTCCACGCTGGATCTGATCAAAACCTACCGGAGTTCCCGCGACCCGCTTCAGCGCAATCAGATCAAATACCTCATCACGGCTTCCTTGCTGGTTTTTCTGGGGAGCCTCACATATACTCCGGGAACGCCCATCCCTACAATAGACTTCGCAGTGAATCTACTGGCGGCTTCTTTGATTGCTTACGCCATCCTGCGACATCATCTTGCGGATATCAATTTTCTCTTCAAGCAAACCGTATTTGGTGTGATTGGCATCACCCTACTGGCACTTGTTTATCTGCTGCTGATTCTCTTTTTTACCTTCCAGTTTCGCATCAACTGGTTTGAATCAGGAACAGGGAAACTCGCTATCGCCCTGCTGGCAGCCATTGTAGCCATGCTGTCCTACCCGATTTATATTCGGATGGAGCGAAGACTGGAACAGTTCTTCTCTCCACGCCGTTATCGGTTTCAACAACACCTCAAAGACCTGGAAAAAGATATTCAAAATCTGCTCGATGTACCCACGCTTTGCCAGAAAGTCGTGGAAGAACTTTCACAAGCACTGGAAGGCAGTGCGGTAGCCTTCTGGATTCTCAACCGCGCCCAATCGGAATTTATTCTTCAGGCAGAAACCGGCATCCAACGTTTGCGGCTTTCTCTTCCCACTGCTCATCCATTGGTTCAGCGCCTTTCGCAAGCAGATGCCCCACTGTTCCCCCAGGAGTTTCTCCTGTTGATAGAAGAGGGACATGCCCTTAAAGAATGCCCTATGGAAGTGCTGTTTCCACTCAAAAGCCAGCAGAGGCTCCGCGGCATCATTGGCATTGGCAGGAAAAAGAATGGGAAAGCCTATTCTCAGGAGGAGTTCACCATCCTCAGTCACTCGATAGGAAAAATTTCCTCCGCGCTGGAGAATGCCATCATTTTGCAAGAAGAAAGCCGCCGCCGCGAAGTGGCAGAGATTCTCCAATCCGTCATTCTACGAATTACCCCAGATATTCAATTAGAACAGGTGCTGGATAACATTCTTCTCCACCTTGCCACCCTGATTGAATATGACAGCGCTTCCATCTTCTTGCTTCAAGGGGATCAACTGGTTGCAGTAGCCGCCAGAGGGTTTGCCAGAATAGAAGAAGTACTGGGAAAATCCTATTCGGTGCTGGATGATGTTTTGTTTACTCAAATGATCCAACTCAGACGTCCCCTGATGATCCCCGTAGTCGACGAGAGTTCCCCTTTTCGGGGGTACGGTGGAACACAACATGTGCGTTCCTGGATCGGCGTCCCACTCATTGCCCGCGGGGTGGTGATAGGCTGTCTGACTCTGGATCATTACATCCCCAATACCTACAACAATCCGGAACAAGCCAGCCTGGTGCAAACCTTCGCGAACCATGCCAGCATCGTGATCGAAAACTCCCGGTTGATGAAAATTGAGCGAGAACAGCGTCTTCTGGCAGAATCGCTGCGAGAAATTGGCGCAGTGCTGGACAGCACGCTGGACATGGAGCGCCTGCTGGACTTGCTTATGGAGCAGGTAGGAAGGCTGGTTCCCTACTCTGCCGCATATCTATTCCTGATCGAGAAGAACTTTCCCCGCCTGGTACGTACCCGCGTTCATGAGACAGTCCCTCGTGAATTCGTCCCCCCCCTCCAGAACACGATCATTCATCTGGAAAATTCTCCGTATTTTTCGGTACTTTTAGACAGCCACGAACCGGTGATTCTGCCCTCCATTGAGAAGGCTCATGACTGGATCCAGAGTTCCATCCCTTTAGGGGCGTGGATTGGGGCACCTGTGGTTGCCAAAAACAAAGTGATTGCCTGTTTTTCCCTTGTTACTTTGAATCCCAAAGCATACACTCCGAATCACGCGAATTTACTGGCAACCTTCTGCAGTGAGGCAGCGCTGGCACTGCAAAATGCCCGTCTGTTCTCTGAAGTTCAACAACTGGCAACGCTGGATGACCTCACCGGAATTCTCAATCGACGTCAGTTGTTTATTGAAGGGAAACGGGAATTTTCGCGAGCCAGACGATACCATCGCCCTCTCTCTGTGTTGATGATCGATTTAGACCACTTCAAGGAAATCAACGACACCTTTGGGCACCAGGTTGGCGATGAAACTTTGAAGGTGCTTGCCCAAATTGTCCGCAGAGCCATCCGGGAAGTAGATATCTTTGGGCGGTATGGAGGAGAGGAATTTCTGCTGGTTTTGCCGGAGACACGTCAGGAAGAAGCCACTGCCATCGCCGAACGGTTGCGGAAAAACGTCGAACAAACTCCCATAAACACCTCCATTGGAAAGTTACATATCACCGTAAGCATTGGTGTAGCAGAGCATACCGAGAACATTGAGACTTTTGAGGAACTGATCAAACGCGCTGATCAAGCCCTGTATCGCGCCAAGCAATCCGGTAGAAATCGGGTAAACAGTGATGATGAGGCAAATCATTGATCCTTCATCGGAACAGGATTGGTGGATTGCATCCCAACGAAACGCATGGTGGAATTTTTTGGGCTTCTCAGCGGGCGCCATCCACGCGCTGGAGAGCATGGCAGAAACCATCCGCCACTCCCCGCAACTGCTGGAGGCTTTCAACGATTTCCATGAAAAAACGGCTCATCAGGGAAACTGGCATTTCGACTGGACTCCCCTCCCCTTTGATCCACTGATTCAAGAGCAGTTAGGCGAGGATACCTCCCTGTTTTACCTGCTGGTATATCTGAGTGCCCTGCCTCACACCTTGCAAGTCTATCGCCAAAGGGGAATCCCCATGGAGACCTTTGCCGAAACCATGGCGGATATCCGGTTTCATGTGGAGTTGTATGCTCAACGACATCACCGATGGGGGTTTGAACATTTCCCCTGGATTGCCCGCCATCTTTCCGGAAGATTGTTCTCGCTGGGAAGATTGCAGTTTATGCTTTTGCCTTTTCCCGGAAGGGTCACGGCGCTCCGACATCGCTTTGACCACCGATACATCCTTCTGGCAGATCCCCGGCAACCTCTGCGTGCAGATGGCTACGCCGCTGGAGCGGGCAATGCGAACATTCCCATCTCACCCGAAGAAGTGTGGTACCCAGCATGGGAAGAAGACTCCAGAGGATGGAAAGGGCACCCCGTCTCTCCACAGGGATATGTCTTGAAACGCTCTGTACACTTTTCACGGGAGGAATGGGAAATCGCTCTGCAACACGGGGATTGGGTTCTGGATGTTCATATTCCTCAGGGGAAGAACCTCACCATAGAAGATTCTCAACGCTCTCTGGAAAGGGCATTCAAATTTTTCCCCACCCACTTCCCCGACCACCCTTTTCAGGGAGTGTACTGTCACACCTGGATGTTCACCCCCCAACTGCGTCATCTTCTCCCTCCAGAAAGCCGCATTCTCCAGTTTCAACGAGAGTTTTCTCTCTACCCCCATCCCGGAAATGAGGGCTTTCTGCTGGAATTTGTCTTTGGAAGTCGTGAACGTCCCGATGAAAATGCTCCCCGGGATACGTCTCTGCGACGTGCCGTACTGGACTGGCTTGCCCGGGGAGGTGAACTTTTCGACCTGCCGGGGATCTATTTATATCCTCCCGAAGCATGGGGAAAACAAGCCCACTGGAAAGACTGGGAAACCTTTGCGCTGGAACAGTAGTTTTCAGCAAATCTTCAGCCATTCTTCAGGTTTTTTTCATCCTGTCCGGGTATGCTTCGTTAAGCAATCATGTGGTTCAGGAGACTTAACGATGCTCAACAAATCAATCCTCTTTGGTGGAATTATCTTTCTCATCCTTCTGGCACTTCTTCAAGTCATCCCGGTACAGGCGGTGGAGAAAAATCCCCCGGTAATTGCAGAGCCGACATGGGACACTCCGCAAACGCGCGACATGTTCTTCCGTGCCTGCGGAGATTGCCATAGTAATGAGACTGCCTGGCCCTGGTACTCGCAGATTGCCCCGGTATCCTGGCTGGTTGCCCGAGACGTTAAAGAAGGACGCGAAAAACTGAACGTATCGGAATGGGGAATACGGGAAAACGAAGCCGATGACGTGCGAAAAGTGATCGAGAACGGGTCTATGCCACCCTGGTTCTACCTGCCCATGCACCCGGAAGCCCGTTTGACTGCGCAGGAAAAACAAGACCTGATTCTTGGATTGGAAAAAACCTTCGGGGTGGAAGATAACCACGACGGCAAAAGCCGTGGGGATGAGGGAGACGAAGACAGCGATGACTGATACAAACAGCCCTGTGGGAAAACGTCCACACAGGGCTGTTGCTTTTCACCGGTAAAGTTTACCTCTAAGGCACTGTATTCACCACTTGACTCCACCCATGATCGAAATCTCCGGGCAGGAACCGCAGCGTCCCGACATCATGAGAACGCCCGCTGAAGACCTGCACGGGATATTCTCGCCCTGCCACCCGGTAAGCAATCAACACCGTATGGGTGCCTGCCGGGACACCCTCAAAAGTAAAGCGTCCGTTCTCATCACAGCGTGTACTCCGGTCCAGTTCAGGCAAATACACATCCGCAGGGATGGGACGATGGAAATCATCAACCACCATTCCGGTCAGGGTGCCCTTCCCGGCAAGCCAATCCAGAGTGCCGCTCTGCTTCATGCGAATGCCCCCTAATGCCAGCCCCACAATGAACAGCACTGAAATGACACCCCACAGAATTTTCTTCTTGCGATAAGGATCGGGGAGTTTCTCAGGAATCCCTTTTTTATACAAATCCAGCGAAGGAGACTCTTCAAAGATCATCATCTATCCACCTCCTACGGTTTCTTGCCAGGAGGCAAAGTTTCTATCGGTTTCGGAGGGAGCGTTTTGTCCAATCCCGGGGTTGGGGTTGGAATTAAAGTTGCAGTCGCAGCGGATACAGGAGTAGCCGCGGGAGAAATTTCCCCTTGCGAAGACTGGCAGGCGGGATCCTGAGCGGTGAGATCCTTAAACTTCAGGGTTGTGCCGTTTTTCGTTGCCACCCCTACCCCACCCTCTTTATAAGTTGAGTCCTTTACAGAGAGAATGGGTTGCCCATCCAGATAAGCCGTGAACGTGTCTCCACGAACATCGATTTGAATATTGGGAGAAGAAGTCCAGTCATAACCCGGTGGCAATTCCACCTCTCCCAGGGCAGGATTGACACGCACTCCATTGACCCATTTGGTAAAGGAGACTACCGGCGGTTTGTTTTTATTTTGCTGTTCAATTTCGAACATGTAGCCGCTGATGCCATTCTCTGTACTTTCCGCACGGAAGGACATGCCAAATCCATTGTTGGCGGGCAAGACATTTTCCACCTGAACGCCGGACAGGTCGATTAGATAATCGCTTCCGGAATACCCACTCAGCATCCCAGCACATAACTGACACACCTGAAACCCATCCACTCCTGGTTGAATACCTCCACGCCAGTTTCCCCCCAGCGTCTGCCAGTTTGCCAGTTGTGCCGCACTCACCCCGCAACTGGCAGGAGAAGTGTTTCCACTGAGCGCCTTGACAATTCGATCGTAAACCTCTCTAAGAGAGACGCCACTTACCGCCAGGGCTAACCCTGAGACCACGGCGATTAGCAAAATAATCAAGGCGTATTCCAGCAAACCCTGTCCTTTTTCCCTCGCGCGGAATTTTCTCATTGTTGCCTCCCCATTTTCACCTTCACTTCCTTTATATCTCAGGAAGAAAATCCCTGACAAGGATTGTATGGGAAGTGATAGGAAATTGTAAATTCCAGGCGAACTTTATCAAAGTCGTTTGGGTTTACGAACCGTTAACAATATCCAATTCCCATGTTTCATTCGGTCAAAAAAAGCCGTAAAATAAAAAAGATCCGCTGTTTATTCATTGTAAGGAACAAACCACTGAGATTGGGAAAGCGTCTACCATGCCCGAAAAAATCCTCGTTGTAGATGATGATCCTCTGATGCGGTTGATGGTCGTCAAGACCCTATCCACCGAAGGCTTTGAATTTCTGGAAGCCGAAAACGGGGCACAAGCGGTAGAGAAAGCCATCAGCCATCAACCGGATCTCATCATCATGGACGTCAACATGCCGGAACTGGACGGGTACGAAGCCTGTCAACGCATCCGTTCTAATCCTATCACCGCAGGAATTCCAATTATTCTGGTCACCTCCCTTTCCACCGTCGAGGATAAAATCAAAGGCTTCGACTCCGGGGCTGACGATTACATTCCAAAACCGTTCGATCCCAAAGAACTGACCGTGCGGGTCAATGTGCTGCTCCGCCGCATTGCCCGCATTAAAGCCACAGTCAAAGCGCCAGAACCGAAACTGGGTAAAGTGATTGCGTTCTTTTCCTTACGAGGTGGCACAGGTACCACGCTCATGGCAACCAACACCGCCATTGCCCTTTCGCGGCTGTGGGGAGTCTCCACTGCGCTGGTGGATCTGGTGCTGGCGTGCGGTCAATGCGCCTTGATGATGAACATTCCTCCGCGCAATTCCTGGGCAGATTTAGCACGAATCCCGAACGAGGAAATTGATATCGATGTTCTCCGGAATGTGCTCCGCCCACACGACAGCGGAACACTGGTACTGGTAGCCCCCAATCACCCTGAAGAAGGGGAATTGATTGACGGTCCCAAAGTGACCCATGTACTGAACCTGTTAAAACAGGAATATCCGTATGTCATTCTAGATCTTCCCCACGAGTTTTGCGATAAAACTCTTGCCGGTCTGGATGTAGCCGATGAAATCTGGCTTTTGCTGGCGCCGGAGTTAGCCTCGGTGCGCGCTACCCTTCTGGCGATGGAAACCTTCCAGATGCTGAATTACTCCCTGGACCGGGTGCGCCTGATGCTCAACTGGACATTTGAACGACATGGTTTGGCACGGAAAGCCATTGAAAAGACGCTGAAGCGAGAAATTGACGTGGTCATTCCATACGCTTCCGAGCCGCTGGTCAAGTCCATCAATCTGGGCATCCCCGCCGTGTTGGATGAAGCCAATCCACCGCTGGTGGCGATTTTTGAAAACCTGGCATATTTACTGAGCCGGGAAGACCACAAAAACAACCCTCCTGCCAATCCCACACCAACCTATCAGCGGGTGATGGAATATCTCGCGGAGAAAAACAGGCATGGATAAGCACAGAATCCAGGAAAAGGGACAGGGATTTGTTGAATACGCTCTTTTCGTAGCACTCCTGCTGGTAACCGTTTACCTCAGTTTGCAGATGCTGGGAATCAGTCTGCGAGATGCCTTTACCATGGTGTACTGCGGGATCAGTCGCGCCGGTGCCTGCCAGTCGTTATTCAGTGACGATTTCAACAACCTGAACGCCTGGACCATCGTGCGGGGGATCTGGAAAACCCAAAACGGTAAATTGATTGCCGGTCCGGGTGAAGGACGTATTTTCCATGATTTATCTCAGAAAGATTATGTAATTTCCTTGAACGGCGCCCAGTTGTTTCAAGGGAATGGCTACGGGATCTTCTTCCGCGCCACCAATCCGAGCGCTGTCAATGGTTATTCCTTTCAATACGACCCCGGGTATGGCGGCTTTATTTTCCGCAAATGGGTCAATGGAAACGAAATCAGCCCGCCATTTGCGGTTGCCAAAGCGCCTTCATTTGACTGGTATAGCCAGCCGCGTAACGTACAGGTGGTTGTTCAGGGAGATACCTACATCGCCTATGTGGATGGCGTAAAGGTACTGGAAGGACGTGACAGCACCTATCTGGAAGGGGGGATGGGATTGCGCACGTGGGATAACTCCACAATCAGCGTCGATCAGGTTACGGTAAATACCGTGAAATAGATAGGGAAGGAGTAGATTATGCCACAGGAACAATCCCCTTCTCTGGAAGAATACCGGAAAGGTTTACCCTCAGAAAAGGAAAAAACTTCCACCATCGGGAAAAAGCGCTTTCGGGTTTTACTGGTCCTCATGATCGTGCTGGTGATCGCGCTGGGACTCGCCAATTTTCTCCAGAGTCCTACAGCCAAAATGCTTGCCGGAACCGGTACCGTCCAGGGAATCGTTGTCAACAAAGAAGGAAAGCCTCTAAATGCCGAAATTTTCATCATTGGAACGCAGTGGCAAACCAGCACCAATCCCAATGGTGAGTTTGAACTGAACCTTCCTGCGGGAAATTATTCCCTTGTGGTCGCACGGAACGGCATGGGAAACGAATATCCGATTACCGTGCAGCGAGGAAAAGTGCAGGATCTAGGAAAAATTATTCTGGTTTCTACGCCCAGCCCCGGGGATTAGAGTTGATCAGGAAGCACCTTGCTGAAGAATTTGTTCTAACTCTGCTTTTGCCGTGAGAAAAGCATTGCGGAGTAAAGAGATTTTCTCAGATGCGCCGCTTAAATCGCCGTTCCTGCCCATGATTTCTAATTCTGCCGCCAGTTGAGAAACTTCATCTGCACCCACAGAAGCACTATTCCCTTTTAACGTGTGCGCAACACGGGTAAACTGGATCATATCCTGCAGTTGATAGGATCGTTCCAGGTCATTCAGCATGCCCTCGGCTCCCTGCAGATAACGCGTAACCACCTCACGCACAAAGGAATCCCCTTCTGCTGCAAAAAATTTACGCAACTTCTCTAATGGCGCAGGATTTATCATGGTTTAAGGATTTCAAAAACGTTTCTCGTTTCTTAGTCTATCACAGAATAATTTTCGTGAACCTTCTGAATTTTTTCATATTCAAAAAACAGTATCTTTTTTGCATAAGATTGCATCAAAAAAGATAAAATGATATCCAAAGGAGTGTCATGAGAACGATGTCAACATCCCCATCCCAACAAGAAATTTTACGCACTCTTCATCCGGGCTGGTTTGGCGCTGTAATGGGCACCTCGATTGTCGCAACGATTTTATCCCTTAACCCGGGAAATGCCCCCGGATTGAAGCCCGTCCTGCAGGCGGGCGCCATCGGGTTTCATGTGCTTGCCCTGCTGGTGATGATCGGACTGTTGATTCCCACCGTGATCCGCTGGTTCAGGTATCCCAAAGAAAGTGCTCAAGATATCACCCATCCAGTCTTTGGAGCCATGTTTGCAACCCTGCCCGCGGCATTTCTGGTGTTAGCCAGCACAACCGCCAGTGTGGGACAATTATGGCTCTCCCAATCCTTTAGAAATCTCCTGTTGATGATCCTTTCTTTGATCGGTACACTGCTGGGTTTTGCCATCAGCATCCTGTTCACGTATTTCCTGTTCCTGAACGCGGAAGTGCGCAAAGAACATGCCAATGGGGCATGGTTCATTCCCCCGGTGGTAAACATCATCATCCCTCTGGCATTGCTTGGGGTAATTCCCCTTGCGCCGGCAACCTGGAGGAGTTCGTTATTCGCCCTTTCGATTGCCTTCTGGGGAGCAGGATTCTTCCTGTTCCTTATCGTCGCAGCCATTCTTTATGAACGGCTCATCTTCCATGCCCTTCCGCCGTCCGGGATGCTTCCATCCCTCTGGATCGGTCTCGGTCCCATCGGGGTGGGCGGATTAGGGCTTATGCGTCTGGCTCAAATGGGAGGTTCCCTCTTAAATGATTCAACCTCCATTTTGATGCACGGTGCAACCCTGGTGGCTCTTTCGCTTTGGGGTTTGGGCATCTGGTGGCTTGGGGTGGTAATCCTGATCACCCTCCGGGCAGAGAAGAATAGGGGCATTCCTTACAGCCCTGGCTGGTGGGGATACGTCTTTCCCAGCGGGGCTTTCACCGCATTGACGCTTGCGCTCGCGCGGATGTTAAACTCCGCTTTCTTTGAGATGGTGGGAGGGTTCTTTACACTTGGCTTGCTGTTCCTGTGGGCAAGAGTATTCTGGAACACTCTAAAAGCCATTCAAAGCGGGACTGCCTGGAAAAGAGGATAATCTTGAAATAAAAAGCCCTTGCCTGAAAACAAGGGCTTTTTATTTTTCTCATCTTTTTATCACGGAAGAAAAAAACTACTATAATAAATCCATTATTCTCATCGCGCTGCCCAATTCCCTTCAGTGGCTTAAAAACAGCATGGTTTGAAATCCACTCCTGTCAGGGCTTCAGGGAGAAAGGAGATGTATATTCCTTTTTCATTGCAAATGATTAAACCTTATGGAAATCTCATCAATTTAAGATAGAATTTATAATAATTCCAAGGAGAAAGAAATGAAATCGTTTCGTTTGCTTGTAGTAATTGTAGTTTTTGGGTTACTGCTGGGAGCCTGTTCTCCCTCAGCGCCCCAAAAAACTGAGGAATCTGTTCCCTCCGCTACGCCAAAGCCCATCGAACCCACTGCCACTTCAGTGCCTGAAGGATTGGTAAGCAATGTTGAGGATGTACGCAAAGCCACCATTCAAATCGAAGCCCAGGGCACGTTCATGGATCCGGAATTTGGCACCCTGTACAATGTGGCTGGGCGCGGAAGTGGCTTTATCATTGATCCTTCCGGTATTGCCATTACCAACAATCACGTTGTGACCGGTGCGGCATTGTTGAAAGTTTTCGTGGCTGGTGAGAGCAAACCCAGGAATGCCAAGGTGTTGGGCGTCTCGGAATGCTGGGATCTGGCAGTCATCGATATCGAAGGAGATGGCTATCCCTACATGGAATTTTACCAGGGAGAGGTCAAACCGGGTTTAGAGGTGTATGCGGCAGGTTTTCCGCTGGGAGACCCTGAATACACCCTGACAAAAGGGATCGTCTCCAAAGCCAGAGCCAGCGGAGAAGTTTCCTGGGCGTCGGTCGATTCGGTGATTGAGCACGATGCCCGCATCCGCCCGGGGAATTCGGGAGGACCGCTGGTCAATACGGAGGGGAAAGTTGTCGGTGTGAACTATGCCGGCAACGATCGTTATGACTATAACTTTGCCATCAATATTCAGGATGCCCTGTCGGTCATTGAAACCTTACGCTCGGGCAAGGATTTCGAGTCCATTGGCATCAACGGGCAGGCAGTGGTCTCCGAAGACGGCAGTATCAGCGGCATCTGGGTGGCTTCCGTTAAGTCCGGTTCTCCTGCAGACAAAGCAGGTCTGCAAGGAGGCGACATCCTGACCCGTATGGAAGGGCTGATTCTGGCAACCGACGGTACGTACTCCGATTACTGCGACATCCTGCGCAGTCATCAGCCAGATGATACACTTTCGATTGAAGTCTTGAGGTTTTCTACCGGGGAAGTACTCGCCGGTCAGTTAAACGGACGCGAACTGGAAACCAGTTTCTCCTTTGCCAATACGCTGGAAGATGAGGTGGCTGGGCAGAGCAGTGGGAGTTATGACCAGTTTGTCACCGTCACCGATGATTACAACGCCATTCAGGTCAACATCCCCAGCGCGTGGAGTGAGGTGGACGGCTCTCCATGGGTTTCTGATGGAGAGATTATCGGCGCCGCGATTACCGCTGCGGCGAATCTGGATGCGTTTAATAATACTTTTGACGAATCTGGCGTTTTCTTTGGCGTTTCGGATGACATCGCCAAACTGGGTGGATACATTCAATTGCTCGACGTGTATCGCAGTTCGTTCAAGTCCAGTTGCGAGTACGGCGGACGTTACGACTACAAAGACAGTGCATTTGAAGGCGCCTATGATGTCTTCGAAAAATGCGGTGGTTCTCAAAATACCCTGGTGGTGCTCTCCGCACGCCCACAACAATATAAAACTTCCATGCTGGTCACTGTAATGATCAACATGACCACCAAAGAGGATGCCGCCGCTTTCGACGAGATTATGCGCACCTTTGATGTCATTGGCGCACTTCCGTAACTTCAAAGAAAAGTTGATTTACAAAGCCGGGGCTGGTCTCCGGCTTTTTTATTCCTGGAAACAATGCTATGATAAAACATCTCTACTGCGATCAGGAAACCACTTCATAACCATGCTGTTCCCCTTGCAAATCTCCTTTTCTGAACCTGAAGCGCTCATTCTGGAGGTCAGTGGCGGTAAAGGCGCAAACCTGGCAAAACTGGCGCAGGCTGGGTACCCTGTGCCCCCCGGAATCATCCTGACCACCGAAGCCTACCGGCAATTTGTTGCCGCCAATCAACTCGAAGGGTTCATCCAGAATGCTCTCAGAACCCTTTCCACACCGACACTGGAAGAACTGGAACAGGTCTCATCTGAAATCCGGGATCGATTCCGTCATGGAAAATTTCCGTCCGACCTGAAAAACCAATTGCTTACCCGATATCAGCAAATGGGACAACCACCGGTTGCGGTACGATCCTCTGCCACGACAGAAGATTTACCCGACCTGTCCTTTGCCGGTCAGCAGGATACCTTTCTCAACGTAATCGGAGACACTGCGCTACTGGACGCGGTGGTAGCCTGCTGGAGCAGTCTGTGGACGGCACGCGCCACAGGCTACCGTCTGCGCAATCAACTCCCTCAAGATAATCTGGCACTGGCGGTGGTGATCCAACCCATGGTTGAGAGCGAAGTCTCCGGTGTGCTGTTCACCGCTAATCCGCTGACCGGTTTCCGGCTCGAGGTAGTGATCAACGCCATTTTGGGGCTGGGAGAAGCGCTGGTTTCGGGTCGCAGTGAACCCGATGAATACGTTGTTCGCTGGATGCCAACCCTATCCATTCATTCCAAACGGCTGGGGGCTAAAGCACTGGCACTGAAAAGTTCCCAAGGGGGTGGTTTACAGGAAGACATCGCCGAACGTTCCCATCAACCGGCACTGAGCGACGCGCAAATTCTTACCCTGGCGGAGATGGGCAAAAACATCGAACGATTATACGGCTTTCCGCAAGATATCGAATGGGCAATTCAAAACGACCAGATTTTCATCCTGCAATCCCGCCCCATCACCTCACTGTATCCGCTTCCTGAAAACCTCCCCGAAGATCCCCTGCACGTCCTATTCTCGGTTGGCGCAGTTCAGGGAATGCTGGATCCGATCACTCCACTCGGCAGGGATACTTTTGCCATGATTTTCACCTCAGGGGCACGATTGTTTGGTTATCGTCTTACCCCTAAAACCCAGCGGGCGTTGTTCGCGGCTGGAGAGCGTCTTTGGGCAAACATCACCCCCATCATACGCACCACATTCGGCAGGAAAATGGCTCACGGCATGCTGGGCATGGTTGAGCCCTCTACCCAAAATCTTCTGGAATCCATTTTCCAAGAACCG
>FWWL01002923.1_pt1 | contig 33187 bp, 32 predicted proteins | sample 2228331 | NCBI WGS metagenome assembly FWWL01 (sample SAMEA103939775, study PRJEB20133) | metagenome
CCCGGGCCGGCCCCACCGCATCAAGCATCAGCGCTATGCCGGCGAGAACTTCAACGGCAACCCCTTCCCCGGCTACCGCCACGAGATGCGCGGCCCCCGCTTCGAGGGACATCGCTTCGTCCGCGAAGACCGTCGCGACCATGGCTTCAAGAAGGATCGCGGCCACCGCACCCGCATCGGCCAGGCCTGGTGCTCCAACCCGGGCGATTGCTGAAGGGAGATCCCAAAGTCCCGAAATGGATAACCCCGGCGCGGTCGCGTCGGGGCCTTTTTTCGAGCAGCGCGACACTGGTTACGCGCGCCTGCCGACTTGTTCGTGAAGATTGCATGGCGGCCTATCTGGTGCGGACGGCGGGGATCGAACCCGCACAGCCTTTCGGGCCGAGAGATTTTAAGTCTCTTGCGTCTACCAGTTTCGCCACGTCCGCCTATCTGAAGCGGTAGCGGGCGCAAGCTCCGCGTGCAAGCGCTGCGGCTCCCGAAAGACCTTCAGCGCCGCCGCGCCGGCTTGTACCATTCCACCCCGTCGGGATCGACATAGAGGCCCGGCGCGGCGTCCGCCCCGATGCGTTTCTGCTCCATCGGCACGCGCACCGTGTCGTCGCGGTCGCCGCGGCGGATATAGGGGCCGCTCGATTGCGGATCCTGGCCCCGGCCGCGCGCGGCGGCCAGCCCGATCACCGCCTGCCGGCCCGCGACCTTGTCCTGCAGTTCGGAAACCGGCCGCCCGGCGAAGGCGATGCGCCCCGCCCCATCGACCGCCGGCAGCGCGCGGCGGCCCGCGCCCTCGCCAGTGATGCGGATGCCGGTGAAGCGCGGCACATAGGTCGCGGAGCCGCCCTTTCCCAGCGAGTCCCACCCGCCGGTCGCGATGATCTGCGCGCCGCAGCGCTTATGGTTGCGCTCGCACAGGGCCCGGCTGGCATAGCGCGGCGCCTTCTGCTCGTATTCGGCCCGGGCGTTGCGGTAGGCGAACTCGCATTGCGCGGCGGTGAGCAGGCCCGCCTCGACGCATTCGTCGCGGCGCTCATAGACCGCGCTTCCCGTGCCTTGCGCGGCGAGGTCCGCCGGAGCGGCCAGGGACAGGGCAGGCGCGAGCGTCGCGATGCGCAGGGCCGCGAGCAACGACGAGGCAGGGAGCGTGATCATGGCGCGCACCATACCCACGATTATGGCGTCACAGCAGCGAACGCCGCGAGGCGGCGAGTTCGCGCGTCGCGCCATAGTCGATCTTGCCGTTGCCGAGCACGGGAATGGCCGCCGTCACGAGGATGGCGCGCGGGACCCATAGCTCCGGAAAGCCCTGCTCCTTGGCCACGGCCTGCAGCGCGGCGCGGTCGGCGTTGGGGTTCTCGCTGACGAGCACGAGCTGCTCGCCCTTGCGCGGGTCGGGCAGCGAGACGACGACATGGTTGTGCCCGGGCCAGAGGCCAGCGACCATGGATTCGACCGCCGCCAGCGAGACCATCTCGCCGCCGAGCTTGGCGAAGCGCTTGGCGCGGCCCTTGATGACGATGAAGCCGTCATCGATTGCGACGATGTCGCCGGTGTCGTGCCAGCCGCCTTCGGGCGAAATCAGCTTGCCGGGCTCGTCCGCGCTGAGATAGCCCGCCATGATGTTGGGGCCACGCACGCAGAGCTTGCCGCCCTCGGTAATACCCTCGACCGGCTCCAGCCGCGCCTCTATGCCGGGCAGAAGCCGGCCGACGCTGCCCTCGCGCGTCGCCACCGGCGTGTTGCAGGCGAGCACGGGCGAGCATTCGGTGCAGCCATAGCCTTCGAGGATGGTGGTGCCGTAGGGCGCCCACATTCTCCGGGTGTCGGGTTTCACCCGCTCGGCTCCGGCGACGACATAGCGCACGCTCCTGAGGTCGTCGGGCTCGGCGGCGCGCGCATAGCCTTGCAGGAAGGTGTCGGTCGCGAACAGGAAGGTGCAACCGGTCTCGCCGATCAGCTTGGGCACCTGCTTGTAGTGCAGCGGGCTCGGATAGAGCACGACCTTCATGCCGTGGAACAGCGGCATCAAAAGCGCCGCCGTCAGCCCGAAAGAGTGGAAGGCCGGCAGCGGGTTCATCACCACGTCGCGCTCCGACAGGAAGCCGGCGGCAAGCGTAAAGATCTGGCGGGCGTTCGAGACGAGGTTTGCGTGGCTGAGCACGACGCCCTTGGGCTTGCCCTCGGTCCCGGAGGTGAAGAGCACCACAGCGGCGTCGTCCGGCTTGGCCTCGTAAGGCTTGTGCGCAAGGCCCGGCGCGAGGCTCTGCATCACCCCAAAGACCTTGTCGAGGCTGGTGATCTCCTTGCGGACATCCTCGAGATAGACGATGCGGCGGCCCTCCCCCATCGCAGCGAGTTCGTCGTCGAGCTTGGCCTGGTCGGCGAAGCGGCGCGAGGTGACGATGGTCTTGAGTTCGGCGAGATCGGCCGCCGCCTTCAAATTCTTCACGCCCGCAGTGAAGTTCAGCATCGCCGGGATGCGGCCGAACGCCGTGAGCGCAAACAGCGTCACGGCCAGCCCCTGCACATTGGGCAGGAACAGCCCGACGCGCTCGCCTTGCTGCGTCAGTCCGGCGAGCTTGCGCCCGAGCACCAGCGCGCCGAGCACGAGATTGCCATAGCTCAGCGGCTTGCGCTCGGGGTCCTCCAGCGCGATGCGGCTTTTGCCGTGGCGGGCGGAGGCCTGAAGCAAGGCCCGAAAAAGGCTGATGCGCGCCGCAGAGGGAGCGAAAACGGGCAGATCGGTCTCGGCGTCGGCCATGTTTGGCTCGGGCTCCGGTTGGCGTTTCCTCCGTCCAACCTAAGCGCTGTGTCGCGCGATGCAATCAAGCGGCGCAATCCTCAGCCAAAAGCCCCGACCTCGTGCTGAACTGCGCCCGATATCTCGCGCAAAAGCGCGAAATTCTCCCGCATCGGAGAGAACACCTCGCGATGCAGGCTCTCATAGGCGCCGCCTTCGCGCGGGCCGGGCGGCTCGCCGAAATCGAGCCCGACCGTCGGGTCGGGCGCGAGCGGAAAGATTTCGCCGAGCAGCGTCAGCGAGGCCGGGATGTCGAGCCGCAGGATGCGCTCGATCAGCCCCTCGCGCGTCACGCCGGCATGTGGCCGGAAATCGGGGATATGCGTAGCGAGAAACCAGATGCGGTGCATAGCCGCCAGCCGCAGCGCATGCAGCGCGACGAGCGAGACCGGCATCCGCGGCGTCTGGAGCGTCACCGTGTTCAGCTTCAGCCGGTCCGACGACAGCCGCCAGAACAGCTTTCGCAGGGCCGGAGCGAGATCGAGCCGCGCCAGCGCCTCGGCGACGGCGGTGAGTTCGTCGCGCCGGCCTTCGCGCTGGGTGCGCCGCGCCCGGTCGAACCAGCTTCCGGGATCGAGGGTGTCGAGATAGGCGCGCAGCACGTCGAGATCGCTATGAGCCATGGCGCGCTCGGCCAGCCGGATGGCGCGCGAGAAGCGGTCCGAGCGCTCGCGCATCTGGCGGTAGAGATCGGGCGCGCGGGCGGCGGCCTGACCGATGCCGTGGATGCTGTTGGCGAGCCAGCCGAGCTGCTGGAGGATGGCGTTGTTGGGGATGGCGCGCAGTTCGCGCGGATGGCGGATCGTGGTCGGACCGCCCGCATCGCTCTGGCGTGCGGCCGGACGCGAGCCGGTCTTGTCGAGCAGCGAGGGGCCAAACGTGCCGATCAGCGCGGCATAGCCAGGATCGTCGACGAGCGCGGTCATCTCCTCGCGCACCGTCTGGAAGAACTCGGACGCAAAATCGGGTTCGTCATAGATCGGGTCATGGGCCGGCCCATCGTCGGCGAAGACCGCTTCCGCGATGCGCCCGACGCTTGCGGCGGCCAATGCTCCCGAGCCGAACAGCAGATAGCCGTCGCTGCCCTGAAACGAGGTTTCGCGCACCGTGGCGATGCCGGCCTGCTGGAAGGAGCGGCGCGGAAACGCCGGGTCGAGATAGGCCAGCCGGTCGTTCAGGCTCTCGGGATGCGCCCCGCGCCCGGCCGATTCGCCATGGGTGTCGAAGATCACGAGTTCGATATCGGCCAGCCCGTAGCGCGCGAGCAGGTCGGCGATGCGCAGGCGCAGCCGTTCGACGAAGAATGAGGCGGCGACTTGGCCGATATAGCGGCCTGAATCGGAGTAGCCGAACTGCACGCAGAAGCGCCCGACTCGGCGCAGATAGTCGCGGAAATGCGGGCTGCGCAGCGCCTCGTCGATAATGCGCGGTCCCTGCTCCAGCGCCTCGGCGGTCTCGAACAGCGGCGAGATCTCGATCCTGTCGCCGATGCCGAAGCGCTTCGCCAGCCAGAGCGCGCTGAGCAGCGTATAGCCGGTCTCGGTCTCCGCGATGAGGAAGCGCACCGGCCGCGAGCCGTCGAGATGCTTCACGATCTGGGCGATCGTCATCATCATCCGCGTCGCCGAGGCGCGCTCGGCCGCCAGCGCGCCGAAATCGACCGGCGTCGCCTCGACCTTCGCAAGCTCGGCGTTGGCCGCGCTCAGGAACGCGCGCCTTTGCGCCGGCAGGCTCGGCTCTTCCTCCATCGGGATGACGCCGCGCATGGCGTTGTGGAGTTGCGACGCGTTGAGCCTGAAATGCGGCAGCGCGATCGAGACGCCATGCGCCACACAGCCGGCCCTGATCAGGCACAGCTTTAGCGCCGCTTCGTCGCCGGGGACGGCCGCGATCGCCTCGTCCAGCGCCGAGATCAGCCTCGAGGCTTCGGGCAGCGCCGTCTCGCGCTCGTTGACCAGCGCCAGCGAAAACGCCTGCAGCGCAGCCAGCGTCGGCTGCGTGGCGATCGGTGGGGCGAGTGCGAGCTGGCGCTCGACGGCTGCCAGCGCATCGGTGACGAGACGACGCACGGCGTCGGCCGACGCGACCGCCGGCAGCTTCTCGAGGATGCGCGCGAACTGGCCCTGTTTCGATTCCAGCCGGTAGCGCAGCGTGTCCCACCAGCCGATATCGGTGCGCCCATCGGTGTCGCAGCCGACCCAGGAGGCGAGGATCAGCGGGCGCGGCGACAATTCGCGCCAGCGCGACGGCCAGTGCTCGCGCGCCTCAGACAGCAGCGCGGCGTTGAGCCGGTCGAGCGCATCGCGGGCATGGCGCACGGAGTAGCGCGCCTGCTCGAACTCGTCCTGCAGCGTGATCGCGCCATCGGGCCTGAACGACAGGCCCGCGTCATCGAGCGCAGCCGTCGCGCCCCCATCGCCCGAGGCCAGCGCCGCCAGTGCAAGGCTGAGCTTCCGGCTCATGCCAAAGGTCGGATGGGCGGTGAAGACCGCCGCGAACCGTACGCGCTGAACCGAGGCGGCAAAATGCACGAACGATTTTTCGCGCGAGAAGGCGGTATTGGCGAGGCGATGGGCGATGGCGCCCAGCGCGGCGTCCGGGTCGGAGGTCAGCCCGACATAGGCCGCCGTGCGGCCGGCGCGTGCGGCCAGCGCCTGCCGGCCGAGATGGCGCACCAGTTCGAGAGCGCTGTCCGTGGTGATCTCGGCCCGGTCCATCCGCCGCGTCAGCCAGAGCGCCACGCTCAGCACGGGGTTGCCGAACGGGTCCTCCTGCGCGTCCCGCCGCGCCTCGACGATCGCGGCCTGCAATTCAGCAGCGAGCGCCCCGGGCTCGATCGATCCTTCGGTGATGTCCATCGTCGAGTCGCCTCCATCTCGATCTGGAAGGCAAGTTTCGGACCTCCGGGCGTCCCGCCTCAGCCCTTGTGGTCTCGCGCGATCGGCTCGACATACGACAGCCCCATGTCCCAGGGGAAATAGATCCAGGTGTCCTGGCTGACCTCGGTGACGAAAGTGTCGACGGTCGGCACGCCGGCGGGTTTTGCGTAGACGGTGGCGAAATGCGCGTTGGGCAGCATCTCGCGAACCACGCGGGCGGTCTTGCCGGTGTCGGTCAGATCGTCGACGACCAGCACGCCCTTGCCCTGCCCGTCGCCGATCGCCTTGATCGAGGGCGCGACGTCCTTCAGCACCTTGAGCTCGGTCTGGTTCCTGTAGTCGTGATAGCTCGCGACGCAGACGGTCTCGATCAGGCGCAGCCCCAGCTCACGGCAGATGATCGCGGCCGGAACCAGACCACCACGCGTGATGCAGACGATCGCCTCGAAAGGCCCCTTGTCGGAGAGCCGCCACGCGAGCGCGCGCGCATCGCGGTGGAACTGGTCCCAGGACACCGGGAAGGCCTTGTTGGAGGAAGGTTCGGCCATGGCGGCGGCTCCGGGCTGTTGGCGGCGCGCATGGCGCGTGCCTCACCGCAAAGCGTATCGGCCTCGACAAGGCAAGAGGCCAGGGCCCGCCATCCCCAGAACTGGGCGACGGGCCGGCGCGATCCGGAGTGCTGCGCCGTTCAGGCGACGCGCCGCATGCGCGCTCCGATGTCTCGCGCCGGCATCGCAGCGCGCCCGGAAGGTTCGGTCCCGCCGCCAAGCGAGAAGGAAGCGACCATCGCGCTGAGCTCGGCCGTGTCGGCGCGAAGTTCACTCGCGACCTTGGCGCTCTGGTCGGCCAGCAGCGAATTCTGCTGGGTCATCTCGTCCATATGGGCGACGGTGCGCGCCATCTCGTCGATGCCGTTGGCCTGCTCCGCCGTCGCCTGTGAAATTTCATCGACGGTCGACGCCACCCTGGAGGCGGCCGACACGATCTCTTGCAAGGTCGTTCCGGCCTGCTTGACCAGCTGCACGCCGGTCTGGATCTGCTGGGTCGAGTTGGCGATCAGCGCCTTGACGCCATTGGCGGATTCGCTGCAGCGCGCCGCCAGCGCCCGCACTTCGGAGGCGACCACGGCGAAGCCGCGTCCGGCGTCGCCGGCGCGGGCAGCCTCGACCGCCGCATTGAGCGCCAGCAAATTGGTCTGGAACGCGATCTCGTCGATCATCGCGATGATCTCGGAGATGCTGGACGAGGCCTTCTCGATCCGCTCCATGGCGCCGACCGCCTCGGTGACGATCTCGCCGCCGCGCGTGGCGACTTTGCTCGCTTCACGGCCAAGTTCGACGGCAGCCTTCGAGTTGCCGGCGCTGTGCTTGACCGAGGCCGCGAGCTCTTCTGTCGTGGCTGCTGTTTCCTGCAGACTCGCCGCATTGGACTCGGTGCGTTCGGCCAGTTGCGCGCTATCTGAGGAGATTTTCACGGAGGCTTCGTCGATCCGCCCCGAGATATCCCTCACGGAACCGACGATCGTCGCCATCGTATCGATCAGGTCGTTCACGCCGACGCAAAGCTGTGCGATCTCTCCGCTCTTGCCGTCGAGAGGAATGCGCCCGGTCAGGTCTTTGTTCTTCGCCTGCGCAATGACCTCTCCTGTCTCGCGGACAGCGGCTTCAAGCTGCTTGCCCTTGAAGCTGGCGGTGATGTCGGTGGCGAATTTGACGATCTTGTAGGGCGCGCCCTTGGCGTCGAGGATCGGGTTGTAGCTCGCCTGGATCCAGACCTCCTTGCCGCCCTTGCCGATGCGGCGATATTGCCCGGCATCGAACTCGCCCTGTCCGAGCCGTTGCCAGAAGCGCCTGTAGCTTTCGCCCTCGCGCTCCGCCGGATCGAGGAACATGCTGTGATGCCGGCCGACGATCTCGGGCAGCGTGTAGCCCAGAACGGCCAGAAAATTCTCGTTGGCGTGAAGGACCTGACCTGAAAGATCGAACTCGATCACAGCCTGAACCTTATTGATCGCATGCTGCTGACCTTCGAGATCGGCCAGGCGATTCTTCTGCTGCGTGATGTCGGTCGCGAACTTGATGACGCCGACCGGCTTGCCGCCAGCGCCGAGGATCGGATTGTAGCTCGCCTGGATCCAGATCTCGCGCCCGCCCTTGCCGACGCGCAGATACTGACCCAACGAGAACTCGCCCCGGCCGAGATCGATCCAGAACTGTTTGTAGGCCTGGCTTTCGCGCTGGTCGGGCGGGACGAAGATGCTGTGGTGCCGGCCCTTGATCTCATCGAGCGCATAGCCCACCGCCGTGAGAAAATTCTCGTTCGCGTCGAGAATTGTGCCCGACATGTCGAACTCGATCACGGCCTGCGAACGCTGCAGCGCCGCGAGTTGGCCGGCCGAGTTGCCGCGATTGAACAGATTGAACAGCCCAGACATCGGCGCCTCCTCGCTCCACCCCCGGAGCATGACCGGCGTCGTCACGACAGGTCGTCCCGTCGCAGCGTCGCGCAGATTGATGCACGCTATGCGCGCATAGCCATGCTTAATCCATAAGCAACCATGAGCCCGAAATCATTTCCGACCAATTAACGATTTAAAATATATCAATTGGTCAGCATATTTTTTGGCCGGCCTCAATCGGCAGAAGCCGCTTCCCTAACGTCATTTCAAGAGGTTACAGCCCATGTTGCGCGCTGATGCGCTGTCAGGCTCGACACAAGCCCACGGAAGAGCCGAATCGGCTAAATAATCGCATAGATTGCAGGAACGATCCTGTTCGGTGATCGCAGGCGTCTACCTTGCGAGCCGCTCCCGCTCCGCCGCGATCATCGTGGCCACCGCCGCCGCCGCCTCGGCCAGTCTCTCCGGATCGCGCGAGCGCACCACGATATTGGTGTCGGGCCCGGTGTCGGAAAAGAACGGGTAGGAGCCGATTGACGTTTCGGGATGCGCTTTTGCGATCGCCGCCAGCGCCGTGCCGATGTCGCCCTCCTTCAGCCCGGCGCGCACCGTCTCCGAAAGCATCCTGACGCCTGTTTTCAGCGTCGGCGCGACGACATCGAGCATGGCCTGCATGATCGAGGGCACGCCGGCCATGACATGGACATTTCCGATGATGAAACCCGGCGCCTTCGAGACCGAATTGGCGATCAGTTCGGCCCCGGCGGGAATGCGCGCCATGCGCAGCCGCGCCTCGTTGAGCTGGTCGGGCGGAAAGCGCTCGGCGAGCATGGCGATGGCGCGCGGATCATGGTCGATCGTGACGCCGAAGGCCTTGGCCACCGCGTCGGCCGTGATGTCGTCATGGGTCGGGCCGATGCCGCCAGTGGTGAAAACATAGGTGACCTTGGCCCGCAGCGCATTCAGCGCCGCCACGATCTCGTCCTCGATATCGGGAACGACGCGGACCTCGCGCAGGTCGATGCCGATATTGGTGAGGTATTCGGCGATGTAGCCGATATTCTTGTCCTTGGTCCGGCCCGACAAAATCTCGTCGCCGATCACGAGGATCGCGGCGGTCACCGGCTCGGAGGAAAGCATTGCGTCGCTTGCGGTCATGGCCGGCATCCCTGGTCGTCGCGAAAAGCCGGTGTGGAACCGGTCCGTGCGACTACAGCTAGGGCTTCGCGGCACGCGGCTCAAGCAAAGCGGCCGGGGCCCGTGAACACCGCGTCAGGCTTTCCGCTCGAACACCAGATTCAGGCGCGTCTGCGCGATCAGACGGTAGCCCTTCTGCTCGAGCAGGGCGATCAGGTCGATCTGCCAGCGCTCGCGCGAATCCTCGATGATGACGAAGCCCGGCCAGAGCGCCGCCGGGGCATCACGCAGGAACGGCTCCAGGATCAGATCCTCGGCCCCCTCGACATCGAGCTTGATCGCGTCGAGCCGCTCATAGCCCTCGCTCTCGACCAGGGAAAGCAGCGTCGTCGCCGGCACCCTGACGGTGCTGCCCGAACTGGAGCGAAGGATACGCACGCTCGATTCGCCGCGATTGGCGGCGTCGAGGAACAGCGTCAGCTCACCCGGCTTGTCGGCGAGCGCGCACGCGATCGCCTTGACCGTGCCGAACGGGTTCTGCGCGATGTTGAAGGCGAGCCGCGCGAACACCTCCGGCTGCGGTTCGACGGCGAGAATCCGCGCACCCGGCCCCGCCTTGGCCGCGACGAACAGCGAATACGCCCCGATATTCGCGCCGATGTCGATGAAGCGGAACCCTTCGCGGACGCGCTCGGCGAGGAGATCGCGCTCGATCAGGTCAAAGAACTGCGGCGTGAACAGCACGCGCTTTTCGCAGACATTCCCGTCTGGATAGAGCCTCATCCGCGCGCCCAGCGATTCGACGTCGGCAGGCCGGCCGTCGAGCGAGCGCAATCCCAGCCGGCGCAGCGCATAGGCGAATTTGCGGCCGATGAACGAGTCGGGGGCAGCCCGTGTCCAGGTGATGATGCGGGCGAGATATCCCTTGGGCGCAAACGCGCCGAAGGGCCGGTCTTCCGGCGATGTCGGTTCGGTGATGGCCATGGGGGCGCGTGATACACTCACCCGGCGGCGCGCGCCAGTTCCGGCGAGCTTGTGCCGGTCAGGACGCCCCGCCTAGAGGTTCTCCTGCAGCAGCGTCAGCGCCGAACGGGCGAAGGCGCGCATGTTCGTCTGCCGATCCGCGATCCCGGTCTCGATCGTCCTGACGATCTCGACCGGCCCGGAGACGGCGAGGCAGCTATGACCGGCCGCATCGCCATAGCGATTGCCGGAAGGACCCGACGCGCCGGTCTCCGCCAACCCCCAGACCACCCCGAAGCGCTCGCGCAGGCGCCGCGCGAGCAGCAATGCGTAAGGTTCGCTGGACGAGCGCATGCCCGCCATGTCGGCGGCTGAGATGCCCATCAGGCCCTCGCGCGCCTGCATGGTGTAGACCACCGCGCCGCTGACGAAATAGGCGGACGCGCCGGCCTGAGCGAGCAATGCGGCCGAGATCAGCCCGCCCGCCGACGATTCGGCGACCGCAACCGTCTCGCCGCGCAACTTCAGCCTCTCGCCGACCTGGCCCGCCAGCTCGATCAGGTCTTGCATATCCCGTGATCCCCGCATGATCTCCCCATCACACCATGGGCCGCGCGACCCCCATGCCGCCGCAACCGCCTTGCACCCTGCGCCAAACCCAATAGATATGGTCAGCCAGGGAGCGGCGCGGCCATATGACCTTCGACGACAGTATCGGGCGATCGCGCAAGCGCGATCCCGTAATCAAGATCCATGGCGCGGAGGCTTTCGCCGCCATGCACAAGGCCGGCCGGTTGACGGCTGCCGGGCTCGACATGCTCGGCGACCATGTCAGACCCGGCGTCACCACGCAGCGTCTCGACGACCTCGCCTACCAGTTCGCCATGGACAACGGCGCCTATCCGGCGACGTTGTTTTACCGCGGCTACACCAAATCGATCTGCACCTCGATCAACCATGTCGTCTGCCACGGCATTCCCGACGACAAGCCGCTGCGCGAGGGCGATGTCCTCAACATCGACTACACGCTGATCGTCGATGGCTGGCACGGCGATTCGAGCCGGATGTACGGCGTCGGCGAGATTTCGCGGAAGGCCGAAAGGCTGATCGAGATCACCTATGAAAGCCTGCTGCGCGGCATCAGGGCGGTGCGCGCCGGCGCGACAACCGGCGATATCGGCTTCGCCATCCAGCGCTATGCCGAGGCCGAGCGCTGCTCGGTGGTGCGCGATTTCTGCGGCCACGGCGTCGGCCAGCTCTTCCACGACGCGCCCAACATCCTGCACTACGGCTCGCCCGGCGAGGGTGCGGAGCTGAAAGCAGGCATGATCTTTACCATCGAGCCGATGATCAATCTCGGCAAGTCCGGCGTGAAGGTGCTCTCTGACGGCTGGACCGCCGTGACGCGGGACCGCTCGCTTTCGGCCCAGTTCGAGCACACGATCGGCGTCACAGAGCAAGGCTGCGAGATCTTCACGCTGTCGCCCGCCGGCCGCGACAACCCGCTCGCGCCGCCACAGCCAGTCGCGTCCGTGCGGCCTGCATGAGCCCGCCCGCCGGCAAGGACGCGTCCAGACCGTCCACGGCCGGAGCCTTCGCCGACGTCGCTGCGCCGCATTATCACGGCCATCGCGACCGGCTGCGCCAGCGTTTTCAGGAGGTCGGCGGCGACGCCCTGCCCGATTACGAGCTTCTGGAACTGCTGCTCTTCCGCTCGATCCCGCAGCGCGACGTCAAGCCGCTCGCCAAGGCGCTGATCCAGCGTTTCGGCTCGTTTCCGGAAGTTCTGGGCGCGCCGCTCGCGCGCCTCACCGAGATCAAGGGCATAGGTAACAGCGTCGCGCTCGACCTGAAGGTCGTCGAAGCCGCCTTGCGGCGCATGGCGAAGGGCGCGGTCGGCAAGCGGCCGGTGCTGTCTTCATGGACGGCGGTGATCGACTATTGCCGCATGGCGATGGCGTTTGCCGAGCGCGAGCAGTTCCGCATCCTGTTCCTCGACAAAAAGAACGCGCTGATCGCCGACGAGGTGCAGCAGACAGGCACGGTCGATCACACGCCGGTCTATCCGCGCGAGGTGATGCGGCGGGCCCTCGAACTCTCCGCGACCGCGCTGATCCTCGTCCACAACCACCCCTCGGGCGATCCGACGCCATCGGGCGCTGACATGAGGATGACGCGCGAACTCGTTGAAATCGCAAAGCCGCTCGGCATCGCGATCCACGATCACATCATCGTCGGCCGCGACGGACACGCCAGCTTCAAGGGTCTGGGCCTGTTGTGACGAACCATGCCCAAGAATGAGGCAGACTCAGCCGAAGGGCTTGGCAACAGACCTCTTTCCGAACGCTTGCGAATAGGCATAGGCTGATCCAAACGGGGAAACGGCCTGGCATGACGGCGTTCGATGAGATGTTGGGCAGCGGCACCGAGCTTCGGCCGGCCTATGCCGCGCTGGATCGCTGGCTGAAGGAGGCTCCGTCCGAGACGCTGGCGCTGCGGCGCTCGCAGGCGGAACTGTTCTTCCGGCGAATCGGCATCACCTTCGCCGTCTATGGCGACGAGGAATCGACCGAGCGGCTGATCCCCTTCGATATCATCCCGCGCGTGCTGACCAAGCCGGAATGGACCAAGCTGGAAAAGGGGCTGCGCCAGCGCGTCACGGCGCTGAACATGTTCCTGGCCGATGTCTACGGCCCCAAGGAGTGCCTCAAGGCCGGCATCATCCCCGCCGATCTGGTCTACCGCAACGCCTGCTACCAGCTCGAAATGGTCGATTTCCAGGTGCCGCACGGCATCTACTGCCACATCGCCGGCATCGATATCGTGCGCGTCGACGCCGACACCTTCTATGTGCTGGAGGACAATGCCCGCACGCCGTCCGGCGTCTCCTACATGATGGAGAACCGCGAGGTGATGCTGCGGCTCTTCCCGGAGCTGTTCGCCACGCACCGCGTCGCCCCCGTCGACAATTATCCCGACCAGTTGCTGGCGACCCTGCGCTCGGTCGCGCCGCGCTCGGCCCCGAGCGACCCGACGATCTGCCTGCTGACGCCCGGCCAGTTCAACTCCGCCTTCTACGAGCACTCGTTCCTGGCCGACAAGCTCGGCGTCGAGCTGGTCGAGGGCTCGGACCTGCTGGTCAAGGACGACGTCGTCTACATGCGCACGACGCAGGGGCCCAAGCGCGTCGACGTGATTTACCGGCGCATCGACGACGACTTCATCGACCCACTGGTCTTTCGTGGCGACTCGGTGCTCGGCGTGCCCGGCATCATCGGGGCCTACAAGGCCGGCAACGTCACACTGGCGAACGCGGTCGGCACCGGCGTCGCCGACGACAAGGCGGTCTACAGCTACATGCCCGAGATCGTGAAGTTCTTCACCGGCGAGGAGCCGATCCTGAAGAACGTTCCGACCTATCGCTGCCGCGAGCGCGAGGCCAATGCCTATGTGCTCGACAATCTCGACAAGCTCGTCGTCAAGGAGGTCAACGGCTCGGGCGGCTACGGCATGCTGGTCGGCCCGCACGCCAGCAAGGTCCAGATCGAGACCTTCCGCAAGAAGCTGAAAGCGGCCCCCGAGGGCTTCATCGCGCAGCCGACGCTGGCGCTCTCGACCTGCCCGACCTTCGTGGCCTCGGGCGTCGCGCCGCGCCATGTCGACCTGCGGCCCTATGTGCTTTCGGGCGCGAACGGCATCTCCTGCGTGCCCGGAGGCCTGACACGCGTCGCCCTCAAGGAAGGCTCGCTTGTGGTCAACTCGAGCCAGGGCGGCGGCACCAAGGACACCTGGGTTCTCGATGCATGAATTCGTCCGCGACATCCCATCCGACGCACCGCGCCTCATCGCCAGAAGGCCCGATCTGATCATGCTCTCGCGCACCGCCGACAGCCTCTACTGGGTCTCCCGCTATGTCGAACGGGCGGAGTATCTCGCCCGCATCCTCGACGCCACGATGCGCCTGACCAACCTGCCCTCCTCCTATGGCGGCGCGGGCAGCGAGTGGCAGAGCGCGGTCTCGACCGCCGGCTGCGACGACACCTTCGCCAAGGTCTATGACGAGGCCAACGAGCGCAATGTCTGCGACTTCCTGACCTTCAACCCCGATAACCCCTCCTCGATCCGCAACTGCTTCGCGCTCGCCCGCTCCAATGCGCGTGCGGTCCGCACCGCGCTGACCTCTGAAATGTGGGACGCGCTCAACGGCGCCTGGCTCGAACTGCAGCGCTTCGAGAAGAAGCGAATGGACCGCGAGGAGTTCGCCCGCTTCCTCGACTGGGTGAAGAACGTCTCGCTGGTCTTCGACGGCTCGGCCTACCGCACGATGCTGCGCGACGACGGCTACTGGTTCTCGCGGCTGGGCGTCTATGTCGAGCGCGCCGACAATACGGCCCGCATCCTCGACGTGAAGTACCACGTCCTGCTGCCGGCCAACGAACAGGTCGGCGGCTCGCTCGACTATTTCCAGTGGACCACGGTGCTACGCGAGGTCTCGGCGCTCACCGCCTATCACTGGGTCTATCGCGAGGCGGTGAAGCCGCTGCTGATCGCCGATCTCCTGATCCTGAACCGACGCATGCCGCGCTCGCTGGCCGCCTGCTACGAGAACATCTCGCGCTTCCTCGACCTGCTGGGCGATTCCTATGGCCGCCAGGGGCCCGCTCAACGGCAGGCGCGAAAAACGCTCGCCAATCTGTCGAGCACCAGCATCGACGACATTTTCCAGCACGGGCTGCACGAGTTCATTTCCGACTTCATCACGGAGAACAACCGGCTCGGCGGCACGATCATCGAGCAATATCTGCAATGAGGCGGCTGCTGCCCTGACAGCGATTGCCGGCGGAGAGACCGTTGGAGGCTCGCTTCCGTCAGCGCGGACCGCTACACAGACGCCAAGGACACCCTCCAGCCCCGACGACACCCGCCGAGACACACTCACCGCCATGCGGATCCGGATTTCACATTCGATCAGTTACGCCTATGCCGAGCCGGCGCGGCAGATCACGCAGATCCTGCGGCTGACGCCGCGCGACCATGACGGACAGCACGTCATGTCGTGGCGTATCGAGCCGACGATCGACGGCCGCATCCGCGCCGGGCAAGACCCCTTCGGCAACTTGACCCACACCTTCTCCGCCGACGGCCCAATTTCGAGCCTCGCCATTCAGGTCAGCGGCCTGATCGAGACCACCGATCTCGCCGGAATCGTGCGTGGCGGGCTCGAGCGCGTGCCGCCTGAGGTTTTTCACCGCGACACGCTGCTGACCACGCCCGACGAGGCCCTGCGTGGCTTCGCCGAGGAGGCCACAAGCAGCAGCGACAGCGATCTCTCAAGGATGCATGCGCTGATGGATGCGCTGCATGCTGAGATGACCTGCCACCCGACCGGGAAACGGTCAGGCGTCGGCGCCGCGGCGGCCTTTGCAGCGCGCGAGGGCATCGCGCAGGATGTCGCCCATGTCTTCATCACCTGCGCCCGCCATCTCGGCCTGCCGGCCCGTTATGTCTCGGGCTATGTCGCGCAGAGCGACGCCCTACCCCATGCCAGCGGCGCCCATGCCTGGGCCGAGGCCTATCTGGCGGATTATGGCTGGATCGGCTTCGACTGCGCGAACGGCCTGTGCCCGATCGACACGCATATCCGCGTCGCGGCCGGACTCGATTATGCCGACGCCGCGCCGGTTCGCGGCGCGCGCAAGGGCGGCGACGGCGAAAATCTCGCAGTGCTCGTCAGCGCGCGCCAGGCCGATGGCAGAACCGCCAATCAGTGAACCCCGGGCCGCGAGGGCGGCCGGGTTTCCCAGACAAGGACATTGAGCCCGTGACCTACTGCGCCGGAGTCCTCGTCCAGGACGGGCTGGTGATGATCGCCGACACCCGCACCAATGCCGGGCTCGACGACGTCTCGACCTTCCGCAAGCTGCATGTCTTCTCCTGGCCGGGCGACCGCACCTTTGGCCTGATGACGGCCGGCAACCTATCGGTGACGCAGTCGGTCGTCAGCCTGCTGCATGAAGGCGTCCCCAACCCGGAGACCGGCGAGCAGGATACGCTCCAGAACGCCCCGACCATGTTCCGCGCCGCCCAGCTCGTCGGCCGCGCAATCCGCACCGTGCGCGAACTCGACGGCCCGGCGCTGCGCGAGGCCGGCGTCAAATTCGACGTCTCGATGCTGTTCGGCGGCCAGATCAAGGGCCAGACCATGCGGCTGTTCCATATCTACGGCGCCGGGAACTTCATCGAATGCGGCATGGACGCGCCGTTCCTGCAGATCGGCGAGCATAAATACGGCAAGCCGATCCTCGACCGCGCGGTCACCTACAGGACCCATCTCTACGACGCGTTGAAGGTGGCGCTGATCTCGATGGATTCGACGATGCGCTCCAATCTCGGTGTCGGCCTGCCGATCGACCTGATGGTGCTGCGCCGCGACGGCGACGAGCCCGAGCTGAACCGCCGGATCGAGGCCGGCGAGCCGTATTTCCACGATCTGCGCGAGCGCTGGTCGGCCGCGCTGCGGGCGGCGCATACGGCGATTCCGCGCCCGCCCTACGGACCATCTTCCGGTTGAGGGCACGCCTGCGGGTCAATTTTTGCGTCTTCCGTCTGCTTTCTGGCAACGGGATGTCAACGTTCCGGTGCCAGATTGCCTGAACGGTGACGTCTGGAATCTCTGATGCATTCGCCTTTGGCCGCGAAGTTCGGCAACGCTGATCCCTCCGCGCGGATGCTCAGGGGCACGCTTGCGACGCTGGGCTGCGCATTCCTGCTTGCGCTGGCCGCCGCCGCAGCGATCGTCGTCGCCATCACAAACGACGCCAACCGCCTCGAGGCGGCGCGCCAGCGCGACCGCGTCGGCGCCGCCTTCGACAGCCAGACGCGGCTGCGCCAGCTCAGGCTCGACAACCTCACCGCCACCGGCGAGTTGCAGACGGCCTTGAGCCAGCCCGCGCCGCTTGCCGCGCTCCAGAGCGCCTTCGTGGCGCTGAGCAGCCGTTTTCTCGAGTTCGATGGCGCTTACATCGTCTCGGCTTCGGGCCGCGTCTTCGCCGGCGTCGAAGGCGGCCAGCACGCCGGACAGGCCGGCTATGACGGGCTGAAACATTATCACCACCGGATTCCCGGCGCGCCGATGCACGCCCGGCCGTCACCGACTGACCGCGATGGCGCGGCCACCGTCGTTTTTGACGGGCACGAAGCGCTGGTGCTTTTCGTCAGCGAACTGAAAACGGTGGTCAATCCCGTGATCGCCGCCCGCGTCGGGCCCATTCACATCGTCGGCTATCGCCGGATGACCAGCGCGATGCTGATCGATCTGTCGGAGCGCTACCGCGTCGCCGACGTCCGGCTGGTCGGCAAGAGTCCGGCCGACGAACTCAGCAGCCTGCCCGTGCTCGGGCCCGATGGAACGCCCCGGGCCTGGCTGGCATGGACACCCGAGCGTCCGGGCGACGCCATGCTGCGCCAGTTCCTCTGGGCGCTGATCGGGGTCGGACTGCTGTTCTGCGGCATCTTCATCTATGTCATGCAGCGCCTGCGCGGCGCGGCCGCCGAGATCGCGCTGCGCGAGCGCCAGATCCAGCGCCTCGCCGGCCAGGACGAACTTTCACTGCTGCCGAACCGCCGCACCTTCGATCTCAGGCTCGATCAGGAACTCGCACAGCTCGGCCGGACCGGCGCGAAGCTCGCCATCCTCCTGCTCGATCTCGACCGCTTCAAGGCCGTCAACGACACCTATGGCCACACCGCCGGCGACGAGCTGATCCGCCAGGTCGCGGAGCGGCTCTCGGGCATGATGCGGCTCGGCGACACGGTCGCGCGGCTCGGCGGCGACGAATTCGGCATCATCCAGACCAACATGGTCGATCCGTCCGGCTGCGCGGCTCTGGGCGAGCGCATCTTGGAAAGCCTGACGCAGCCTTTCGAGATCATGGGCGTCGAGACCACGATCGGCTGTTCGATCGGCATCGCGCTCGCGCCGCAGGACGGCGTCGACCGCGAATCCCTGCTCAAGCTCGCCGACACCGCCCTCTATGAATCGAAGAACAACGGGCGCAACCGCTATTCCTTCTTCGAATCGGGCATGAATCGCGCGCTGCAGGTCAAGCGCATGGTCGAGGAGGATTTGCGCCGCGCCATCGCCAGGGACGAACTCGTGCTGCACTACCAGCCGCAGGTCTCGATCGACGGCTCGACCGTGGTCGGTGTCGAGGCGCTGGTGCGCTGGCCCCACCCTGTCCATGGCATGGTGCCGCCTTCGGAGTTCATCGGCATCGCCGAGGAGCGCGGGCTGATCGTGCCGCTCAGCGAATGGGTGCTGCGCCGCGCCTGCATGGAGGCCGGGCGCTGGCCGGGCCTGCGGCTCGCGGTCAACGTCTCGCCGATCCAGTTCCGTCACAAGGACTTCGTCGCCAACGTCATCCGCATCCTGGATGAGACCGGCTTCGACCCGGCCCGGCTCGAACTCGAACTGACCGAAGGCGTCGTCGTCGAGGATGCCGACGCCGCCGAAACCGCGATGATGGATCTGCGCGGCCACGGCATCGGGCTGGCGCTCGACGATTTCGGCACAGGCTATTCAAGCCTGATCTATCTGCGCCGCTTCGCCTTCGACAAGATCAAGATCGACCGTTCCTTCCTCGAATACATGGAAACGACTGGCGAATCCGCCATTCTGGTGCATTCGATCGCGCATCTTGGCCGGGCGCTTGGCCTGCGCGTCTGCGCCGAGGGCGTCGAAACCGCCGAGCAGCACCGCTTCCTGCAGGCGATCGGCTGCCACGAACTGCAGGGCTTCCTGTTCTCGAAAGGTGTGCCGGCGGCCGAGATCGATCGCCTGCTGGCGCTCGACGCGCCGTTCGCGGCGGTTCTGGCGGCGGCCTGAGATTCAGAACAGGCCGGAAATGCCGCTAACGATGGCATAGGCGAAGCCGGCGCTCAGCATCAGCCCGACAGCGCCGATCAGCGCGCCGGCGATGATGAACAGCCCGTCGCGCTCGACGAGGCCCAGTCCAACGAAGCACACCGCCAGCCCGAGCGGGATCTGGCCGATGAAGGGCGCGGCGACGATCAGCCCCAGCGCCAGCACGAGAATGAGCAGGCCAAGGACCGGGATCGCCGCGGTGCCGCCCAGCACCGTCAGACGCGGCCGCGAAATCCGCTCCAGACGCGTCAACGCAGGCAAAGCGCGCGCGACGGCCTTGGCGAGCTCGACCTGGCCGATGCTCTTCGACAGCAGCGCCTGAGGCAGCCAGGGCGTCGCGCGGCCCGACAGCATCTGCACGGCGACGAAGGCCAGCACGAGCCCGCAGACCAGCGGGATCGGCGGCGGCATCGGCAGGCAGTTCGGCAGTCCGAGCAGCACGACGAGCAGCGCATAGGCTCGGTCCTGAAGCGCGCCTATGATGGTCGCGACGCTGATGCGCTGGCCGGGCAGCGCCGCCAACGCCGTCAGCAGGCCGGAAGTACGAAGCTGGATGGGCACGCGCGGTCGGCCGGGTCGGGGCGGGACCAGCGGCCTAGCACGCGTGCGACGCGCGCAACAAGGGCGCGCGGCGCTGCCGCTCAATGCAGCGTGAGCACGCCGTTCACATTCACGATCTCGGCCGGTCGGATGAGGCGCGAATGCGCCACCGTGACGGAGTGCAGCGGCCCTTCGAGCTCGCGCTTCCAGAAGTCGAGGAAATCATGCAGCTCGGGAAAGCGCGGGGCGAGGTCGTATTTCTGCCAGATGAAGGTCTGGAGCAGGCTCGGATGATCCGGCATGCGGTAGAGGATCGTCGCCGTCGTCAGCCCGTAGCCTGCCAGTTGCCGGATGAAATCCGTCGATGCCATCGCCACTCTCCCCTCTTGCGAACAGGAATGATGCTTAGCCAGATATGCCAAGGCTGCTCCCGTCTGGTTAACAAAGACTTGCAAGCCTCCTGCCAAGCTGCTGCAATCTGCGCGTGCGCGCCGGCCATTCCGCCACCGCGCAGCGTCGGTGGGAGTTCGGGTGGGGTCGCGTGGCGCAGGACCTGGCTCATTGCCGCTTGCCGTTCTGGCAAGCCTCCTTGCTGCGACCCAAGCCTGTGCCGAGGATGAACTCGGCGAGCGCGACCCAGTTTCGACTGTGCTCTTCGCCTCGCTCGAAGCCGGGCCGGCCAAGCGCTTCGCCGCATTCGGCCTGAAGCGTGCGATCACCGGCGGACTGGACGCCAGCGGCTTCCGCGCCCTGGTCAAGCTCGGCGGCGCGCATGAGACGCCGAGCCGTCCGCGGCCGCGCGGCAATCTCTACAAGGCCGAAGGGCAGGCGCTGCTCGGCTATGAATGGCGCATCGGAGACACGTTCGTCTCGCTCTATGCAGGCCCGGACTACGAGGAGGAGATCCGTGTCTGCGGCTGCGCCGTCTCGGCGACGACGCGCTTCGGCGCGCGGCTGCAGGGCGACCTCTGGGCGACGCCGACGCGCGAGACCATGCTGCAGGGCAGCGCCTATGTCTCGACGATGGACCGTCGGCTCTGGGGCCGTGTCGCCGGCGGCTGGGCCGTGCCGCTCGGTCTTTATGTCGGACCCGAGATCGAGGCCTATCGGCAGACCGGCTACCACAAGCTCAGGCTCGGCCTGCACGCGACGGGTTTCAGGCTGTTTGGGCTAAACTGGCGGCTGTCGGGCGGCTGGCAGACGACCAGCGACCGTCCGGGCGAGGCCTATGCGACGCTGGGCGTGCATTGGCGGCGGTGAAACCTACTCCAGCGCGCCCAGAAACCGCTCGGCATCCGCTACGATCTCGGCCCGCCGCTCAGCCGTCATCTTCGCCAGCGTGCGATAGGGCATCGCCATGCGCGGATTGCGCGCGAGCTTGCCCTCGTTCTCGATCAGGAAGTTCCAGTAGAGATAGTTGAACGGGCAGGCGCGGGCGCCCGCCTTGGCTTTGACGTCATAGGCGCAAGACCCGCAATAATCCGACATGCGGTCGATATAGGCTCCCGACGCAGCATAGGGTTTCGAGCCGAGCAGCCCGCCATCGGCCCACATCACCATGCCGTGCGTATTCGGCAGCTCGACCCAGTCAAAGGCGTCGGCATAGACGGCGAGGTACCAGTCCTCGATCTGCGCCGGGGCGATGCCGGCCAGCAGCGCGAAATTGCCGGTCACCATCAGCCGCTGGATGTGATGCGCATAGGCGTGGCGGCGGGTGTCACCGACGCATTGCGCCAGGCAGTTCATCTCCGTCTCGCCGCTCCAGTAGAACCAGGGCAGTTTTCGCGTCGCCGACAGCGCGTTGCTCTGCGCATAGCCCGGCATTTCGAGCCAGTAGATGCCGCGGACATATTCTCGCCAGCCGATGATCTGGCGGATAAACCCTTCGACGGCATTCAGCGGTGCGTCGCCACGCCGCCATGCGTCCTCGGCGGCCTGGCAAGCCTCTAGCGGTTCCAGCAGTCCGCAATTCAGGTAAGGCGAGATCAGGCTGTGGAAGAGGAACGGCTCGCCCGTCTTCATCGCATCCTGATAGTCGCCGAAGCGCGGCAGCGCCTCCGTGACGAAGCTCTGCAAGGCGGCCAGCGCGTCCGCCCGAGTCACGCCCCAGCGGAAAGGTTCGAGGTCCCCGAAACTGTCGGGAAAGCGTCTGGCCACCAGAGCCAGCACCTCGCGCGTCGTGCCGTCAGGCGAAAAGCCGCCCCGCTCCGGCGGCGCGACACCCTTGGGCAGCGCCTTGCGGTTCTCGGGGTCGAAATTCCATTGTCCACCCTCGGGCTCTTGGCCATCCATCAAAAGTCCGGTCTTCCTGCGCATTTCATGGTAGAAGAACTCCATGCGGTAGCTCTTGCGGCCATGGGCCCAGGCGGCGAACTCGGTGCGCGAGCAGATGAAGCGCGTATCAGGAAAAATGTGGAGCGGCACACCGAGTTCCTCGCGCCAGTCCTGCATCATCTCCCAGACCCGCCATTCGCCGGGCTCCGTGACGACGACGGCTTCGGGCTTGTGCCGCGCCACAGCGCGCTCGAGTTCGCCGCCGAATGAACCGGTGTTGGCGGGATCGTCGAGCGCGACATAGTCGACGCGGATACCCTCCTCTCGCAAACTCTGCGCAAAATGGCGCATGGCAGAAAGGATCAGCGCGATCTTCTGCTTGTGATGGCCGACATAGGAGGTCTCTTCGGCGACCTCGACCATCAGAACGATGTCATCCGCGGGATCGAGGCCCTCCAGCGCCGAGAGCGAGCGGGTGAGCTGGTCGCCCAGGATGAAGCGCATCGCCGACATCAGAGCATGGCGCGAAAAAGTGGGAACCGGTTTTTCGCGAAAGCCATGCGACAGCGCATCGATTAACCCTTCGTACGCAGCGACGAGCGCCCGCCATCGACGCCGATGATCTGGCCCGTGATCCAGGACGCTTCCTGCGAGACCAGCAACGCCGCCAGCGGCGCAATGTCCTCGGGCTCGCCCAGCCGCTGCATGGGGTGCAGCTCCGCGATCGCCTTCGCCATCGCCTCGTTGCCGGTCAGCGCCTTGGCGAGCGGCGTCTTCGTCAGCGACGGCGCGATGCAGTTGACCCTGATTTTCGGGGCAAGCTCGGCGGCAAGCGCCAGCGTCAGCCCCTCGACCGCGCCCTTGGCCATGGCGACCGAGGCGTGGGCGGCAAAACCCTGCGCCGCTGCGACGGTGGAGAACAGCACGATGCCAGCCGTTCCCTCGGCCTGTTTCAACGCCGGCAGAGCCGCTTGAATCGCCTTGGCAGCGCCGAGCGCGTTGACGCTGAAATCCTTCAGGAAATCCTCGCCGCTAAGTCGCGTAACCGGCTTCAGGTTGATGGTGCCGACGGCGTAGACCAGACCCGCCAGCGCGCCATCAGCCGCAGCGGCCTCCGTCGCCTGAGCGAACACCGCATCGTCCGCGATATCGCCGGCCGTAAAGCTGGCTCCAACTTCGCCAGCCACAGTCTCAAGTCTGCCGGCATCGCGACCGACAAGGTGCAGCCGGTAGCCACGCGCATGCAGGGCTCGCGCGGTTGCCGCTCCGATCCCGCCGCTGCCGCCATAGATCAAAATCGTTCCAGCCATTCACCGATGCCTTTTCTGCGCTATCTGTTGGCGTGAGCCCACTGACGAAACTAGGGCGGCAACGGCAAAGGACGAGGCTTGCGATGGGCAAGATGGTGCGCAAGGGCGATCTGCCGCAGAAAATCTGCCTGCACTGCGCCCGCCCCTTCGCATGGCGCAGGAAATGGAAGCAGGTTTGGGACGAGGTGAAGTATTGCTCGGAGCGGTGTCGGAGGGAGGCGAAAGAGTGATCCAGCCTTATTGTCTGATTGCCGGTTCGATGTCGGTCTTGCTGAAATCGTTGCCGATGAAGAGCAACGGACATTTGTTGTGTCTGGCGACGGCGTAAGCGAAGCAGTCGCCAAGATTCAAACCTGCCGGATGAACGCCTCGCCCCCACCGTCCATGTGCCGCTGCGGCGCGTTTGGCCTCCGCTTCCGTAACCGGCACCACTGTGAACTCGAACTCCGCGATCAGGAAGGCCATGACGTCTGCAAGACCGCGTTTGCCAGATGCAATAAGTGCTTCGACGAGCGTTCCAGCCGAAATCAGAACCTGACCGTCTTTCTCGAGTACATCGCGGCAGGCTTGCGCCGCCGGTTCTTCGAGGATGATCGCCATCAGCGCCGAGGTATCGACTGCTATCACGTTGGCAGACCGTCCTCGTCGTACAGAAAATCCTGGCTCCGTGCTGCGTCTGGACCCGGCAGAGCCCTGCCGCGAGCCATCGCCTGAGCTTCGTCGATAACCTTCCGCCTCTCCTCCGGCGACAGATGTCGGCGAACACGCACGAGCCGCACAGCTGGTTGACCATGCCGTGTCAGGACGATGTCCTCGCCGTCCTCCGCCCGGCGGACGAGATCGGTGAGCTGGCCTTTTGCATCGCTGACAGAAACATCCATCGACGCCTCCTCACATATCAGGACATTAATTTAGACCATCATCTGGTCTAAATCAAGCGTCGCCCGTCAATGCCCTCAGCGCCTCCGGCGTATCGACATCCAGCGCGATAGCCGGGTCGTCCAGCGGCACCTCGATCACGGCGTCGCCGGCCTCGTCGAGCAGCCGTCGCGCGCCCTGATCGCCCGACAGGCCCGCGACAGCGCCAAACAGTCCCCGTGCCAGCAGAACCGGATTGCCACGCTGGCCGAACAATGTCGGCACGACGGCGAGCGCCTCAGCCTGCTCCGCAAAAACCTGCGCCAGCCGGTCGATCACGGCAGGCGTCACATTCGGCATATCGCCGAGCGAGACCACGACGCCAGCAGCCGCCTCGGGCAGCGCCGCGAGCCCGGCCTTGACCGAGCCGGCGAGGCCAGCGGCGAACGCCGGGTTGTGGACGAACCTGACGTCGAGCCCTGCAAGCGCGGCCTCGACCTCGTCGCGCTGATGCCCGGTCACCACGATAACGGGCGCGGCGCGCGAAGCCAGTTGAGCCTCGACGGCATGTCGGACCATCGGCTTGCCGCGCACCGTCTGCAGCAGCTTGTTCTCGGGTCCCATCCTGGTCGAGCGGCCGGCCGCCAGCACGAGACCGGCGACAGGCGCGGCCTGCAGCAGCGAAGGCGCGCGCGGCTGCGGCCGCGAGACGATTTCCATCAGGAGACCGCCGACGCCCATCGCCTGGATATCGGCGCGAGTGACGGGAATGCCGGCGAGGCAGCGCTGCAGCACCCAGTCGAACCCGTTCTCCTTCGGCGAGCGGGCGCAGCCCGGCGCGCCGATGACAGGCTTGCCGCCAAGCTCGCCTATCAGCAGCAGGTTGCCGGGATCGACCGGCATGCCGAGATGCTCGATCCGCCCGCCAGCCTTCAGCAGCGCCTGCGGGATGACGTCGCGCCGATCTGTGATGGCCGACGCTCCAAAGACCACGACGATGTCGGAGACGCCGGCCACCGTGGCCGCGATAGCGCTCGCCAGCGGCGCGACCTCATGCGGAAGCCGCAGATCGGCCGAGAGCTCGGCTCCCGCCGGCGCGAGCCGCTCGCCCATCACGCGCAGCGTCTTGTCGATGACGGAGGGTTTCAGGCCGGGCAGGAGCGTCGAGACAACGCCCACGGACATCGGCCGATAGGCCGCAACCGCTATGGGAGCCACGCCCTGCAAGGCCTCCAATGCCGCCCCCACCAGCGCCTTGGGCACTCCATAGGGGATGATCTTGACGGTGCCGATCATCTCCCCGGCCACCACCGCCTTCATCGCCGGCAGGGTCGCGGCGGTGATCGCCTCGTCGATGCGGTTGAGCGCATCGATCGCCGCCACGTCGAGCCTCAGCACGCCGGCTGACTCTGCGAACAGGTTGACCCGGCCGGTGAAAGCTTTCTCGACCGTGACGCCCTGGCCTGCCAGCGCAGCCGCCAGCCGGGTCGCAGCAGCGTTCTCGTCGATGTCGCCGGGCTCGAACCGCACCGCGACGAGTTCGCTCACGCCTGCCGCGCCCAGACGGGCGATGTCCGCAGCCGTGATCGTCGCGCCTTTGCGAATGACGATGTCGCCGGCGCGCACGCTATGGGCCGCAACGCTGCCTTCGGCATCGGCAATGGCGACGGGGCCGAATCTCACAGCGCCCGGCTCACGACGCCGGCCGGCGCGGGCCGCGCAGGGTGGAGACGATCTCGCCGAGGATAGACAGCGCGATCTCGGCTGGCGAAACCGCCCCGATATCGAGCCCGATCGGCGCATGAATGCGGGCGATGGCGGCCTCGTCGAAGCCCGCCGCGGTCAGCCGCTCGACGCGCCGGCCATGCGTCTTCCGGCTGCCGAGCGCGCCGACATAGAAGCACTCCGAGCGCAGGGCCGCCTCCAGACCCGGATCATCGATCTTGGGGTCGTGCGTCAGCGCGACGAAAGCGGTGTAGGCGTCGAGCCGCAGGCGCGCCAGCGCCGCATCCGGCCACTCCGTCAGCAGGGTCACGTCCGGAAATCGCTCCGGCGTGGCGAAGGCGGTGCGCGGATCGATGATGACCAGATCGAGATCGAGCAGTTCGGCCATCGGCGCCATTGCTTGCGAGATATGCACCGCGCCGGTGACGACGACGCGCGGATGCGGCGCCTGCACGGTGAGAAAAAATTGCGCCCCCTCGGCCTCGACGAGCGCGCTCTTGCCCATGCGCAACTGCTTGTCGAGCAGCGCCGCCAGAGGATCGGCTGCAAGCTCGGCCGCCGTGACGAGCCGCTGCACGCCGCCTTCCATCGCCGTGACGAGGATGGCCGGCCGGCGGGCGGCGCGCTCGGCGTTCAACGCCGCGAGAATCGACAGGTCCATGCGCTCAGCCCTTGTCCGTCGCCAGCTTGACGCCAAGGCCGATCATCAGCGAACCGCCGAGCCAGCGCCCGAAGGCGAACCCGGCGCGGCTGGCCTTCATCGTCTTCATCACGACCGAGGCGCCGATGACGGTAACGAGGTCGGCCGAGGAAAAGGCGAAATTGACGATGGTGCCGAGGATCAGGAACTGCACCCAGACCGGAAAGGCGGCAGCCGGATCGACGAATTGCGGCAGCAGCGCGATGAAGAACAGCGCCACTTTGGGATTAAGGATCTCGACGATGAAGGAGTCGATCAGCGCCCGCCTGACCGTCTTCGGAGGCGCGACCGGCGCGTCCGGAGCGGTCAGCCGCGAGCGGATCATGCCGATGCCGAGCCAGACCAGATAGAGCGCGCCGGCCAGCTTCACCGCGACGTAGAGTTCCGGCACATGCTTGAACACCGCCGAGAGGCCGAACGCCGCGGCAAAGACATGGACATAGCAGCCGATATGGATGCCGAGCATCGCCATCAACCCGGCCTTGCGACCATGGCTGATCGTCTGCGCCGCCGTATAGAGCAGCGCGGGACCGGGGAAATAGGCGACCAGCACGGTCAGCGTCGCAAAGGCGAGAAGGGTCTCCCAGGAGGCCATCAGTCGTCATCCTTGGCGTGGACTGGCTCGACATAAACCTTGATCCGCCCGCCGCAGGACAGGCCGACCTTCCAGGCGGTGTCGTCGGCGACGCCGAATTCCAGCATGCGCGCCTTTCCATTTCCGATGACCTCGGCCGCCTCCTCGACCACCGCGCCCTCGACGCAGCCGCCCGAGACCGAGCCCTGGAAATTGCCCTCCGCATCGATGACGAGATGAGAGCCGACCGGGCGCGGAGCCGACCCCCAGGTCTCGACCACGGTGGCGAGCGCCACGCCGCGCCCGGCGCGCGCCCACGCTTCGGCGAGGCTGAGGATGTCGGTGTCGGTCGTGATCATGGGGACGCTCCGATATGGTGCATGTCAGATCATGCCTCACCCAGCCTTCTTCAACCACTGGCGCGGATCGCTCTTCCGGTCTGCGTCGGGCGAGAGGGCCGCGCAAAGATCGGCCATCGCCGCGAGGTTGTGGATCGGCCGGAACGAGTCGACATGGGGCAGCATGGCGCGGATGCCGCTGGCGCGGGCCTCGAAGGCGTCGAAGCGCAGCAGCGGATTGAGCCAGACGAGTTGCCGGCAGGAGCGATGCAGCCGGTCCATCTCGAAAGAAAGCTCGCCGTCGAGATGACGCTCCAGCCCGTCGGTGAAAAGCAGCACCACCGCGCCGCCCGAAAGCACCCGGCGCGACCAGACCCGGTTGAAGCTGTGCAGCGCCGTCGAGATGCGCGTGCCGCCCTCCCAGTCGGGCGCGGCCCGGCCCGCCAGCGCCAGCGCCTCGTCGGGATCGCGGGCGCGCAAACTGCGCGTGATGTTGGTCAGCCTTGTGCCGAAGACGAAGGAATGCACGCGCCGACGGTTCTCGGTGACGGCATGCAGGAAATGCAGGAAGATGCGCGAATACTCTGCCATCGAGCCGGAGATATCGACCAGCGCCACAACCGGCGGATGCACCTGCGCCCTGTCGCGAAAAGCGAGTTCGATCGAGCCACCGCCGCCGCGCAGCGACTGCCGGAAGGTGCGGCGCGGGTCGATCTTCAGCCCGCGATGGGTCGGCTGGAAGCGCCGCGTCTGCACGGTGTCGTCGGGCAATCGCAAACCCGCGATCAGTTGCTTGGCGCGGGCGATTTCCGTCGCGCTCATCTGGGCGAAATCGCGCGATTTCAGCGTCTCGGTATCCGATAGCGTCATGCGCGCCGAAAGCTCGGTCAGTTCCGCCGGTGGCCGCTCATCTTCATCCCTGGGCGGCGCAAAGGCCTCGGCGACGCGCAACGCGCCGGCCTCGGCCTTCTCCGGCGTGCTGTCGGCGCCCGGCGAAACCGGTGACATCTGCGCCATCAGCTTCTCGATCAGCGCCCGTCTGCGCCAGAACAGCCGGAAGGCCTGATCGTAGACGACGCTGTCCTCATGCTTCTTCACGAAGATCGCATGCAGCGCCCAGTAGACATCCTCGCGCTCGCCAAGCGCGCCATCGGCCAGCGCCTCGACCGCCTCGACGACCGCATCCGGCCCGACCGGAACGCCGGCGATCCGCAGCGCGCGGGCGAAATATGCGACGTTTTCGGGGAGGCGGCCGGTCATCGGGGTAGCCGATCGGCTCTTACCCCGGCCCTGTCTCCGCCATGAACACCTTCTGCGCGATCACCCATTTGCTGTCGATCTTCAGGAAGGAGAGCAGGTCGGTGAAGTAGCGCGGCGGCATCTGGCATTTGACTTTCACCAGCGCCAGAGTCGGACCGACGAGGTCGATGGTCAGGATATGGTCGCCGCGCGCCAGCCCGGCCGATTTGGGCGAGGGCCGGTTGCGGACGGCCGCGAACCATTCGTCGCGCGGCACGATCTTGATGTGTCCGTCATCCTGCGCCGAGGTCAGCGCGCTCGTCGGATGGAAAACGAGTTCGAGCTTACCCACATCGCCCTCGTAGAGACCGTTGAGATAGGTCCAGGTCGCGGCCTCGATCGCCTTGATGTCGCTGTTCATGGTCACCTCCGTCGTGCTCGGCCTTGTCCCGAGCATCCACGTCTTGCGACGCGGATAAATGGAAAGCCGTGGATGGTCGGGACAAGCCCGACCATGACGAGGAAGCACTAGAGCTTGCTACCGCCCCGCCTCGGTCTTCACCCGGTCGAGCAACTCCCTCACCTTCGAGCCCTGCATCGCCTGGATGTCGTCCTGATACTTCAGCAGCGCGCCCAGCGTGTCGGAGACCAGCGCCGGATCGAGCGCGACCGCGTCGAGTTCGACCAGCGCGCTCGCCCAGTCCAGCGTCTCGGCGACGCCCGGCGCCTTGAACAACTCCTCCTTGCGGATCGCCTGCACGAAGGCGACGACCTGTTTGGCAAGCTTGGCCGGGGCATTTGGCGCGCGCGCCTTCAGGATGGCGAGTTCGCGTGGCGCGTCCGGATAGCCGACCCAGTGATAGAGGCAGCGTCGCTTGAGCGCATCGTGGATCTCGCGCGTGCGGTTCGAGGTCAGGATCACGATCGGCGGCTCGGCCGCCCTGATCGTGCCCAGTTCCGGAATCGTGACCTGCGCATCCGCCAGCACCTCGAGCAGGAAAGCCTCGAAGGCCTCGTCGGTGCGGTCGAGCTCGTCGATCAGCAGGATGGGCGGCCCGCTTTCCTGCGGCTCCAGCGCCTGCAGCAGCGGCCGCTTGACCAGGTACTTCTCCGAAAAGATATCGGCTTCGAGACTTGCTCGATTCAGATTTGCGCGATCGCCGGTCGCGCCCGCCTCGGCGAGCCTGATCGCCATCATCTGGCCGGCATAGTTCCACTCATAGACGGCGGACGCCAGATCGAGCCCCTCATAGCATTGCAGCCGGATCAGTTTTCGCCCAAGCGCGGCCGCCAGCGTCTTGGCGATCTCGGTCTTGCCGGTGCCGGCCTCGCCCTCCAGCAGCAGCGGCCGCTTCATGCGCAACGCGAGGAAGAGCACAGTCGCGAGCGAGCGGTCGGCGACGTAGCCGTGGGATTGGAGGAGGGTCTGCGTGGCGTCGATGGAGGCGGGCGGCCAGGCGGTCTGTCTGTTGCTCATGTCACATCCTGGCGCGCGCATCCGTCATCACCGCGCCACGGCGGCCAGTCTGTCATGGCGCGCCCGAAACGCACAGACAAGACGAGGGAGAAAACCGATGACCAACTCCGACGCCATCGCCGCATTCGCCGAGATGCTCAAGCGCGGCGAGCACAAGGAGGCCGCCGAACGCTTCAACGCCGCCGACATCGTCAGCATCGAGGCGATGGAAGGACCGATGGCGCGCGTCGAGGGGCGCGACGCCGTCAAGGCCAAGAGCGAGTGGTGGTATGGCGCCCATGAGGTGCATTCGGCCAAAGCGGAAGGGCCTTACGTCAACGGCGATCAGTTCGTGATGCGCTTCGAGATCGACGTCACTGTCAGGGAGACCGGCGAACGCAGCGCGATGACGGAGGCCGGGCTCTACACGATGCGCGACGGCAAGGTCGTCGAGGAGCGCTTCTTCTATTGAGCCAGACCGCAAGACGCGCCGGGACACGGCGCGTCTTGCGCGAGGATCGCCTATTTCCCCACCGCCCGGGCCACCGCCTCCTTGGCCATTACGCCGATCAGATGCGCGCGATACTCCGCGTCCGCATGCATGTCGGCGTTGATGCCCTTGGCCGAGGCCTTGACCCCGTCCAGCGATTTCGGCGCGAAGCGGGTCTTCAGAGCCGCCTCCCCCTCCGCCCAGCGGAAGACGCCGCCCTCGCCCGCGCCTATGACCGCGACGCGGACATCCGAGCCGCGCTTTGCGACGAAGACGCCGACCAGCGCATAGCGCGAGGCCGGGTTGCGGAACTTGGCGTATCCCGCCTTCGACGCAACCGGAAAGGCGATCTTCGTGATGATCTCGCCCTCCTCCAGCGCGGTCTCGTAGAGCCCGGTGAAGAAGGCGTCAGCCTCGATCTTGCGCTTGTTGGTGACGATCGTCGCGCCCAGCGCAAGGCAGGCGGATGGATAATCCGCAGCCGGGTCGTTGTTGGCGACGGAGCCGCCGATCGTGCCGCGATGGCGCACATGCGGGTCGCCGATATGCGATGCAAGGTATGCCAAGCCCGGAATGGCCTCCTGCACGATCGGAGACGCCGCGACCTCGGCATGGGTCGACATCGCGCCGATGACGAGGTTGCGGCCCTTGCGCTCGATGCCCTTGAGATCGGCGCAGGCTCCGAGATCGACGAGATGGGCGGGCGAGGCGAGCCGCTGCTTCATCGTCGGCAGCAGCGTGTGCCCACCGGCGAGCAGCTTGGCGTCCTCCTTCTTGGCGAGGAGACCGGCAGCTTGGCGAGCGGTTGCGGGGCGGTGATAGGCGAAGGCGTACATGGGCTTGATCCCTTGTCAGAATTCAAACGGGTCGTCCCGGCCGGAGCGAAGCGGAGAGCCGGGATCCAATCCTGAACGGTTCAGGCATGGATCCCGGACCGGCGCGGCTTCGCCGCTTGTCCAGGATGACGGGTGAGGTTTATTCGGCAGCCATACGCTTCACGGTTTTCTGCGCCGCGCGCCAGACGGCCTGCGGCGTCGCCGGCATGGCGATGTCCTCATGGCCGAGCGCGTCGGTGATGGCGTTGATCACGGCGGGCGGAGCGGCGATCGCGCCGGCCTCGCCGCAGCCCTTGATGCCGAGCGGGTTGGACGGGCACGGCGTCACAGTCATGCCGACGTCGAAGGACGGCAGGTCGTCGGCGCGCGGCATGCAGTAGTCCATGAAGCTCGCGGTCACGAGCTGGCCATCGGCGTTGTATTTCGCGCCTTCGAGCAGCGCCTGGCCGACGCCCTGGGCAATGCCGCCATGGACCTGGCCCTCGACGATCATCGGGTTGATGACGACGCCAAAATCATCCACCGCCGCCCAGCGCTCGATCGAGGTGACGCCCGTGTCAGGGTCGATCTCGACCTCGCAGATATGGACACCGGCCGGGAAGGTGAAGTTGGTCGGGTCGTAGAACGCGCCCTCCTTCAATCCCGGTTCGAGATCCTGTCCGTTGAACTTGTGCGCGATATAGGCCTGCAGGGCGCAGGAGCCGAAATCGAGAGTCTTGTCGGTGCCCTTCACCTTGAAGTGCCCGTCCGCGAAGTCGATGTCGGCCTCGTCGGCCTCCAGCACATAGGCGGCGACCTTCTTGCCCTTGGCGATGACCTTGTCGAGCGCCTTGAAGATCGCCGACATACCGACCGCGCCCGAGCGCGAGCCATAGGTGCCCATGCCCATCTGCACCTTGTCGGTGTCGCCATGGACGATCGAGACGTTCTCGATCGGGATGCCGAGCTTGCCCGAGACGAGCTGCGCGAAGGTCGTCTCATGGCCCTGGCCATGGCTGTGTGAGCCGGTCAGCACCTCGACGGTTCCAACCGGATTAACCCGCACCTCGGCCGATTCCCACAGGCCGACGCCCGCGCCGAGCGAACCGACGGCGGCGGACGGTGCAATGCCGCAAGCCTCGATGTAAGAAGAGAAGCCGATGCCGCGCAGCTTTCCGTTGCGAGCGGAGTCGCGCTTGCGCTTGCCGATGCCCTTGTAGTCGATGATCTCCAGCGCCTTCTTCATCGACGCACCGTAATTGCCGGCGTCATACATCATGATAACCGGCGTCTGGTGCGGGAACTTCTTGACGTAGTTCTGCATCCGGAACTTGGCCGGGTCCTTGCCGAGTTGGCGCGCCGCGACCTCGACCAGCCGCTCGACCACGAAGGTGGCTTCCGGCCGGCCCGCGCCGCGATAAGCGTCGACCGGGGCGGTGTTGGTATAGACCGCGTCGACCTCGGCATAGATCGCCGGGATGTCGTAGGAGCCCGACAGAAGCGGCGCATAGAGATAGGTCGGCACCGAGGATGAGAAGGTCGAGAGATAGGCCCCGAGATTGGCCGTGGTCTTGACCCGCAGAGCCGTGATCTTGCCGTCCGCGTCGGTCGCGAGTTCGGCATGGGTGACGTGGTCGCGGCCATGCGCGTCGGACAGGAAGGCTTCGGTCCGGTCCGAGGTCCACTTCACCGGCCGGCCGACCTTCTTCGCCGCCCAGACGCAGACCGTCTCCTCGGCATAGATGAAGATCTTCGAGCCGAAGCCGCCGCC
>FWWL01002924.1_pt1 | contig 33185 bp, 31 predicted proteins | sample 2228331 | NCBI WGS metagenome assembly FWWL01 (sample SAMEA103939775, study PRJEB20133) | metagenome
GCGGTGATCCGCGTCGGCGGCGCGACCGAGGTCGAGGTCAAGGAGAAGAAGGACCGCGTCGACGACGCCCTGAACGCGACTCGCGCTGCCGTGGAGGAGGGCATCCTGCCGGGCGGCGGCGTCGCCCTCCTGCGCGCCGTCAAGGCGCTGGACGGCCTCAAGGCAGGCAATGACGACCAGAAGACCGGTATCGAGATCGTCCGCAAGGCGATCACGGCTCCGGCCCGCCAGATTGTCGACAATGCCGGCGACGACGGCGCGGTCGTGGTCGGCAAGCTGCTGGAGTCGAAGGACTACGCCTGGGGCTATGACGCGCAGACCGGCGAGTATCGCGACCTCGTCAAGGCTGGCATCATCGACCCGACCAAGGTCGTGCGCACGGCGATCCAGGATGCGGCTTCGGTCGCGGGTCTGCTGATCACCACCGAGGCGATGATCGCCGAATTGCCGAAGAAGGACGCTGGCCCCGCGCTGCCAGCCGGCGGCATGGACTACTGATCACGAAAGAAGCGGAGGCCCGGAGAATTCCGGGCCTCTCGCTTTTCGGCCGAGGCCGCGCTTCAGACGGGATGAATGACCCGCCACACACAATCCGCCGCAAACCCCGCCGCCAGCAGCAGCCCCGCATGCCAGTTCGCCCGGAACAGCTTGAGCGCCACCTGAGGCGTCACGCCGCCGAGCCGCGACACCTGCCAGCCCAGATGCGCCGCGAAAGCCGCGAGCCCGAGCCACGCGAAAGTGCCGCCTCCGGCAGCCCAGGTCGCCAGCCCCGCCAGCAGCACGGCGAGCGCGAAGCATGAGGCGACCGCCTCCCGCGCGAACTGCCCGAAGTAGCGCGCGCTCGATTTGATGCCGGCGATGACGTCGTCCTCGATGTCCTGCATCGCGTAGATCGTGTCGTAGCCGATCGTCCAGGCGATCGCGGCCGCATAGATCAGGAAGGCCGGCGCGTCGAGCCGCCCGAAGGCAGCAGCCCAGCCGACCAGCCCGCCCCATGAGAAGGCGAGCCCCAGCACGAATTGCGGCATGTTGGTGATGCGCTTCATGAACGGATAGACCGCGACGATCGCAAGCGAAGCGACGCCCAGCCACACCGTGAAGCGGTTGAACTGCAGCAGCACGACGAGGCCGGCGAGCGACAGCACGACCATGAACAACGCCGCCTGCTTCGCCGTCACCTGTCCCGACGGCAGGGGCCTGCCGCGCGTGCGCGCCACCTGCGCATCGAGCTTGCGATCGACGATGTCGTTGAAGGTCGAGCCCGCCGCGCGCATCACGACCGCGCCGATCAGGAAAAGCAGGCAGTGCCGGATGTCTGGGAAAGCCTTGCCGCCGGCGATGGCAGCCAGTCCCGCCGCCCACCAGCACGGCAGCAGCAGAAGCTGCCAGCCGATCGGCCGCTCGATCCGCGCGAGCTTGAGATAGGGGCGGAGTCCACGCGGCGCGCGCGTATCGACCCAATGGCCGGTCAGCGCGTCGGGCAGGGGCGCGTCATTGCGCGGCGCGTCATGTCCAGGAGCGGCCGACACGGGCCGGATCAGAGCGCGCCCTGCGGAACCCTGATCGATCCGCCGGTGATGGCGTCGGAGCCGCCGAACGGGTTGGCGCCCTGCTGGTTGGCCTGCTGCTGGGCGCGGCGCTGGAGCGCGGCCTGCTGCTTCACGGCGTTGCAGGCCTGGTTGCGGATGCCGGCGGCCTTGTCGTTGTCCACTTTCATCCCATCGACGAAGGTCTGGGGAATCTGGCACCAGTCCATGTTCGCGGCGGCGAATTTCAGCGCGGCCGAGCCGTTGCTGACGAGGCGGCCGAGCGTCGAGCAGGCCTGCTGAGGGGTCAGCTTCTTCTTGGCCTTCTGCGTGGCGTTGAGCGAGGCGACGATCGATTGACGTTCCTGCAGCAGTTTTTGCATCTGCTCGCAGCCCGAGGCCTGCGCGCTCGCAGGGCTTGCGTCGATCAAGGCCGCCGCCAGTCCGAGCGTGGCGATGAAGCCAGTGGCCGTCTTGCGCCGCATGGTCGTCTTGCTCCCTTTGACATCTTTCGACCGGCGGCGGGCATGCCCTGCGCGGTCGCCCGCGTTCATAACAGCTTGCCGATTTCACGCCAAGTTGCGCGTTTTGGGCGAAGCAGCGCTTCGGCGCGCCCGCGACGGCTCGTGTCACATGCTATGGAAATGTGGCGGTTTTCCTGTCGATCGCTTACTCCCATGCCGCGACAAGCGCAATCCATGGACCAATCCGCCCCATGCCGCCGACCGACCTGCCAAGGCACAGGCTCTTTCTGGATGCTGATTTCGCCGCGGGCGCGGCCGTGCCGCTGGCGCGCGACCAGGCGAATTACCTGTTGAACGTGCTGCGCCTGAAGACGGACGACGCCGTGCTCGTTTTCAACGGGCGCGACGGCGAGTGGCTCGCCGCCATCGTCGCGGAGGGCCGCAAGCAGGCGACCCTGAACCCTGTCCGCCAGCTCCGCCCCCAGCCGCCCGCGCCCGATCTGCATTACCTGTTCGCGCCGTTGAAGCATGCGCGACTCGACTACATGGCCCAGAAGGCGGTCGAAATGGGCGCGGGCGTGATTCAGCCGGTGCTGACAAGGCGCACGCAGGTCTCGCGGCTCAATCTCGACCGTCTGCGCGCCAACGCGATCGAGGCGGCCGAGCAATGCGGCATTCTCTGCCTGCCGGAGATCAGGCCCGAAGCCGGGCTGGACGAGGCGCTGGCTGAGCTCGATCCGGCGCGCCTGCTGGTGTTCTGCGACGAGGCGGCGGAGCAGCAAAGCCCGCTCGCGGCGCTCGCCGGCGTCGCGCCCTGTCCGCTCGCGCTGCTGATCGGCCCCGAGGGCGGCTTCGACGATGCCGAGCGTCAGCGCATTCTCGCGCGTCCCAACACGCTGCGGCTCTCGCTCGGCCCGCGCATCCTGCGCGCCGATACGGCGGCCGTGGCCGCGCTTGCGCTGGTGCAGGCTGCGCTCGGAGATTGGCCGCGCTGAAGCCTCGGCAGATGCGGCGCGGGCTCGTGCGATCTTGCATGGATGCGATTGCCGCTGTGCCGCCAGCGCGCATCGCGGGTCGTTGTGGAGCGCTCGCGTGTCGCCTATGTCTGGCTCCGTCCCGAGCCTGATCCGGCGGCGCGCTTGGCGCATCCGGAAGCCTGGCCTCACGTCGAAGTCCTGCCGGAGCGCCCATGGCTCGCGATGTATCCGATTCGACCCCGGTCTCCGGCAAGGGCGAGCTGATCGCCTGGATCGCGGCCGGCGAGAAGCCGGCCTCGGCCTTCCGGCTCGGCACCGAGCACGAGAAATTCCCGTTCTACCTGCATGATCTCTCGCCCGTGCCCTATGAGGGCGCCGGCGGGCGCGGCGGCATCCGCCATCTGCTCGAAGGCATGCAGGCGCGGCTCGGCTGGGAGCCGATCATGGACGCCGGCCGCGTCATCGGGCTCGCCGGCCCCGAGGGCGGCGGCGCGATCTCGCTGGAGCCCGGCGGCCAGTTCGAGCTCTCGGGCGCGCCTGTCGAGACGTTGCACGACACGGCGGCCGAACTGTCGGCCCATTTGTCGGATGCCAATGCGGTGGCGCAGGCTCACGGCATCGGCTTCGTCTCGCTCGGCCATTCGCCGCTGTGGACGCGGGCGCAGACGCCGATGATGCCCAAGAGCCGCTACGGCATCATGGCCAACTACATGCCAAAGGTCGGCACGCGCGGGCTCGACATGATGTTCCGCACCTGCACGGTGCAGGTGAATCTCGATTTCTCGACCGAAGCCGACATGGTCAAAAAGCTCAGGGTCTCGCTCGCTCTGCAGCCTCTGGCCACCGCGCTGTTCGCCTCCTCGCCTTTCACGGAAGGCGCGCTGAACGGCATGCAGTCGATGCGCTCCGAGATCTGGCGCGACACCGACAAGGCCCGCTCCGGCATGCTCGCCTTCGCTTTCGATGAGGCGATGTCCTACGAATCTTACGTCGACTGGGCGCTCGACGTGCCGATGTACTTCGTGAAGCGCGGGCCGACCTATCACGACGTATCGGGTGCGTCGTTCCGCGATCTGCTGGCGGGCGCACTGCCGCAACTGCCGGGCGAGCGCGCCACCATGTCGGACTGGGCCAACCATCTCGGCACGCTGTTCCCCGAGGTCAGGCTGAAGCGCTTCCTCGAGATGCGCGGCGCGGATGCCGGCCCGGAGGCGATGCTGAACGCGCTGCCGGCCTTCTGGGTCGGACTGCTCTACGATCGGGTGGCGCTCGACGCCGCCTGGGACATCGTCAGGCCGTGGACGGACGAGCAACGGCAGGGCCTGCGCGACGCCGTCCCGGCGCAGGGACTGGACGCGACCATCGCAGGCCGCAAGCTCGGCGAACTGGCGCGCGAGGTGCTGGCCCTGTCCCGTCAGGGGCTGGCCCGCCGCGCGCGCCGCGACGGCGCGGGGCGCGACGAGAGCGTCTATCTCGATCCGGTCATGGCGATCGCCGAGAGTGGCGCGACGCTCGCCGATGATCTCGTCCGGCGCTTCCGGGACGACTGGCAGGGCCAGATCGCGCCGGTGTTTGCGCAGGAGCGCATCTGACCATCGGCGTGATGGCGACAATCGCCAAAAAATGCGAATAGGCTACTTTTCGCTGCCGGATTAACGCTTTGTCCAAGCATGGCCGGCTAATCTCGCCTCCATGGACAGCATCGTCACCCTCACGACCCGCTACCTCCGCGACGAACGCGGCGCGACGGCGATCGAGTATGGCCTGGTCGCCGGGTTCATCTCCCTCGTCATCGTCGCCGGAGCGACCTTGATCGGCCAGACCGTCCTGGGCTTCTTTCAGTCCATCGCCAACGGATTTCAGTAGCCGTCTGGCCGCTGGTTCACTCCGCCGCCGTCTTGAAGCTCGCCAGATTGTCGAGACTCTGGATGATGTGCTCGGCCAGCGCATTCGACAGCACCGACGGGTCGAAGCGCGTGCGCAGCAGCCCGATCTTGCAGGAAGGCAGGGTGGCGTAGCCCTCCGACGGCCCAAGAATCCGCATGCCGGGCCGCACCGCGCTTTCGGGCAGCACCGAGACCGCAAGTCCCGCCACGACTGCAGCCCCCACCGCCGTCGAGTTCCAGCTTGCATAGAGCACGCGGAAGCGCCGCCCCTTCTTCTCCAGGGCCTCGACGGCCGCCTGCCGCCAGTTGCAGGTCGGCCGGCCAAGCGCCAGCGGCAGCGGATCCTCCTCATGCACGCCATGGCGCGCCGAGGTGACCCAGAGCAGCGGCTCGATGCGGATGATCTCGCCCTGGCCCCGGCTCTCGACATGGGTGATGATGGCGAGGTCGATGTCGCCGGTGGCGATGCGCTCGGCCAGCATCGGCGTCGGCTCGCAGACGACCGTCACCTCGGCGCGCGGATTGGAGCGGGCGAAGCGGGCGAGGATCTCCGGCAGATAGCGGTCGGCGTAGTCGTCGGGCACGCCGAGCCTGATCCGGCCCTTGAGATCGGCGTCGGTGAAGCTCGCGACGCATTCGAGGTTCAGCCGCACGATCCTGCGGGCATAGTCGAGCAGGCGCTCGCCATCCTCTGTCAGCTTGGCATGGCGCCCGTCGCGGCCGAAGAGGGGACGGCCGACGCGCTCCTCCAGCCGCTTCATCTGCATGGAGACGGCCGATTGCGTCTTGAAGACGATCTCGGCGGCGCGGGTGAAGGAGCCGGTGTCGGCGATGGCGACGAAGGTCTTGAGCTGGTCGGCGTCGAGCACATGCGCCATGTCGGTCCCCGGTTTAGTTCATCAATATCCGTGCGATAAAGCATCATAAGCATTCGTTTGGCTTATGACCAGCGCAATCCTATCCTACGGTCACTCTCAGGTTCCTGCCGCCGCCTGTCGCGTTCGGGGGACATGCTGAATGCCGTTACCATCAGGAGGCCGTCATGCTGATCATGACCTTCGCCACGAAGTCGCTCTCGTCCATTCCCGCCGGTCTCACGCGCGTCGCCATCCGTGGCGTCGCCCAGGTGACCAGCCGCGTGACACCGCTTGTGAAAGCCCTTATGCACCGCCGCGCTGTGATGCGGCTCAGCGAACTCGACGAGCGCGGTCTCAAGGATATCGGCCTCGTGCGCTCCGATGTCGAAGGCGCGCTGGCCAGTTCCTGGCTGAACGACCCGTCGAGCATCCTCGCCGCCCGTTCGGCCGCCACCACACATGTCGCGTCGGCCCGCCGCGAGGAAGGTCTTCGCCAGGCCTCGCTGAAGCCCCAGGCCCCGCTGAACACCCTTGTCCCGCTGAACACCCTTGTCCCGCTGAACACCCTTGCCGCGCCGCGCGCGAGCGCCGCGGCCGTCAATCCGGTTGCGTGCAGCGCCTGACCCCTTGGGGCTGCACGTTCCTGCGGGCGGAGGCTTCGTGCCTCCGCCCTTTTTCGTGGGCATTCCGAGCGGCCTTACCAAAAAATTCACCAAAACCGCTGATTCTCGCGACACTTGCGGGCTCACGCCCGCCAACTTGCGCCGGGACCATGCCATGCGGATGTCGCTTCGCCTTCAAGACCTGTCGATCCGCACCAAGATCGCGATTCCGCTGCTGCTGCTCGGCGGCATCAGCGTGGCGACGGCGATCTTCGCCGGCATCCATAACCAGCGCATCCAGAAGACCTATTCCGATCTGATCAGTCAGCGCGCTGCGGCGATTCTCGATTCGGCGCGCGCCACGCGCTACATGGGCGAACTCGGTCGCGATCTCTACAAGGCCATCGCCTATCCCGAATACATGAAGCAGAACGGCACCGCGATCGCTGCAGCCGAGGCAGGTTTCGCGAAGGTCCGTGCGCAAATGGTCGAGGCCAAGATCAGCTTCCCCGCCCGCGGGGCCGATTTCGATGCGCTCGACCGTCGCTTCGTCACGCTCAAGGGCCAGATCGACGACGTGCTCAAGCAGGCCTCGCGCGATGAGGATCTGCCGGCGCTCTCGGTGATGTCCCAGCTCGAAACGTCGATCGCCGGCATCGCCAACGATGCGGCCAAGCTCAACACCGAGATCAAGACCGACACCAACGCCGAATCGGCCAAGCTTGACGCCGAAGGGCGCGAGCTTGCCATGCTGATCATGGTCCTGACCGCACTCGGCATGCTGCTGGGCCTCGGCGGCGCGCTGGCTCTAGCGACCCGCGCCATCACGCGGCCGCTGGACATGCTGAAGCGCTGCATGGGCGCACTCGCCGGCGGCGACTACGCCGTCGCCATTCCCGGACAGGCGCGCCGCGACGAGATCGGCGAGATGGCCAAGGCGGTCCAGATCTTCAAGGACAACGGTCTGGCGGTCCAGCGGCTCGAGGCCGAGACCGCCGAGAGCCGCCAGATGTCGGAGGCGCAGCGCCGCCAGATCGAGCAGGAGCGCGCCGCGCGCGCAGTTGAGGAGGAGCGTCTCGCGCAGGAGCAGCGGGAGGTCATGACGCTGCTTGCGACCGGGCTCGATTTGCTCTCCAAGGGCGATCTGACCCACCGGATCGATCAGGCGGTAGCGCCCGAATACGAGAAGCTGCGCGATGATTTCAACGCCGCGGTCGCCAATCTCTCCGAGACGATCAGGACGATCCAGGCGACCTCGGCCGATGTCGGCAACGCCGCCCGCGAGATCAACATGGGCGCCGACGATCTGTCGAAGCGCACCGAGGAGCAGGCCTCCTCGCTCGAAGAGACGGCCGCGACGACCGAGGAGCTGGCCGCCTCCGTCAAGGCCTCGGCCAACGCCTCGCGGCAGGCCGTCGCGCTCGCCGACGAGGCGATGGACGTGGCGCGCAAGGGCGGGGCGATCGTCGGCGACGCGGTCGCGGCCATGGCCCGCATCGAGACGGCCTCGCGCAAGATCTCCGACATCACCTCGGTGATCGACGAGATCGCCTTCCAGACCAATCTGCTGGCGCTGAACGCGGCGGTCGAGGCCGCCCGCGCCGGCGATGCCGGCAAGGGCTTCGCGGTCGTCGCCTCCGAGGTGCGTTCGCTGGCGCAGCGTTCCAGCACGGCCGCCAAGGACATCACCGCGCTGATCGGCGAATCGGGCAGCGAGGTCGCGCAGGGCGTCGGCCTCGTCCGCTCGGCGGGCGAGGCGCTGGACAGCATCGTCAACGCCTCGCTGAAGGTGTCGGCCACGGTTTCCGACATTTCGGCGGCCTCTGCGGAGCAGGCCAACGGCATCGACGAGATGAGCCAGACTGTGGCCCATATGGACGAGATGACCCAGCAGAACGCGGCTTTGGCCGAGCAGAGCGCGGCGTCGGCAACGGCCCTGAGCGACCAGATCGCCCGCCTCAACGCGCTCGTCGCCCGCTTCCGGACCGGCGAGGACCGCCATCAGGCGCGCATTGTCGGTACCACCGCGCCGCGTCGCGCCGCCTGATCGCGACAGCGTATCGAGGGCGGCTGCTTCAGTCGGCCGCCCGGCCTCGTCAGCGTCTGCCGCCGCCGAACATCGTGTCGAATATGTCCTTCATCGCATTCTGATGGCTGTCCTGCACCTGCCGGCCGGTCTCGAACATGCGGTTGAGCGCATCGAGGCCGATCGAGCCCGGCCCGGTCCCGGTCGAGGGCGGCGCTTCGTCCTGCGGCTCGGGCTCGCGCCGGCCGCGCGGGGCCGGCGGCGGTTCTGGCGCTGCCTGCTGGCCACCGCCGAACATCCCGGTCAGAATCTGGCCGAGCACGCCGCCGCCCATCTGGTCCATGCCGGTCTGCCCGCCCGGCATCTGGCCGCCGCCGAAGGGGCCGCCTCCTTGAGTCTCGCCGCGCCCGGGCGTCTGGCCATTGCCGAACATCTGGCTGAAGATCGCCTCCAGCGGGTTGGTCGGCATCTGCTGCCGGGGGGCAGGGGCCGGCTGCATGCCCGGCATCTGGCCTTTCATCATCTCGGCGAACTGGCCAAGAATGCCGCCCATGCCGCTGTTGCCGGCGGATTTGAACAGCCCGCCCATCACCATCGCGGCGATGACCGGCAGCATCTGCTTGAGGATCGCCTGGCTGACGCCGCTGGTCGCGGCCGCCTGCGCCGCCACGGCCTGGCTGACCTCCTTCGAGCCGAAGAGCTGGCTCAGCACGTTCGTACCCGCGACCTGCGCATTGTCGGGAATGCCGTCGCCATTGGCGTCGTACATCCGCCCGAAGGGCGAGGCCGTCATCATCTGGGCGAGGCTGCCGAAGGCATAAGGGTCCTGCGTCTGGCGCTGCAGCCCCATTGAGAAGGCCGGCAGCAGCGCCTCGATCGCACTCTGCGTCTGCTGCTGCGAGAGCCCGTAGGCGCGGGCGAGATTCTGCATCGCCTGGCCGTTCTGGGCCTGCATCATCATCTCGTATAGATTGGTCATGGTGCGTCTCCGGCCCGGTTCAGCGGTCTGCCGCCGCATGCTCGGGGACGATAGCAGCGCCCGGCAGCGAGGCAAGCGAGGCCGCCTCACGCTCAAGCCGGGCGATGCCGCGATAGGCGAAGACGAGCGCGACCACGCCGAACGCCACCGCGCCCAGCGCCGAGCCGACGAGCGCGCCCTTCGGCCCGCCGTAATGCGCGCCGATGAAGGCGAGCGGCATGGTGCCGAGCGTCGCCCGGCCCCAACTGAATGCCGTCGAGAGCAGCGGCATGCCGAGATTGTTGAAGGCGGCGTTGGCGACGAAGAGCAGCCCGACGAAGACCCACATCGGCCCGGCGATCAGGCAGAAGAACAGCACGAGTTCGGCCGTCAGCCCGGTCGCGCCGAAGGCTGCAACGATCTGGTGGCGCAGCAGCACCAGCACGAGCCAGGCGAGCAGCACGCAACCGACCGCGAAGATCGCCGATTCGGTCAGCCCCTTGCGCATCCGGTCGAAGCGGCCCGCGCCCCAGTTCTGGCCGAGGATCGGCCCGACAGCGCCCGACAGCGCAAACAGCACGCCGAACGCGACCGGCACCAGCCGGTCCATGATCGCCATCGCCGCGACCGCCGCATCGCCATAGCGTGCGATCACGCCGGCGAAGACCGAATTGGCGATCGGATTGGAGAGGTTGGTCAGGATCGCCGGGCCGGCGATGGCGAAGGTACGGGCCGTGTCGCCGAGCATGGCGGCGATGGACGGTCGGGCCACGATGCCGTGGACCCTGACCGCGCCATGAAAGCCGACGCTCGCGATGATGATCCGCGAGATCACGATGGCCCAGGCAGCACCATCAGGTCCCAGTCCGAGCCCGAAGATGAACAGCGGGTCGAGGCCGGCCGTCGCCACCCCGCCGCCCAGCGTGACGAACATCGCGCGGCGCGCATCGCCGACGGCGCGCAGGATGCCGGAAAAGCCCATGCCGAGCGCCATCAGCACGTTTGACGGCAGCACGATCCAGAGGAAGGACAGCGCGACGCGGTAGGATTCGTCATGCGCGCCGAGCGCCCGAAGCAGCCAGGGCAGGCAGGGCAGGGCGACGATCGAGAGCCCGATCGCCGCCAGCGCCATCAGCGCCATGGTCGAGCCGGCGATGCGCCGCGCGCCTTCGCGGTCGCCGGCGCCGAGCGCACGCGCCGTCATCGCCGAGACCGCGATCATCAGCCCGATATTGATCGAGATCATCAGATAAAGGACGATTGTGGCGAAGCCGACGCCCGCCGTCGCCTCCGGCCGGCCGAGCCAGGAGACGTAGAGCAGGGAGAGCAAATCGACGACGAAGATCGCCATCAGCCCGACCGAGGCCGTCGCGGTCATTACCGTGACATGCCGCATCAGCGAGCCGGTGACGAAGACCGCCTCCTCGCGGCCGGCAGGCTGGCTCATCGCTCGGGCTCGCCGACGCCGCCCACCGCGACCTCCGCCCCGCCATCCTCGATCACCTCGCGGGTTTCCTCGGTCAGCGCCTTCGACTTGGCTCTGGGCTTGACCAACGGCTCGGGCGTGACGCGCGGCACCTTGTTGAGCGCCGCCGCGATGCCCTCATGGTACTGAATTTCCATGCGCTGGGCGTCGCGGTCGCGCACGCTGTCGATGACGAGGCTCGCCTCCTCATAGTTCAGCCCGACCGCCTCGAGCGTCACCCGGCCGAAATCCAGCGCCGATTCGAACGTCTCGCGCAGCTGGTAGTCGACATTGGCCTTCATCAGGTCGATGGCGTGGATGCGGTCATAGGCGCGCGCATGCAGCCTCGCCTGCGGGAACTCGGCCCTGGCCATCTCGACGATGCGCAAGGCCGCCTCCTTGTCGTCGATGCAGATGCAGATGACGCGGGCCTTGCCCGCGCCGGCCGCGCGCAGCACGTCGAGCCGCGTGCCGTCGCCATAATAGATCTTGAAGCCGAAATTCGCCGCCGAGCGGATGCGCTCGACATCCGAATCGATGATCGTGACGTCGACATGCTGCAACAGCAGCGCTTGCGTCACGATCTGCCCGAAGCGGCCGAAGCCGACGACGATGACGGAGGCTGCGCCGGCCCCGTCGAAATCCTCCTCCATGGTCTCAGGCTTCGCCCGCGCCAGAAGCCAGCCGTCGATCAGCTTGGCGAGCACGGGGCCGATCAGCATGGACAGCGCAGCCAGCGCGGTGACGATCGCGCTCTGCTGGCCGGTCAGCAGCCCGAGTGAGAGGCCGAGCGGCAGCAGCACGAAGGCGAACTCGCCGGCCGGCGAGAGCAGCGCGCCGGCGCGGATCGCCTCGGTGGTCGAGGAGCACGACGCCCGCAGGATCGAGGCCGCGACCGCGATCTTGAACAGCACGAGCAGCGGGGCTGCCAGCGCCAGCAGCAGCCAGTTGTCGAGCACGAGCCTGAGGTCGAGCGACATGCCGACCGCCATGAAGAACAGTCCGAGCAGCACCCCACGGAAGGGCTCGATATCGGCCTCCAGCTCGTGCCGGAAATGCGAATCGGCCAGCAGCACGCCGGCGAGGAACGCCCCCATCGCCATTGACAGGCCGACATGCTCCATCAGCAACGCCGAACCCAGCACGATCAGCAGGGCTGCCGCCGTCATCACCTCCTTCGCGCCCGATTTGGCGAGGATGTGGAAGAACGGATTCAGCACATAGCGCCCGGCCAGCACGATCGCCGTGACCGCGAGAAAGGCTACTCCGAGCCCCGCCATGGCCGCGCCCGCGCTGCCGTTCGACGCGCCGGTCGTCGCCAGCAGCGGCAGGATGGCGAGCGCGGGTGCGATCGAAATGTCCTGGAACAGCAGGATCGAGAAGGTTCTCCGGCCGTAATCCTCATGGCCGTCGCCGCGCTCCTCCAGCAATTGCAGCGCGATCGAGGTGGCCGACAAAGCCAGGGCCAACCCGACCGCGACCGCCCCGCCGACCGAAAGCCCGAGGAACCAGCCGACCGCGCCGATCGCGAAAGCGCTTAGCGCCATCTGCGACAGTCCTGCGCCGAGAATGTCCTTGCGCATCGAATAGAGCCGCGCCGGCTGCAATTCGAGCCCGACGAGGAAGAGCAGCAGCACGACGCCGATCTCGGCTGTGCCGCGGATGGCGTCGGGATCCTTGATCACCGCCAGCACGGACGGCCCGATGACGATGCCTGCCGCGAGATAGCCCAGCACCGCCGACTGGCCGAGCTTGCGGAAGATCGGGACGGCCAGCACCGCGCCGGCGCAGAAGGTCAGGATCGGTGGCAGATAGCTGGTATGGGAGGCGTCTGCCATGGGAGCGCTCATCGGCTGGAGGGCCGGCTCCGGGCCGACCCGTCCAATCTAGGCTGTCGATGGCGATCCTGCGAGTGCATTGCGGCATCGCATCTCGCCTCATGGCCGGCCCGCACCCGCTTTCCTTGACAACGCCCCCGCCACCCCGAAAGAAGACGCAATCCTCCCGGGAGCTTCCTCGCCGCGTGAAACCGCCGCTCGACATCCTGCTCTGCGCGCCGCGCGGCTTCTGCGCCGGCGTCGTGCGCGCCATCGACGCGGTCGAGAAGGCGCTGACGCTGCATGGCGCGCCGGTCTATGTCCGCCACGAGATTGTTCACAACAAATACGTCGTCGAATCGCTGAAGCGGAAGGGCGCGGTCTTCGTCTCGGAGCTGTCGCAGGTGCCCGATGCGACGCGCCCTGTGATCTTTTCCGCCCATGGCGTCGCGAAATCGGTGCCGGCCGAGGCGAGCGCGCGCAATCTCTTCGCCATCGACGCGACCTGCCCGCTGGTGACGAAGGTGCATCGCGAAGCCGAGGTCCATCACAAGCGCGGCCGCCATATCCTGCTCGTCGGCCATGCCGGCCATCCCGAGGTCATCGGCACCATGGGGCAGCTGCCGCCGGGCGCGATCACGCTGATCGAGACGCTCGATGATGTGGTCGGGCTGCAGCCGCCTGTCGGCCCGCTCGCCTTCGTGACGCAGACGACGCTTTCCGTCGACGACACGCGCGAGATCGTCGAGGCGCTCAAAGCCCGTTTCCCCGAGCTGATCGCCCCCCACAAGGAAGACATCTGCTACGCCACCACGAACCGCCAGGAGGCGGTGAAGCATGTCGCGCCGCAGGTCGACGGGCTGATCGTCGTCGGCTCGCCCAACTCCTCGAACTCGCAGCGCCTGCGCGAGGTCGCCGAGCGCGCCGGCTGCCCGGCCGCGCGCCTCGTGCTGCGCACCGACGAGATCGACTGGACGGTGTTCGGCAACATCCGCCGGCTGGGGCTGACCGCGGGCGCGAGCGCGCCGGAAGTGTTGGTCGAGGAGATCATCGACGCGTTCGCGCAGCGCTACGAGGTCACGGTCGAGACCGTCTCGACGGCCGATGAGAGCGTGTTCTTCCCGTTGCCGCGCGAGTTGCGCGAGCCGGCTCCGACCGCGGCCGAGTGAGCGTCTTTGGCCGTCTACACCGAAGTTCCCGATGACGAGATGGCGGCTTTCGTCGCCCGCTACGGCATCGGCGATCTGCTCTCGGCCAAGGGCATCGCCGAGGGTGTCTCCAACTCGAACTTCCTGGTCCACACCACGGCCGGCTTCTTCATCCTGACGCTCTATGAGGAGCGCACCGATGCGGCCGATCTGCCCTTCTTCATTTCGCTGATGGAGCATCTGGCGCGGCGCGGGCTGACCTGCCCGCAGCCGCTCAAGACGGCGGACGGGCAGGCCGTCGGGCGTCTTGCGGGCCGCCCCGCCGCGATCGTCACCTTCCTCGACGGGCTTTCGGTGCGCCGTCCCAACGCGCAACACTGCGCCGAACTCGGTCGGGGGCTCGCGCTGCTCCACGAGGCCGGTTCCGATTTCGCGATGGAGCGTGTCAACGATCTCTCCGTGCCGGGCTGGCGGCCGCTGGCCGAGCAGGCGGGAGCGCAGGCCGACACGGTTTCGCCGGGGCTGGCGCGCCGCGTGCTGGCCGAGATCGCCAAGCATGAGGCGCATTGGCCGGCCGACCTGCCGCGCGGGGTGATCCATGCCGATCTCTTCCCCAACAACGTCTTCTTCATCCAGAACCGGCTCTCGGGGCTGATCGACTTCTATTTCGCCTGCACCGACGCGCTGGCCTACGACCTCGCCATCTGCCTCAACGCCTGGTGCTTCGAGGCCGACGCCTCCTTCAACCTGACCAAGGGCCAGGCGCTGCTGGCCGGCTATGAGAGCGTGCGCCGGCTGACGGAGGCGGAGGTCGTCGCGCTCCCCGTTTTGTGCCGGGGTTCGGCGCTGCGCTTCCTGCTGACGCGGCTGGTCGACTGGCTCAACGTGCCGCCGGGCGCACTGGTCAAGCCGCTGGATCCGATGGAATACGACCGCAAGCTCGCCTTCCACCAGCGGGTGAGGGATGCGGGCGATTACGGGTTGAAGCGATGACCGACGTCGTGGAAGTCTGGACCGATGGCGCCTGCTCCGGGAACCCCGGCCCCGGCGGCTGGGGCGCGATCCTGTCCTTCAAGGGCAAGGAGCGCGAGCTTTCCGGCGGCGAGGCGATGACCACCAACAACCGCATGGAGCTGATGGGGGCGATCTCGGCGCTCGAGACGTTGACGCGGCCTTGCACGGTCGCGCTCCACACCGACAGCCAGTATCTGCGCCAGGGCATCACGTCCTGGATCCATGGCTGGAAGAAAAACGGCTGGAAGACCGCCGACAGGAAGCCGGTCAAGAACGAGGAGCTGTGGAAGCGCCTCGATGCCGCGCTGAAGCAGCACAGGATCGAGTGGAAATGGGTCAAGGGCCATGCCGGCGACGCCATGAACGAGCGCGCCGACGCGCTGGCGCGTGCCGGGATGGCGCCGTTCAAGCCGGGGCGCTAGCGCCCGCGGCGCTCACCCCCGCATGCCGAACATCAGCCGCGTCGGGCGCGTCAGGCCGGCGGCGCGCGCAAGCGCCAGACTTACGACGAAGGACAGCACGGCGATCGCCAGAAATTTGGTCAGCGGCGAGTCGCTCCAGCCCAGAAGCCAGAAACCCAGCAGCACGATCACCGTTTGGTGGAATACATAAAACGGAAAGCTGAGTGCCGAAAAATCGGTCAGGAACCGGATTGGTCGGTTCAGCCGCTCGCCGCCCCAGCCGAGCAGGCCGGCGATGGCGCTCCATTCGGCGAGCGCGCGCAAACCTCGCCGCGCCTCGATCGGCAGGCCGGTCCCGTTTGCCCTCAGAACCAGCAGCATGACGATAATCACGACGGCCGCCGCCAGCGCCGGCCGCCACAGCCGTGTCGCCGCCCGCGCCAGATCTGGGCTTGCCGCGAACAGCCATCCGGCGAGCATCAGAAGCATGAAATGGGCGTGATTGGCGTGGTCGTCGATCAGCGCATGCGTGCTCGGAAAGCGCGGGCGCAGCGCAAGCTCGATCGCCACGATCGGCAGCGCCAGCAGCAGGAGGCGAGGGCCTTGCGCAAGCCATCGGCCAAGCGATTCCACCCGCCCGGCCGCCACGCGTCGGCGCAATCCAAGAAAAACCGGCAGCAGCGCGAGCGAATAGACGAGGAGGTAAAGTACGAACCACAGGTGATGCCAGCTGAAGCTCGCGGCCGGGTAGCAGCACGTGAAGAACGACGGGTAAAAGGCCGCGAAGGAGCCACTGAAATCGATCGGGCTCATCCGGCCCGGCAGGCCGGCAGACTGCCGCTCGACATAGACCTGCGGCGGCACCACCAGCAGGATGCCAACGACCAGAGGCAGCAGCAACCGGACCAGCCGCTCGCGCACGAAACGCCCGCCGCCGCGATTGCCGAGGCTGTGAAACGCCGTCATCCCGGCAAGGACAAACAGTAGCGGCATCTGGACGACGTTGAACGCTGCAATCAGCAGGTCGGCAGCCTGAAAGCGGCCGGCGTGCTTGATGTGCCAAGCCTCCGAATCGAACAACCGGGCGGTGTGGAACAGGATCAGACCGATGATCACGCCATTGCGCAGATGGTCGATATGCAGCAGCCGGGTCGGGCGCGCGGCGTCATGGCCCTCCGTGAGCGACTGGGCTTCCGCTGGCGATGGCGCGGCAAACGTCATCAGCGGCTCACCCCAAGCCCTGCCGATACACGATGAACCCCGATTTCTCTGCGATCTTGTCGTAGAGCGCCTGCGCCTGCAGATTGCTTTCATGCGTCTGCCAGTAGACGCGGAAGCAGCCCTTCGCCTTGGCCATCTGCCGCACGGCCTCGATCAAAGCGCGGCCGGCGCCCGTGCCGCGCGCAGCCTCCACCGTGAACAGGTCCTGCAGGTAGCAGATGTCCTTCACGTTCCAGGTCGAGCGATGGACGACCCAATGCACGATGCCGAGCATGACGCCGCCGCGCTCGGCGACGAACCCGCCCATCGGCTCGGCCCCGCCGGTCAGCCGCGCGAAGGTGGCGTCGGTGATGTCAGGGGAAAGCGAGGCTTTGTAAAAAGTCAGATAGCCCTGCCAGAGCGGCTCCCAGGCGGCGCGGTCGGTGGCGGCGAGCGGGCGGATGACGAGATCGGACATGGCGGGCTCCAGCGGACGCATCGGAGCGTAACGCTGCGCAGCCTTGCCGTCTCATGACGAAGCGAGATCGGATCGATCAGCGGCTAGAGCGGGAGGGAGGGGGGGTGGGGGTATCGACCCTAGACGGTCACAGGGCGTTCTTCGGGTCAACGAGCATTCCGATAGCGAGCAAGAATCCTACAAAACCGGCAGGATTCAAAGCAAACAGGAGGGCCAACGCAGCCACGACTCCAAATACAAAAACGCCGACGACGTTGCGCCAATCCACATCGAGCCTCACGGGTCACGGTACTCTAGAGGCCAGATTGACGCAGAGCGGTTAATGCAACTTCAGCTTGCCACCCAAAGCCAATCTGAGTTGGCGCGGCTCGCCGGTCGCCCCATCCACCCCATCAAAAACCCGCGCCATCCCTGCGGACGACGCAGGCCTGATCGCGAGCGTCTGCGCTCAGAGCAGCTTCAGCAGCGCCTCGGCTCCAGAGACATCGGCCTTGCCGGGCGCGTCCTCGACGTTGAGCGCCGTGACGACGCCGTCCTCGACGATCATCGAATAGCGCTGCGAACGCGTGCCGAGCCCGAAACCCGAGCCGTCGAGCGAGAGCCCGATCTCCTTGGCGAAGTCGGCATTGCCGTCCGACAGGAACTCGATCACGCCGGCCCCGCCCGTCGCCTTGGCCCAGGCGTCCATGACGAAGACGTCGTTGGTGCTCGTCACCATGATGGCGTCGACGCCCTTGGCCTTGATCTCGTCGGCCTTGGCGACGAAGCCCGGCAGATGGTTCTTGTGGCAGGTCGGGGTGAAGGCGCCGGGAACGGCGAAGAGCACGACCTTCTTGCCCTTGAACAGGTCGTCGGTCGTCTTCGGGGCCGGCCCATCCGCGGTCATCAGACGGAACGTCGCCTGCGGAAGCTTGTCACCCACCTTGATCGTCATCGCGTCGTTCTCCGTGAAGCCTGCGGCGCTCCGCCGCTCAGGCAGACGGATTAGGGCTTGCCGGCGGGGATGTCGAGTTCCAGCCGTGTCTCGACGGCGGTCGGCTGGCCGCGCAGGGTCACGATGAAGGGAACGGGCCCGGCCGCGCCCTTGGGTCGATCGTTGATCCTGACCAGCGCCACGGTCGTGCCGTCGGCCTGCGCGGTGAATTTCGGCTTGCCGAAGGACCACATGCCGGGCCCCTCGACGAAGACGTCCTCGACCTTGCCCTCGGGCGGCGCGCGCAGCACGAGCCGCAGCGACGCGTCCTGCGGCGTCTCCTCGAACTTCGCCTCGAGCAGCGCGAGCTTGTCGCGCTGCGGGCCGGGCTTGATCTTGACCGGCACCCGCGCCTCGTAGACCTCCAGCCGGGTGGCGCTCACCGAGGTGACGCCGGGCTCGAGCCAGAGCCGCGCCTCGCCCTTGGCCGGCACGCAGATCGTCTCGCAGACGGCGTAATCGAGCTTGAGCACCAGCATGACCGGCTTGGCCGGATCGACCGGCTGCACCGAGATCGGGATCACGACCTCGCCGACATAGCCGACCGAGAAGCCGGCCCCGTCCTGGAAGCGCTCGGGCGCCGGCCAGCGCACGTCGAGCCCGCCGATATTGGTCGAGCCGCTCCAGTCGAACACCGGGGGCACGCCGAAATCGCCGGGGTTGCGCCAATAGGTCTTGAAGCCGGGCTTGGTCACGATCTCGACGCCGACGCGCTGCTTGCCCGAGGGCGCGGTCGCCCCGGCTATCAGCCGCAGCGAGGAGAAGTCGCCTTTCGACCATGACGAGGTCGCCGCCTCCTGCGCGGAGGCGGACGCCGTGAGCCCGGCAAGGGCGCTGAAAGCGAGGGCGAGAAAGCGCTTCACGATGCCGATCTAGGCTCTTTCGGTGAAAATTGCGACAAAAACCGGCTGGCGCGGCTCAACGATTGCGTGAACCGCTCGCGGCGCTGCATCCACGCCACGCCGGTTACGCGCGCAGCATGGCATAAATTCGGACGCCGACCCCAGTTCCCATCCCCGCCGGATATGCTCTAGCATGACGCCATGAAGATCGGTTCGAACCAGCGCGTCAGCGGCCGCAGCTATCTCGACGGGCAGTGCCTGATCGCGATGCCCGGGATGGCCGACACGCGCTTCAGCCGCAGCGTCGTCTATGTCTGCGCCCATTCCGAGGATGGCGCGATGGGCATCATCGTCAACAAGCCGGCCTCGGATACGAAATTTCCCGATCTCCTGGTGCAGCTCGACGTCATCCCGTCTGACGAACTGATCCGCCTGCCGAGCCAGGCCGAGCGTATGCAGGTGCTGCGCGGCGGGCCGGTCGAGACCAAGCGCGGCTTCGTTCTGCACAGCGCCGACTTCTTCCTCGAACAGGCGACGCTGCCGATCGACGACGGCATCTGCCTGACCGCGACTCTCGACATCCTGCGCGCCATCGCCATCGGCAGCGGCCCGGAGAATGCGGTTCTGGCGCTGGGTTACGCCGGCTGGGGTGCGGGCCAGCTCGAATCCGAGATCCAGTCGAATGGCTGGCTGCATTGCGCTGCAGATCCGGCCCTGCTCTTCGACGATGGTATCGCGACGAAGTACAACCGCGCGCTCGGCAAGATCGGCATCGACCCGGCCTTTTTATCCCGCGAAGCGGGCCACGCCTGAGCGTCCGCCTCGTAACTCTACTCCGGCGGCCGACTGGCGCGGCCTTCTGCGCTTCCGGTGCTCACGGACAAAAAGTCCGCTCCGATTCTCGAACGCCACGCCAGCCGACTCACCGGAACGAGTTTCGACGCGGACGCTGCGCGCCTCGTCAGTTTTCGGCCGCCGGCAGTTCGATCCGCGCCTTGATCGGCAGGTGGTCCGACGCCACCCGCGCCAGCGGCGTGTCATGCACGCTCACCGTCGCGATCAGCTCCGGCGGATAGGTCACGATCCGGTCCAGCGCCAGCACCGGAAACCGCGCCGGAAAGCTCGGCACCGAGGCCTGCACCGGCCCAAAATGCGGCGCGAGCCCATGCAGGCTGGAGCGCCGGCCGACGCGCCATTCGTTGAAGTCGCCCATCAGCACGATCGGCCGCTTGTCGCCGTCATGGGCGGCGGTCATCAGCTTCTCGATCTGGCGCGAGCGCGAATGCCGCAGCAGCCCCAGATGCGCGGCGACCACGCGCACGCAGCCGCAGGGCAAATCGAGATCGACGATCAGCGCCCCGCGCGGCTCCAGCCCCGGCAGCACGATCTGCGTCGTCGCGGTGGCGCTGCCCTGCCGGATCAGCACGACATTGCCGTGCCAGCCATGGCGCGGCCCGGTTTCGTGGACGCGCACCGGGGCAAGCCCCGTCTCGCGCATCAACGTCTCCAGTTCGAGCAGGCCCGCGCGCGTGCCGAAGCGCTGGTCGGCCTCCTGCAGCGCGACGACGTCGGCGTCGATCTCCTTCAGCACCGCGACGATCCGGTCGGGGTCGAAGCGCCTGTCGCGGCCCACCGCCTTGTGGATGTTGTAGGAGGCGAACAGAAGTTCGGCGCCAGGCTGCGGCGGCGAGGGTTGCTCCTGCGGCCGCGCCCCATGCATGCGGCTCCAGCCGGCCGAGCGCAGCGCGCGCAGCCGCCTGATCCGGCCAAGCGGCCGCCCGTCCATGTCCAGCGCCGCATCGCGCCGGAAACCCATGCGCCAGCGCGTCTTCCAGTCATCGGACACAGTCAGTCAGCCCTTGTCTCGTCGCGCGAAAGGTCGAAGACATCCGCCAGCGAGGGACGAACGTGACCGACATTCAACGCGCGTGCCAGCGCCCCGGTTCGTTTTCCCTGCCGGAGATTGAACGATTTGGCTCGAAGCGAATTGATTGTCTGCAAGGGGGTCGATCGCGTTTCCGATGTCATGGCTGATTGGTCTTGTTGTCCTCGTGGCGCTGGCCGCCGTCGCGCTCGCCGGCGTGTCCTCATATGGACGCCTTGCGCGCCGCGCCAGCGGTCAACCCGCGCATGCGCTCGCCGTCGGCGATGACGAAACCGCGATCGACCGGCTGGTGGCCCCATTGCTGCGCGGCCGGGACGGCCAGTCCGGCGTCGCCCTCCTGGCCGACAATCTGCAGGCCTTCGCGCTGCGCGCCGCCTCGGCCCGCCAGGCCGGCCGCAGCCTCGATCTGCAATATTATTACTGGCTCGACGATCTCACCGGCGGCCTGCTGCTGCGCGAGGTGATCGCGGCCGCCGATCGCGGCGTGCGCGTGCGCATGCTGATCGACGACATCAGCATGCGCGGCCGCAACCGGCTCTACCGCGCGGTCGACACCCATCCCCATATCGAGATTCGCCTCTTCAACCCCAGCCGCAACCGCAGCGACGGGTTCAAGCGCGGCCTCGAATTGCTGGCGCGCTTCGTCACCGCGACGCGGCGCATGCACAACAAGGCCTGGATCGCTGATGGCCGCCTCGCCATCATCGGCGGCCGCAACATCGGCGACGCCTATTTCGACGCCGACGCCGATTCGAATTTTCACGACATGGACCTGGCTCTGGTCGGAGAGGCGCTGGCTCCGGCGCAGGCGATCTTTGACGAGTTCTGGAACAGCTCTGTCGCCGTTCCGATCAACGCCCTGTTCCGCCGCCGCCTGCGCTTGACGCTCGCCGACGTCCGTGCGCGACATGAGACGCTGGCGGCGCAGCCAAGGGCGGAACCCTACCTCGCGCGCCTCGAGGAGCCGTCCGCTGAAGCAGCGCTGCCGCCGCGTGACACCCTGCGCTGGATCGACGAGGTCGAGGTGCTGTCGGACAAGGCGCGCAAGGCGCTGGGCGCCAATAACGGCAACCGGCTGGCCACCCGGATCGGCGACCTCGTCGCCTCCGCGCGCCGCGACCTCGCGATCATCTCGCCCTATTTCATCCCCGGTGATGACGGCATGGCGGTCCTGGACAGGCTCATCGCGCGTGGCGTGAGGATATCCGTCCTCACCAACTCGCTGGCGGCCACCGATGTCGTGGCCGTCCACGGGGCTTATGCCGGCTATCGCAGGCCGCTGCTGAAGCTGGGCGTCGCCCTCTACGAACTGCGCCCCGAGCTGACGCCGGCGCGCGGTTCGCTCTTCGGCTCCAAGGGCGCGAGCCTGCACACCAAGGCCTTCACCGTCGACGGCGAGACCGCCTTCGTCGGCTCGTTCAACTTCGATCCGCGCTCGCGCTCGCTCAATACCGAGATGGGCATCATCGTCCATGACCGAGAACTCGCCTGCGAGATCGACCGGCATTTCCGCGAGCAGACGCAACCGGACTCCGCTTATGCCGTGACCTTGCGCGACGGCCGGCTCCGCTGGGGCGAGGGATCGGGCCGCGAACCCGGAGCCAGCCTGCGGCGACGACTGGCGGCCTTCCTGATCGGCTGCCTGCCGGTCGAATCGCAGTTGTAAAGTCTCAGGCCGCTTCCGTGGTCGCCACGCTGGCGCCGACCAGCCGTCGCGCCTCGGCCGCCGTCATCGGCTTGCCGAAGATGTAGCCTTGAGCGTAGTGGCAGCCGAGCTGGTAGAGCTCGATCGCATCCGACTCGCTCTCAGCCCCCTCCGCGACCACGTCCATGCGCAGATCGGCGGCGAGCTGGACGATCGAGCGCAGGATCACCGGCGGCTTGCCATTGCCCATCTGGCGCACGAAGCTCTGGTCGACCTTGATCGTGTCGAAGGGGAAGCGCTGCAGGTAGCTCAGCGAGGAATAGCCCGTGCCGAAATCGTCGAGCGAAAGCCCCGCGCCGAGGTCGCGGATGCGGTGCAGCATCTGCGCGGCATATTCCGGGTTCTCCATCACCAGGCTCTCGGTGATTTCGAGCTTGAGCGTGCCGGGAAGCACGCGACGGCGGCCGAGCACCGTCTTCACGTCATGCAGCAAATCGTGGCGCAGAAGCTGGCGCGAGGAGACGTTGACGCTGGCGAAGATCGGCGGATCGACCTCGAGCGCGGCCTGCCAGGCTTCGAGCTCGCGCGCCGTGCGGTCCATGACATAGACGCCGAGATCGACGATCAGCCCGGTTTCCTCCGCGATGGCGAGGAAGTCTTGGGGCATCAGCCGGCCCTCGCGCGGATGGTCCCAACGCACCAGCGCCTCGAAACCGGCGATGGTGCGGTCCTCCAGCCGGACGATCGGCTGGTAGAGCACCTGGATCTCGCCGCGCTCGATGGCCCGGCGCAGGTCGCTCTCCAGCGCGAGGCGGTCGTTGCGGTCGGTCCGCATCGCCGGCACGAAGACCTCGATCTTGTTGCCGCCCTGGCGCTTGGCATGGGCCATGGCGAGCTCGGCGTTCTTCAGACAGTCGTCCTTGCGCGCGGCCGGCGCGGGGTCGAACAAGGCGAGCCCGATCGAGGGCGTCAGGAAAATCTCGCGCTCCGACAGCGTGATCGGCGTCGAGATCGCGCGCCGCACCAGTTCGGCCAGAGCGAGAATCCGCTCCGGATCGCGCTCCGAGACCAGGATCATGGCAAAGGTATCGCCGCCGATCCGGGCGAGCGTGTCCTGCGCCCGCAGCAGCCGGCCGAGCCGGCGCGCCAGCGTCAGTAAAATCGAATCGCCCGCCGAGAAGCCGACCGATTCGTTGACCTGCTTGAAGCGATCGACGTCGATCACGATCACGGTCGGCCGGATGTTGTCGTCGGCCCGGCAGAAGCCGAACACGGCCGTCAGCCTGTCCTGGAACAGCTTGCGGTTGGGCAGCCCGGTCAGATTGTCGTGGACGGCGTCGTGCAGCAGCCGCTCCTGCGCGGTACGCTGGTCGGTGACGTCCGACAACGTGCCGATGACGCGGATCACCTCGCCGTCCGAGCCTATCACCGGCCGTGCCTTGACGTTGAACCAGTGATAGGCGCCGCTGCCGGCGCGCAGCCGGACATCGAGATTGAGCTTGCCCCGGCGCTGCTCCAGCACGGCGTCGAGCGTGACGCGGTAACGGTCGCGGTCGGCGACATGCATGTGCTCAAGCCAGCGCGAGGCGGAGCCTTCGAGTGCGCCGCGGGCCAAGCCGAGCAGCGCCTCGATCTGCGGCGAGACGAAGATCTTGTCGGCGCTGACGTCCCAGTCGAAGACGAGGTCGCCCGAGCCCGCCAGCGCCAGCGCCCGGCGCTCGGTCTCGGAAACCAGACCCTGCGACAGCCCCCCGCCTGCAAAGGCGTGCTGGATCACCGTGAAGCCGATGAGCAGCACGATCAGCACGAGACCGCCGAGCAGGGCCGGCGCGACGAGATCGCGCGAGAACTGCCCCGTCACGGTGAAGCCCGCAGCCGTGACCCAGACCGCGAGCAGGAACCAAGTCGGGATCAGCATCACGGCGCGCTCGTAGCCATGCGTCGCCAGATGCAGGATCAGCACGAAGCCGACGGCGGCCACCGCCGCAATCGAGATGCGCGCGATGCCCGACGCCATCGGCGCATCGAAGACGGCAAGCCCCACGAGACCGGCCAGGCCCAGCATCCAGACGAAGGTGACGTGGCTGTAGCGCACATGCCAGCGCGCGAGGTTGAGATAGGCGAAGAGGAAGACGAGCAGAGTGGCGGCGAGCACCACCTCCGCACCGGCCCGGTAGATGCGCTCGATGGCCGGCGTGAGCGGAAAAATGCGCTGGAAGAAGCCGAAATCGAGCCCGGAATAGGCCAGCACCGCCCAGGCCAGCGCTGCCGCCGCTGGAAAGATCACAGCGCCCTTGACCACGAAGATGATGGTCAGGAACAGCGCCAGCAGGCCGGCGATGCCGATGATGATGCCCTTGTAGAGCGTCAGCCCGTTGGTCTTCTGCCGGTAGGCTTCCTGCTCGTAGAGATAGAGCTGCGGCAGGTTCGGCGATTTGAGTTCCGCGACGAAGGTCACGGTGGTGCCGGGGTCGAGCGTGATCAGGAACACGTCGGCGTCCGGGCTCTCCTCGCGCTCGGGGCTGAGGCCCTGGCTCGCGGTCACGGCCTCGATGCGCCGATCTCCGAGATCGGGCCAGATCACGCCCGAGCCGATCAGCCGGTGAAACGGCGCGACCAGCAGCCGGTCGATCTGCTCGTCGGAATCGTTGGTCAGCGCGAAGACGATCCAGTCCGGCCGCGCGCCCGATTCTCGCGCCCTGACGGCGATACGGCGCACGATGCCGTCCGGCCCCGGCGCGGTCGAAATCTGGATGACGTCGCCATCGGATTTGTTGCGCTCGACGACATGGGTCAGGTCGAGCACGGAGGAATCGACCGGCACGCGCACAGCCTCGACCGCGAAGGCGGGCGCTACGGCTGCGGCGAGCCAGAGCAGCATGCCGGCGACGGCGCAGCCAAACCGGAGAAGTCGGTCGGGAATGGACAAGCGCGGCTCGAGACTGGGGCGGGGAACGATCATTCGGATGTGGACGTCAGTCCTAGCGAGGGCTCATGGCGAGGGCAAGGCACGCTGCGCCGGCTCACCCCGCGCCGCCCGGCAGCCGGTCGCTCGACAAGGCCGCGTAGAGCAGGTGATCCGCCCAGACCCCGTTGATCCTCAGATAAGCCCGCGCCATGCCCTCGCGATGGAAGCCGACGCGCTCCAGTAGCCGGCGAGAGGGCTCGTTGGCGGGCAGGCATGCAGCCTCGACCCGGTGCAGCGCGAGATCGTTGAAGGCGAAGCGCAGCGCGCCGCGCACCGCCTCCGTCATATGGCCCTTGCCGGCATGGCGCTGGCCCATCCAGTAGCCCAGCGTGCAGGCCTGCGCCACGCCGCGCCGGACGAGCCCGAGCGTCAGCCCGCCGAGCAGGGCGTCCGTCTGCTGATCGACGATGAACAGCGAATAGGCCTCGTCGGTGGCGATCTCGCGGGCGGCGCGCTTCACCCGCAGCCGGAACGAGGCCCGCGTCAGGTCGTCCTCGTTCCAGACCGGCTCCCATGGCGTCAGGAACTCGCGGCTCTCCATGCGCAACACGGCCCAGGCGGCGTAATCGGCCGCAGCCGGCGCACGCAGGACGAGGTTCTGTGTGCGGATCAGCGGGCGCGCTGGTGGGTCGGTCGCGAAACGGAACAGCGCCATCAGAGCATGACGCCGAAACGTGGATGCCGGTTTTCGGACAATGTCATGCTGGGCCCGTCCTCAATCCGAGGCCCGGCTGGCGTATTTGAGCCCCTTGGCCGGCGGCAGGCCCTTGAGCGGGCCGACGGCCGCGATCGTCGGCTGGTGGCCGAGCAGGGAGCGCCCCGCCGCGCGCACGTCGTCGAGCGTCACCGCGTCGAGCCGCGCCGCCAGCTCTTCGCGGCGGATCGCCCGGCCGAAGATCAGCACCTGCCGCGCCATCTGCTCCAGTTTGCCGCCGGGGCTCTCCAGCGAGGCGAGCAGCCCGACCTTCATTTGCGCGCGGGCGCGCGCGACTTCCGCTTCGCTGACATCCTCGGCGGCCTGCCGCAGGCAGGCGAGCGACACGTCGATCAGCTCGGCGGCATCCTCCGGCGCTGTGCCGGCGCTGATGCCGAAGACGCCGCAATCGGAGAAGGGCCAGTGGAAGGCGTCGACCGCATAGGCCAGCCCGCGCTTCTCGCGCACCTCCTGGAACAGCCGCGAGGACAGCCCGCCCCCAAGCACGGAGGAGAAGATCTGCAGCGGATAATGCGCACCCTTGCTGAAGGGCTGGCCGGGGAAGCCGAGGACGAGATGGACCTGCTCCTCGTCGCTTTTGATCCGCGCCTCGCCGCCGCGATAGTCGCCGCCCTCGCGGACCGGTTTCGCCTCGGGCGAGGCCGGCAACACGGCCAGATGCCTCTTCGCGAGCGCGACGAGTTGGTCGTGATCGACCGCGCCGGACGCCGCCAGAACCATGTTGCCGGCATGGTAGTGCCGCGCGAGATAGGCCCGAATCGCATCGGGCGTGAAGCTCCTCACGGTCTTGGCTGTGCCCAGGATCGGCCGGCCGAGCGGCTGATCCGGAAATGCGGCCTGCAGGAAGCGGTCATAGACCAGGTCGTCGGGCGTATCCTGCACGGCGCTGATCTCTTGCAGGATCACGCCCTTCTCGCGCCTCAGCTCCTCTTCGGTGAGGGCCGGCGAGGTCAGGATGTCGGCGAGGATATCGACTGCGAGTTCGAGGTCCTCGCCCAGCACCCGGGCGGTGTAGCAGGTGTACTCGACCGAGGTCGCGGCGTTGAGGTCGCCGCCGACGCTCTCGATCGCCTCGGCGATCTCCAGCGCGTTGCGCTTCGCGGTGCCCTTGAAGGCCATGTGCTCCAGCAGATGGGCGAGCCCGTGCTCATGGGGTAGCTCGTCGCGCGAGCCTGCCCCGATCCAGATGCCCAGCGAAACGGTGGCGGCATGGTCCATGCGCTGCGAGACGATGCGCAGGCCCGACGGCAGGGTGGTCAGCCCGACATCGGGGTCGTGCTCGCCGGCGTTCGGCGCGGCGATGTCGATCTCGTCGCCATGATCGCTCATGCCGCCGCTCCCCGCACGGCGCGGGCATGCGCGCGGATGAAATTCTCGAGCCTCGTCTGGTCGTTCGGCATTGGCGTGAAACGTTCCCTGCGGTCCATCAAATCGGCAAGATGGGCCGGAAGCGCCGGTGTGACGCCGCTGGCGGCTTTCACGGCGGCCGGGAACTTTGCGGGATGAGCGGTTCCGAGCACGATCATCGGCGTCGCCGGGTCGCGTTCGAGCCCCTCGCGCGCGGCCGCGACGCCGATCGCGGTATGCGGATCGAGCAGGTAGCCGGCTTGCGCCCACGTCGCGCCGATCTCGCCCGCCACCTTCGCCTCGTCGATCGCGGTCGCGTCGAATTCGGCGCGGATGCGCGCGAGCGGCTCAGGGCTGATCTCGAAACGGCCCGATTGCTTCAGCGAGTCCATCAGACCACGGATCGCCGCGCCGTCGCGCCCATGCGCATCGAACAGCAGCCGCTCGAAATTCGACGAGATCTGGATGTCCATCGAGGGCGAGGTCGTGGCATGGACGCCGCGCATCTCGTAGACGCCGTCCGCGAGCGTCCGCGCCAGGATGTCGTTGCTGTTGGTGCCGATCAGGAAACGCTCGACCGGAAGTCCCATACGCTTGGCGACATAACCCGCCAGCACGTCGCCGAAATTGCCGGTGGGCACCGAAAACGAGACTTTTCGGCCCGGCGCGCCGAGCGCCACGGCCGAGGTGAAGTAATAGACCACCTGCGCCGCGATCCGGGCCCAGTTGATCGAATTGACCCCCGAGAGGCCGATCTCGTCGCGGAAGGCGTGATGGTTGAACATCGCCTTGAGCAGGTTCTGGCAGTCGTCGAAGGTTCCGTCGATCGCTATGGCGTGGACGTTGTCCGCCTCCACCGTGGTCATCTGCCGGCGCTGCACGTCCGAGACGCGGCCCTGCGGGTAGAGGATGAAGACATCGACGTTCTTCAGGCCCTTGAAGGCGTCGATGGCGGCCCCGCCAGTGTCGCCCGAGGTCGCGCCGACGATGGTGGCGCGCGCGCCGCGCAGCGTCAGCACATGGTCCATCAGCCGCCCGAGCAACTGCATCGCCACATCCTTGAAGGCGAGCGTCGGGCCATGGAAGAGTTCGAGAACGAACAGGTTGTCGTCCAACTGTGTCAGCGGGCAGACGGCCGGATGCCGGAAGGTCGCATAGGCCTGCGCGATCATGGACAACAAGGCCTTGGCCTCGATATCGCCATCGCTCAGCGCGCCGAGCACGCGCTGCGCCACCTGCGCGTAGGGCTTGCCGGCGAAGCCTGCGATCTCGTCCGCGCTCAGCGTGGGAAAGCTCTTGGGCACATAAAGTCCGCCATCGCGGGCGAGCCCGGCCAGCAGCGCGTCGGAGAAGGAGAGGGCAGGGGCCTCGCCCCGTGTGGAGATGTGAAGCACGGCGAAAGGGTCTCGGGTGGGCGTGGGTTTTGCTATAGGCCGCTTGGCGGGTTTGGGCAAAGCCGATGCGCTCAGACGGCGGATGCTGGCTTGCGCCCTTGCCACGCCCAGGCGCCGAAAACGCCCATGAGCGTTAGCGCCAGCCCGAACCAGGTCAGAGCGTAGGACAGGTGGTTGTCGGGAATGCGCCCGATCAGCTCATTCGCATCGACGCCGGCGGGCGGCGTCATGCCGTCGCCGACGCGCTCGGCTTCCAGATAGAACGCCGCGACCGGGCCGATGCCGAGCGAGGCCGCGATTCCCGTCGGATCGCGCGTGTAGAACTCGCGCCGAGCCGGCAGGTCGGCGGGCGTGAAGGAGCCGCGCGTCTCAGGCGCGCGCAGATAGCCTGTGATGATCGCAGGCCCCGTCGCGGGCGAGATCTGCCCGAGCCGGCTTTCGGGAACGAAACCGCGATTGACGAGAACGACCCCGCCATCCTCCAGCCGGAAACCCTGAAAAATCCAGCGGCCGAAGCCCGAGAGTTGGCGCGTGCCGGGACCACCCGAGGCGATGGTGGTGCGCACCGTGGCGAAAGGACCGTCGATGAAGGCACCGCGCGCTTGCACGCGGGTCAAATTCAGTCGCGCAGGATCGAGTTGCGGCCACGTCGCCGTATCAGGCATCGCGGCAGGAGCGCCGGCCGCCTGCATCGTCAGTTTCTCGATGAAAAAACCCTTCTCGACCGAGCGCACGAGTTGCCAAACGCCAAGACAGACAAGGATCGTAAAGCCAACGAACGCAATGGAACCTGGCAACAGCAAGTGGCCCCATGTCCCGGATCGAGATGTTACATCGCTCATCGCTTGTCCAGCCTGCCTTCCTCGGCCTTGTTGGCATATTGCAGCGCGACCGCCAGCCCCTTCATCGGCCGCAGCATGGCGAGGCAGACGACGACCGAGAGCGGCAGCCAGATCGCCAGGTGTAGCCAGATCGGCGGCTCATAGGCGATCTCGACATAGAGCGCAGCGCCCAGCACAGCAAACCCCGCGATCAGCATGATGAACACGGCCGGCCCGTCGGCGGAGTCGGCAAAAGCGAAATCGAGCCCGCAGGCCGAGCATGACGGCCGGACCTTCAGGAAGCCCTCGAACAACCGGCCCTCGCCGCAGCGCGGGCAGCGGCCGGCCATGCCGGTCTTCCAGGGCGAGGGCAGGGGCGCGTGATCGTCGGCCATGATAGCCTCCATATGCACGATGCCGAAAAGTGGAAGCCGGCTTTCGGAGATCATCATGCGCATAAAGCACAAAGGCGGCCGCGAGGCCGCCTTTACCGATTATCGCAGTTGGCGTTCGCTCAGTGCGCCGCGCCTGCAGCCGGGCCCGCGCCCCAGACATAGATCGCGGCGAACAGGAACAGCCAGACCACGTCGACGAAGTGCCAGTACCAGGCGGCGAACTCGAAGCCGAGATGCTGCTCCGGTTTGAAGTGGCCGAGATAGGCCCGGTAGAGGCAGATCGCGAGGAAGATCGTGCCGATGAAAACGTGGAAACCGTGGAAGCCGGTCGCCATGAAGAAGGTCGCGCCATAGATATGGCCCGAAAAGGCGAAGGCAGCATGCCCGTATTCGTAGATCTGGCAGATCGTGAACAGGATGCCGAGGATCACGGTCAGCCACAGGCCCTGCTTCAGGCCCTCGCGGTCGCCATGGATCAGCGCGTGATGGGCCCAGGTCACGGTCGTGCCCGAGGTCAGCAGGATCAATGTGTTTAGCAGCGGCAGGTGCCAGGGGTCGAAGGTGGCGATCCCCTTGGGCGGCCAGACGCCGCCGGTGAACTCCTGTCGCGTGTAGTTGATCGCTTCGCCGGCATAGAGGCTGGCGTCGAAATAGGCCCAGAACCAGGCGACGAAGAACATCACCTCGGAGGCGATGAACATCAGCATGCCGTAGCGGTGATGGATCTGGACGACGCGGGTATGGTGGCCCTCGTGCTCGGCCTCGCGCACCACGTCCATCCACCAGGCCAGCATGGTGTAGAGCACGCCGAGCAGGCCGACGCCGAAGACGAGCGGGCCGAGCTTCATGCCGCCCAGCGTCATCGCCTTCATCCACATCACCGCGCCGATCGCCATCGTCGTCGCGCTGGTCGCGCCGACGATCGGCCACGGGCTCGGATCGACGAGGTGGTAGTCGTGGTTCTTGGTATGGGCCCCGGCCATCGTCTTGGTCTCCGCGTCCGACATCTTTTCAGCGCGCTTATGCGCCGTTGTTTACAGGTTCGATTTGCCCGCGTCACCCGTCACCGCGCCGGCCTTCACCTCGGTGACGGGCTGGCCCGCCTTGGAGGGGAAGTAGGTGTAGGACAGGGTGAGCGACTTGATGCCGTCGAGATCGCGGTTCCTGGCGATCTCGGGGTCGATGTAGAACACCACCGGCGCCTCCAGGCTCTCGCCCGGCTGCAGCGTATGCTCGGTGAAGCAGAAACACTGAATCTTGACGAAATGAGCCGCCGCCCGCTCGGGTTGGACGTTGAAGGTCGCGATCCCGGTCGAGGCGCGGTTGGTGCGGTTGGTGATCTTGTAGAACACCGTCTTGGTCTCGCCGACGCGGAGCGCAATCTCCGGGCTCTCCGGCTCGAAGCGCCAGCCGAGAGCGGGTGCGACATTGGCGTCGAAGCGAACGGAAACCGTCCGGTCGAGGATCTGGCCCGCGCCGGCGGTGCCGGCCTGTTCCGTCGCGATGCGCGGCGTGCCGCCGAAGCCGGTCGCCTTGCAGAACATGTCGTAGAGCGGCACCGCCGCGAAGGACAGGCCCGACATCCCCATGACGACGCCGGCGCAGATCAGTGCGGTGCGTTTGGCGGCGAGCGCTTGCGTCGATGTCTGCGCGCTGGCCATCACAGCGGCCTGTTCATGATGGCGGGGCCGGTCTTCACCAGCGTCACCACGAAGAAGAAGAGGACAAGCCCGACCAGCACGAAGGCGAGCGCGACCGAGCGACGCCTGCGCCGGGCCATGTCCTCCGGCGAGAAGGCAGCGACCGGCCTGTTGCCGTTCTCGCTCATCCGATCACCTTCGGCAGTGCCCACATCAGGCCGAGGCTGTTCTCGGCCAGCAACACGGCGAAGAGCAGGAAGAGATAAAGGATCGAGAAGCCGAACAGCGCATGGCAGGCCTTGTAGGCGGCCTCGCCCTCGCTGACGCGCAGCACACGCACCGACAGCGCGATCATGGCGAGGCCGCTGACGACCGAAACGACGAGATAGGCCAGGCCGGCAAAGCCCATCAGGGCGGGCAGCACGGCGACAGGGGCCATGACGAGCGAGTAGGCGAGGATCTGGCGGCGCGTCGCGGCAGGGCCTGCGACATTGGGCAGCATCGGCACGCCGGCCCGCGCGTAATCCTGCGCCTTGACCAGCGCCAGCGCCCAGAAATGCGGCGGCGTCCACAGGAAGATGATGGCGAACAGTACCAGTGAATGGAGGCCGAAATTGCCGGTCACGACGGCCTCGCCGATCATCGGCGGAAACGCGCCGGCCGCGCCGCCGATCACGATGTTCTGCGAGGTCGAGCGCTTCAGCCACATCGAGTAGACCACGGCGTAGAAGAAGATCGTGAAGGCGAGCATCGCCGCAGCCAGCAGGTTGGCGACGAGGCCGAGCACGATCACCGAGCCGACCGCGAGCGTGAGCCCGAAGGCCAGCGCCTCCGACGGCGCGACCCGGCCGCCCGGGATCGGGCGCTTGGCGGTGCGCGTCATCAGCGCGTCGATATCGGCGTCCCACCACATGTTCAGGCAGCCCGATGCGCCCGCTCCGACCGCGATCGCGATCAGCGCCGCGAGCCCGATCACCGGGTGGACCGCGCCCGGCGCCGTCGCCATGCCGCCCAGCGCGGTGACGACGACGAGGAACATCACGCGCGGCTTGAGCAGGGCGAAGAAGTCGCGCGCCTCGGCGGTCGAGGTCAGCGCGACGCCCTCGGAGCGGGTCTCGATGGTGTCGAACGCAGCGGACATCTGGATACGGGGTCTCGTGTCTTTAAGGCCGCGCCACAGGCGCGAGGTCGAGGGGAAGCGGCGCTGTGCCGCCCGTCGCCGGAGCGCCCTTGTGCGGAAGGCGCTCTGGAGAGGGGCGGCGGCGGGCCGATGATCGGCCCACCGCCTGATGTCGATCAGTGATCCGAACCGGTGATGCGCGGAAGGGTCTCGAACTGGTGGAAGGGCGGCGGCGAGGGCAGGGTCCATTCCAGCGTGGTCGCGCCTTCGCCCCATGGGTTCTCGCCGGCGAGTTCCTTCTTCGAGAAGGCGAGCCAGACGCCGTAGAAGAAGATCAGCAGGCCGGCCGCGAAGATGTAGGAGCCGATCGAGGACCAGAAGTGCCAGCCGGCGAAGGCGTCGGGATAGTCGGCATAGTGACGCGGCATGCCGGCGAGCCCGAGGAAGTGCTGCGGGAAGAACAGCAGGTTCGCGCCGAAGAAGGCGACGTAGAAATGCAGCTTGCCGATCCAGTCCGGGATCACATAGCCGCTCATCTTCGGGAACCAGTAGTAGAAGCCCGCGAAGATGCCGAACACGGCGCCCAGCGACAACACGTAGTGGAAATGCGCCACGCCGTAA
>FWWL01002929.1_pt1 | contig 33150 bp, 26 predicted proteins | sample 2228331 | NCBI WGS metagenome assembly FWWL01 (sample SAMEA103939775, study PRJEB20133) | metagenome
CGAGAACGCAAGCCTTTTTAAAAACAATGAGGTCAACCTTAAAAAAGAGTTTCACGGAATTGAAATCAAAAATTCTTGACTATCCTGAAATAATATGGTAACAATTACTTATGAGTTTTGGAAAACTAAACTGTTACTTCTATTAAAATTATAACTTACCAATGAATACAATTATTGCCCGACTCAGCCCTTATAAGCCAATTACCATAAAGAATATCCTTGTGATTAAACTTGACCACATTGGTGACCAGGTTCTTGCTCTTCCAGCATTAAAACTTTTGAGGACCTATTTCAGTGATGCCAGAATTGTTGGGCTTATTGGAGAATGGTCAAAAGATATTGCTGAATACAGTGGTGTTTTTGATGAGGTTGTCACATATAAATTCTACAGAGAAGACAGGGGAGCTTTACCGGAGATAAATTATGAGAAAGAGAAGGCACTATCTGAACAACTCAAAAAGTATGAATTTGACCTTGCGCTTGATCTCAGAAGACAGCCTGAAACAAGAAGATTTTTGGCTTTGAGTGGTGCTAAGATAAAAGTTGGATATACATCTGGGACAGAAGTGGATGGCTCATTGGACATCTTCATAAAATTGTATCCGGATATACCAGGTGAAAAAAACATTCACAACAAAATGAATTCATCAATTCAGCTCCTTGAACTTGTTAAAAAAGTTATTGAGCATGTTATTCCAGCGGATTTTTTATCTGTTAAAATACCTGAAAATGAACTTATAAAAGCCAGAGAATTACTGGAAAATGTTGGAATTAACTTTTCAAAAAGACCTATTATCGGAATGCATCCAGGCGCCACCCATCCTGCAAAGCAGTGGGGGGCGGAGAACTTTATGGGGCTTGCAGACAGGTTGTTAAAAGCAGTTGGTGGTCAGATTATTATTTTTGGAACAGATGAAGAGAGTGCTATAAGTGAAGCGATACTGAAAAACAATAAAGAAAAAAGTATTGTGGATTTAACAGGTAGAATTTCTTTGAAGGAATACATGGGTTGCGTCCAACTACTTGATTTAATTGTTGGCAACGACAATGGAGGTATGCATATTGCCGGAGCAGAGGGTATTCCTGCAATTACAATATTCGGTGGGAGAGAGACGCCCTTTGAGTGGGCAACATACAGTCCTAACTCGCTTTGCCTTTACAGGGAGATGTTCTGTTCACCGTGTCATCTTGATAATTTTACTGAATGTAAATATAACTATGAGTGCATAAAAAAAATAGATATTGAAGATGTCCTTTATGCAGTGAAATATTTATTGAATAATCAAAGACATTTGAATTCCACTCATTATTTCTTAGTAAGAGATGAAACACATATACCAGAGGTCATTAGAGAGATTTCTCCAAAAAAATATAATTCAATTTCTTCCAAGAAAAAGATTATAATATCCTATTTTGCCATTGTTGAGGATGATGCTATTGGAAATGATTGCGTTGAAGAGTACAGAGTTTTGAAGGAAAACGGTTTTGATGTTTATCTATATGCTGAGAGGGTTGATGGGGCTTATAGGGATATGTTGATAAAAGATACGGATTTTATAAATGATAAAAATTCAATTTTAATCTATCATCATGGCAATTACTGGAGGAGTGGCGCAGAACTGATCCGGAATTTTAAAGGTCTTGCAGTAATAAAATACCACAATATTACCCCTCCATATTTTTTTAAAAATTATTCAAAAGAACTCAGCGAACTCAACGAGAGTGGACGAAGGCAGACAAAAGAACTTTTGCAAAATTCTTCAGTCCAAGTAGTGTTATGTGCTTCTCATTTTAATGCACAGGATATTTACGAGGAAGGATTTGATTCTAAAAGGGTTTACATTGTTCCACCATTTCACAGGATTGAAGAATTTGACCTTCTTGAAGGGAACACTTCAATCCTCCAGAATATGATAGATGGTAAAGCAAATATACTTCATGTGGGAAGGATTTCTCCAAACAAAGGTCTTCTTCATTTGATAAATGTAATGAGGACTTTTCAGAAACTTTTTAATGATAATTTTCGTTTATTGATTGTTGGTGGACTTGACCCTCGTCTTAACGCTTACTTCCGAGAACTCACAGATATGGTAAAAAGAAATGGTTTGGCGAATAAGGTTATTTTTACAGGCAGGGTATCAAGGAGAGATTTAAAGAGTTATTATATATCTTCCCATGTGTTTTTACTTATGAGTGAACATGAGGGATTTTGCGTGCCTGTTCTTGAAGCGCAGAATTTTAAGTTGCCTCTTGTGGCTTTGAAAAGGGGCGCTGTGCCAGAGACGATAGGTGAAGACCAGTTATTACTGGATGAAGTGGATTACGAGAAGTTCTCTGCTGCTATTTACACTCTTGTTAAGGATAGTTCCATAAGAGAATTCCTGATTGAAAAAGGGAGCAAAAATTTTTTAAGGTATAACAGGGAAGAATTGAGAAGAACTTTTCTGGATTGCCTGAAGGAATTTTTATGAAGAAGATAGCTATAGTTGTTCAGAGAGCTGGCAGAAATATAGTAGGAGGCTCTGAAGATTATTCAATGCGTATGGCTCAGGTGCTTTCGGAGAATTATTCTGTGGATATTGTTACAACAACTGCCCGGAGTCATCTTACATGGGAAAACGAATATAATGAAGGGATTGAGAGGCTCAATGAAAACTTAAATATAATAAGATTTTATGTAGATAAAGGCAGGGGTAAATACTGGCACAACCTTTGTAGTATATTTTTTAATGGCATCCCTTTAAACAGATTTCACGAACTTGAAGAATCAGAGAAAAAAAAATATATACAAAGAATAAGGCAAATACCGGAAGGTGCACAGGAGGAGTGGGTGAAGTTTCAGGGACCATACTCTTACAATCTTTTAAATTACCTATCAGAGAAGAGTTCATATTATGATAAATTTATCTTTATGACCTATTTATTTCCTACAACATACTTTGGTGTTGATAGAATTTTTGACAGAAAAAAGGTGTTGCTCTGTCCAACCTTTCATGATGAGCCACCAGCCTATTTTAGTATCTTTAAGAAATATAAGAACTATACTTTGCTTTTTCTTACTCATTCTGAAAGGGGAATAACCGAAAAAATATTTGAAGATATAATAAATAATTTTCAAATAATAAATTTTGGGATGCAAGACAAATTTAATAATGTAGAAGAATTGAAAGGTGAAAAATATATTGTTTATGCAGGAAGATTGGAAGAAGGGAAGGGTATACTTACACTTTTAAGATTTTTCTCCAGATTTACCGAAGAATATGGGAAATTCGGTATCATGCTCTACCTTTTAGGAGACGGCAGCATAAAGAATTTCAATCATCCGCGCGTTAAGTATCTGGGTGTCCTGAATGAAGATGAAAAACTGAAATATATAAAAAATGCCGTTGCTTTTGTTCATCCTTCTCCACTTGAGAGTTTGAGTATTTCTCTTGTTGAAGCATTTATGATGGGAACGCCTGTTATTGTTAATAAAAAATGCGCTGTCTTTGAGGAACACATTTCAAAATCAAATGCCGGATTAGGTTTTGGTTCTTATCCAGAGTTTTCAAGCGCCATGTTATCAATGATAGAGGATGAAGTCCTGAGAAACAACTTGAGTAAAAATGCGAGAAAGTACTTTTTAGATAATTACAGATTAGATACTTATAAAAATAAACTTATTAATATAATAGAAGAAAATGAATAACAGAATAACTATAGATAAAGTAAAAGAACTTATAAATGAGAACCTGAAAAAAGCAAAGTCATTAGACAAGCATCTTCAACCTGAGGGGATAAAGCGCGGTGTAATTGAAGATATCAAATATTATATTATTAATAAGGGTCTTCAATATAAAGATATGCTCAAGAGATTTCCTGCTCTCTACTCGCTATCAAAGAAGATTTACGGGAAATTGATGGATGAGAAAATAAAGAATTCCAGCAGGAGTGAGATTGGCTATGTCTCTATTTGCCTGAAAGATATAAAGTCATTAATGGAACTTGATGGAGAAGAGTTCATTTACGAGGCATACAAACTGATTCTTAAAAGAGAACCAGATGATAAAGGTCTTCAGACATATAGAGATATTCTTCATAACGGCGAAAAGAGAAATAAGTACAGGGTCATACGCGCTCTTGGACTTTCTCAGGAAGCCAAAGAAAAGGGAATAGTTGTTGAATTGCTATTTCGGGATAGATTTTTTATTAAACTTAAGTCATTAATTAAATCCATCCCTCTTTTTGGTAGGTTAGCACAATCAATTTATAATGTTTTTGTTATTCCATCTTTTCTTAAGTCCTTAAATGAGAAAATAGACCTTCTTCAACAGAATGAGAATGAACTTTTTGCTTTTTTAAAAACAATCAGGGCAGAAAACGAAAATGTTAAGGAAGAAATAGAAAATGTTAAGGAAGAAATAAACACACTGAATGATAAAATTACAGCCATTCAGAATAGTTCAAATAAAGAACTGGATTTTCTGAAAGACAGGTTTAATAATGCTTCTTTTAAACTGAACTGGATACTCAAGATTTTAAATCAGGAAGAGGAGAAGGAACCAGAGATAACCCAGGAGCTTCTATTGCCCTTTTCTGAAAAGAGATTCATTATTACTGGAAGCGCAAGGGATGAGAGTGTTATGGGTGATTTGAGACAATCGGAGGGTTATTACGAAATTCATATAATGAAATTACTTCAAAAAATCATAAATAAGGATTCAATCTGTCTTGATATAGGTGCACACATAGGTGTTCTTTCAATGGTTATTGCTCATTTAGCACCAGAGGGGAAAGTATATGCCTTTGAACCTTCAAAATATAATTATAAATTTATCTTAGAGAATTTAAGAACAAACAGGATAAGTAATGTGATTCCCCTTAATTTAGGGGTATATAATAAGAATGGGGAGATGGAGTTTGTTTACAGAAAATTCTTCTCGGGTGGTTCGCATCTTTCAATAAAAGGTATAAATGATGGTGTCAAAGAGACCGTAAAATGTATCACAATTAACGATTGGGTAAGAGAGGAAAAACTAAATAAAATTGATTTGATTAAGTTAGATGTTGAGGGGGCTGAGGTTATGGTTATAGAAGGTGCTAAAGAAACTCTAAAAAGATTTCATCCTGATTTGGTTGTTGAATATAACATTTATACAATGGAAAAATACTTCGGATTAAAGCATGACGAACTTTTTTTACGTTTGCAAGAACTATATCCCAATATATATCTTGTTAGGAGAGAAGATTCATCACTCCTGCCTTTAAAAAAATTTGAGGAATTGATGGAATTCATTAAGAATGGTTCTGAAGTTGAGGATCTGTTTGCAACATTTAAATCGATAAATGTATAACATTGAATACATGAACTGATATGCTTATAGCCATTGATGTAAGATTTGCTTCGGGGGATAGGGCGGGGGTGGGCAGGTATGCATTTAATTTGATGAAGGGTCTTGTAGAAAATAATGAGAGGCACGAGATTTTTCTTTATGGGAATGAAATTCCTGAGAAATTTAAAAAACATAATGTCAATATTCTAACAACTGCTATAAATTATGATTCCCACCCTGCGCAGGAGGTATGGGAAAATATTTATCTTCCTTTGTCCCTGAATTACAACAGAATTGATGTTTTCCATTCCCCTGCATTTTTTCTTTTTCTTTTTGCCCCCGGTGTAAAAAAGATTGTCACAATACATGACCTTGCTGTGTTTAAGTTCCCTGAGGATTTTCCCTACAGGTTTGCAAAATATCTGCAATTGATGATTCGCTTATCCACAAAGGTGGCTGACAGGATAATTGCGGACTCCAATGCTGTCAAGAATGACCTGATTGATATACTTGGGTTAGAAGAAAAAAAGATATCCGTGACATATTTGGGCATTGATGAGATGTTTGCGGAGGGAAGTGAAAAGGGGATTGATAATTTTAAGGAAGCCAAAGGACTCACCCGGGGCTTTATCCTTTACGCAGGCACAATTGAACCGAGGAAGAATATTATAAATTTAATCAAGGCATTTGCACTCATGAAAAATAGGGGATTGCCCCACAAACTTGTTCTTGCAGGCAAAAGGGGCTGGCTTTCTGAGCCGATATTTGAAGAGATAAAGAGGAGCAGATTTAGAAATGACATTAGTTTAACTGGCTACATTCCGGATGAAGAGCTGAAATTATACTACTCATCCTGCGATGTATTTGTTTATCCATCCCTTTATGAGGGCTTTGGTCTGCCTCCGCTTGAGGCAATGGCATGCGGTGCACCTGTTGTGGTTTCGGATATTCCGGTCTTCAGGGAGTTACTTCATAATTCTGCAATTTTCGTAAACCCGGAGAGCCCCGAGAGTATTGCAGGTGGAATTGAGACCATTATCATCAATACAGGATTAAAGGATGAGTTAAAGAAGAAGGGGACTGAAGTATATAAAAAATACACCTGGAGAAAGACTGCTGAAGAGACACTGAAGGTATATCATGATGTCCTTTGAAATATGAAGAATGTTTTTGCTCTCTATAAAGAGGCCTCACTCTGGGTTAAATTTCATAATTTTGTCCGGTGGCATACATGCCCCTTTCAAAAGATTTCCACTTTTGTCCCAAGGAAAGGGAAGATTCTTGAACTCGGATGTGGATACGGATTGATGTCAAACCTTCTTTCGCTTGAATCCGGTGAGAGGGAAGTGATTGGAATTGATATTTCAGAAAAAAAGATTACTGTGGCAAAAAAGACCGTTGGAGCAAGAGAAAATGTCAGATTTGAAATATCCGAGATACATAACTCAGTGTTCTTTAATCAGAGATACCATTGCATAATAATTCTTGATGTCCTTTACCTTTTGCCCTTTGCTGACTGGGAATATATTGGAAGTAAATGTTTTCAGGCTCTGGAAAGGGGTGGGTTGCTTCTGATAAAGGAGCAGGGAACATATCCGAGATGGAAGTATTACTGGAACAGAGTTCAGGAATTTCTATCAGTGAGAATTTTTAAAATTACAGAAGGGAGAGCATTTACTTTTCCCAATGAGGAAACAATTAAAGAACTTTTAATAAGCGTGGGTTTTTATGTTGAGTCCTTTAAAATGGATAAGGGATACTTGCACCCCCATATACTTTTTGTATGCAAAAAATTATAAAAAGCACCTCATCCCACCCACCACCATGTTGCAAACATTGCTGTAAAGAGAGTGAGGAAGGAAAAGGAAATAGCGATGATTAAAATTTTCAGATGTCTGCTTTTTATAAATTCTGGAATGACTGCAAAGCATGGGAATATTACGAGCATGTATCTGCCCATGCCAATCAGGTCTATAGATACAGATGCAGGAATTGCAAGCATTGCAAGTGAGAAGATGCCATAAGATAATCCAGGATGTTTAAACACAAAATAAAGCATAAAGAGAAAAAAGATAAAAATAGGAAACTGAAAAAGGACATGGTATTTGTTGTCGGGCATATTGTGAAAGTTAATTATTGTGTTTATAAATGATTTGAATGGCAGGAGTACATCCGGCTTTAAAACTTTCATTCCTTCCCAGCCCTGGCCGATTGTATGGGCAAATGCAAGAGGGTCACCAAACTTAATGTATAGGAATAGCATGTAGGAGATCAAACCCAGAGGAATTAATCCAATGCACAACAGAGAAATTAAAGGGAAGTGCTGGAGGGCGGTGGGATTTTGTGGATGGGAGAGTCGGTGATTCGCGGTATATGTCTCCCAGTATTTAACAATAATTGCCGGGAATAGCGCAATTCCCACAAACCTGTCAGCGCAGGCGAGCATTCCAAAAATACCGGAGAGAACCCAATTTTTACCTTCCGCAAAGTAAAAACAAAGAACCGCACACATTAAAAAAAGCGATTCAGAATATACTGCACTGAAAAATAGAGAATAGGGGAAGAAAATAAGAAAAAGGATGCTCCAGAGTGTTTTGCCTTCGTCTTTTAAAAGATATTCTCTCAAAAGTTTGTAGAGGAAAACAATGCCAATAATAAAGGCAAGGTTAGAGACAATAATTCCACTTAAGTAGGGATTTTTAAAGATGATGGAGAATAATTTAATCGTCAATGGATATAATGGGAAGAAGGCAACATTTGACTGTGCATTCTGAGAAAATTGGTAGCCCTCTGTTGCAATTGAGACATACCATCCGCCGTCCCACCGTGTCCAGGCGTCAAGGAAGGGATACTGGGGTAATGCTCTTGGTGAAGGAAATCCAATACGCTCACGGAAGGGTAAATACATAACAGCAAGCCAGGCAACGATAAAAAGATAGAGACGGTTGAATATGGCAATAATAAGTAACTTTGATGGCATTCTTTTAATATCCATGATTGCGTTCCTCAATCTGTCGTCATGGTGAACCTTAATCAGTATTCTGAGGACGAAGGGATTTTATGTCCTGCTCTAATTCCTTAAAACTTGTGAGTTTCACATTATTTTTATTCAGTATTTTTTTTGCTTCCTCACTTAAAATACAATCTAATTCTCTTTCCCAGTTATATCCCCAGCGGTATTTATTATGCAAATGTTCGTCTTCAAACCCAGGATGAATAATGAGTTCAGAAACATCTGAATATAGTGAGTTCACAATTTTAGCGAGCGCTGAAAGAGAAAACCTGCCCCTCCATTCAAAGCCAAGAGAGGCTGGTTGTTCCGGGAAATTTTTCCTCTTAAGAACCTTGCGCAGACGCTTTGAGAGATAATTGATATAAAAAAATCTCTTTCCATTTGTTTCAGGACATCGGATAAAAGGTATGTTGTATTCCTCTGCCAGCCCAAGGATAATTTCTGAAAAGCCGGGCAGAAGATGAAGGTGCTGATGTGAATCAATATGGCTGGGTTGAATGCCAGCGATTAGCAATTTTTCTATCTGGGCTCTTGCCTCTCTTTCAGCATCACTTAATTTTATCCTTTTGAGTAATCTGTTAACAACTACCCACTTCCAGTTCTGATAAAAATTCTTATCACTCACCAGTGACTCCACATTTTCTGCGACCGGACCATCTTCGCCCACCCATGTAATGTGGATGCCAATGTCTAACCCAGGAAATCTCTTTGCCTGCATAACAGAGTATTCAAAGGCATCAGTGTTGACAATAAATGAGACGCTCCGGACGATTCCATTACTGGCGCCTTTTATAATACCATCGGTGATTGACCTTGTTAAGCCGAAGTCATCAGCATTTACTATGAGTTTTTTCACACCCTGACCTTTTTGAGCGATTTCAATTCCTTATATTGTGAAAACATTTCTTTCAGAATATTGATAATAATATCTGTTCCCGAGAGGGTTGAGATGCCCCTTGACCGGGGGAAGTAATCGGTGCCAAACTGGATAATCCGATAACCCATCCTATCTGCTCTTATTAGAAGTTCTGCATCAATAAAGGACCCTTCGGATTTAAGTTCAATTTTCTCAAGAATAGACCTGCGAATAAGTTTAAATGAAAAATTTACATCCCTCACCCTTAATCCAAAAAGTAACTTTATTATGAAATTATAAACATAGGAGTATATTGCCCTCCTCGGACCCTCTCCAGTTCTGTCGTGTCTGTAGGCAGAGACAATGTCTGCATTATACATTCTCATCAGCCGGAGCGCTTTGCTTGCCTCGGCAAGGTCAAAGGGAAGGTCGGCATCGGAGTATAATATAGCGTCGCACCGGGAATTGTAAAAGCCCGTCTTTAGTGTCCCACCTAATTTCCTGTTTTTTTCGTGTCTTATAATTCGTAGATGGTGATTTGATTCTGCGAGCCCTTTTAGAATTTCCTTTGTTCTGTCTGTACTGCAATCATCCACAACAAGGATTTCATAGTGGCTGATTTCAGCATTTTTGACCATTCCTTCAGCAATTTCATTTGCTATCCTGACGGTTTTCTCAGCGTATCTTTCCTCGTTGAACATCGGAAAGAAGAAAGTAAGACTCTTTATGTTATCATCATCCATAATTTTAATTTATATTGTATAATTTAATAATTGCAAGTCAATCAAATAGATTATATTATAAAATCAATATGAAAATTCTGATTGATGCAAGGTGTGTGGGAATAAATATCCATGGGATTGGAAGGCATGGAATCAATGTTATCAGGAATCTCCTCAGCATGGATAATAAAAATGAGTATATACTTATAGTGAGTAAAGATGGAGCCCGCCATTTCAACAAACTAACGGGAAATTTTCGTATGAAGGAGGTAAATATAAGACCCTATGGCATTGCAGAGCAACTCCTTCTTCCGGTGGTGCTCAAAAGCATTGATTTTGACCTTTATTATACCCCGAATTACACTGCCCCCATTCTGTTAAATAAACGGTTTGTCTTCACAATCCATGATTTGATACATCTGATTTTCCCGGAGGATTACTCCATATTCCACAGGATCTATTACAGAAGAATCATCGCTCCCCTCCTGAGGCGGTCTCTAAAAATCCTCACAGTTTCTGAGTCATCAAAGAGGGACATCGTGAAATTTTTCAGTGTGCCTGAGGAAAAGATTTTAGTGGTTTACAATGGTGTGGATGAGAGGTTTTCCCCGGGTGACAGGGATGAAGCAAGAAATCTGATTGCAGTGAAATACAACATAAAGGGAAGGTTCCTGCTCTGGGTTGGCAATAAGAAGAGGCACAAGAACTTACATGGAGCCATCAATGCATTCAGAGAGATTAAAAAGAATTATAATGATTTAAAATTTGTTGCCATTCTGAAGGAGAAAGGTAGAGGAAACCCTTCCGAAGATATCTTTATGATAGATGTGGATAATGATGATGACCTCATTGCCTTTTATCGCTCAGCAGAGGTGGCTGTGCTTCCCTCCCTTTACGAGGGCTTCTGTCTGCCCCTTCTTGAGGCAATGGCATGCGGGTGCCCCGTTGTTACCTCAAATGTCTCGTCTTTGCCAGAGGTTGCAGGTGATGCGGGGATTTTAGTCAATCCTGAAGATGTGAATGACATTGTCCGTGGTATCAAAAGGATTCTTGATAGCGAGGAGGAGAGAAGAAACCTGATAGAGAAGGGATTAATTCAGAGTAAGAGGTTTTCCTGGCGTGATACCGCAGGGCGCATCCATGAGGTGCTTGCCCCATCATAGTAATCCTCTCTAACTTCATGCTTCTATTGAGGTCAGGCTGAAGTGTTGAAGTTATAATTGTTTCTAACTCATCATCCATAGACATTCTGACCTACTTCAGTTCTATCGCCTTGAGCTCTTCAGCACTAAAGGGGTCTGCTTCGTCACTGCGCTCCTCGCAATGACAGACATAAGTATCACTCAATTGTTAGAACACCAGTATTGTCTGATTTAAGAGTCTGACCAGTATGAGATAGGACTCAATCTCCAGTATTAGAAATTTTTTTACACCTCAAATAGAATATCAGGGTTATCACAAAAATAGGTCCATCAGTGAGTGCTCCCACAATATAGGCAAGGGCAGGGACATGGAGGAAAAAGAATATTATGAAGAAGAATGTTGAGACAAATTTTGATATTAAAAGAGGTATAACATAGCCAATATTTTTTCTTATGTCCCTCTGGGCAATGTAAGAGAGGGCGGTGATTGTTGCCATCATGGATATGGTCAGTGCGAGCCAGAATTTTTCAGTTGACTCAGGCAATGGAGGAAGATTAAGTTTAAGAACCTCTGAAGAGATGTAATTGATCCGGGCTATCAGTTGATTCTGAAACAGAAGAAAATACAGCCCTCCCAGGGCGAAGCAAAAAATCCATATTCTCAGGAGTACAACTAATTGTTTTTCCTCTTTTGTTATGGAGTCCATTTAAAATTAAAATTATATTACCACAAGTGATACTCTTTTACAATCTCTAATTGCATGTGATAGCATCCCGGAATTAGAGTTAATTGTGAGGCATAGACCTTCATAGAGTTTAACTCTGCAGTGATAACCCCTTCCTTCCTCCCCACAACTGCTCTGACAGGCGGGCGAAGCAATCTATTCCAGATCCCCCTGCCCCCTTAATAAGGTGGATAATGGGGAGGGATACAGCATTTCCCTGCGCTCCGCCTATTATATGTCTCACTATTCCGCATTCATGAAATACGGAATGTCCCAAATTCTTTCGGAAGCATCTTTTTTCCGTGATAACCATAATGAGCATAATCTTCACTTCAGCACGAAATCCTGGATGCTTCAGAGTGAAAAGATTTTTTTGACAAAATATATTTAACCTGTTATATTAAGAAAAATTACTAATCAGGGAGGTAGTTATGGTTAAAATATTACTTGCAGATGATATGCGAAATTTTCTTGACCTTGAAATCTCTTTCTTACGGAGGGCTGAGTGTAAGATAATTACAGCAAAGGATGGAATTGAGGCATTGAAACTTACCAGAGAGCATAAGCCCGACATAATACTTCTTGACCTTGAGATGCCAAAGATGACAGGCATAGAATGCACGCGAATTATCAAAAACGATGAAAAATTGAAGAACATCCCTATTATTATAGTTACATCATATCCAAGGAAAGAAGAGTGCCTCAAGGCAGGCGCAGATGATTTTTTACAGAAGCCAATTACAGAGGAGCAGTTATTAAAAGAGATAAAAAAGTTTGTTCCTATAAAAGACAGGGCTGATGAGAGAGTGCCTGTGAGTGTTCTTGTTATTTATAAATTTAAGAATAAGACCTACGCTGCTTATACAAGAGACCTGAGCCCATCGGGTGCCTTTATTGTGACCAGAGATATTATTCCCATTGGCAATTTATTAAAGTTAGAACTGGAACTCGCTCATCCAAAGGTTGATAAAGCAAAGAAGATTAAGACAACCGGTGAGGTTATCAGGCAGGAGAAGGGAGAAGAGGGTGGATATTTAATCGGAGGGATGGGTGTGAAATTTGTTGACCTGGATAAGAAGGATGAGAGGGAGATCAGGAATTTTATTGGGATCGTCAGCGGTTCAGGTTAATGATGGATGGGATTTTCCTGCGGCATTGTAGGGCTTCCGAATTCCGGTAAGTCCACGATTTTTAATGCACTAACAGGTGCATCTGCGGAGATTGCTCCATTTCCTTTCACAACAATAGAACCTAATGTGGGGGTTGTGGCTGTCCCGGATGAACGACTGACGGAGTTAGCCCGGATTTACTCACCCCCGAAGGTGACGCCAGCGATGATTAAATTCGTTGATATCGCAGGTCTTGTGCGGGGGGCGAGTAAGGGAGAGGGGCTTGGCAATCAATTCCTTGCGAATATCCGGGATATGGATGCAGTGGTGCTTGTGGTAAGATGTTTTGAAGATCCGAATGTATCTCATGTTCTGGGTCGCATTGATCCTGCGGATGATGTGGATGTCCTTATGCTTGAATTAATAATGAAGGATGTTGAGACAGTTGAGTCGCGCCTTGAGAAGGCAAAGAAGTCAGCGTTAAGCGGGGAGAAGAGGTACAAGATTGAGGTGGAGGAACTTGAGAATATAAGGAATAATCTGATAAGCGGAAAAAGGGCAATCCCGGTAGAATATTCAGAAGAGGCAAGAGCCCTTATCAGGGAGATGCGATTGCTTACAGCAAAGCCATGCATTTATGTGGCAAATATTGATGAAAATCAGATAAATGGGGCGAGGTATGTAGAGGTCCTTTCAGAGAAGGCGAAAAAGGACAATGTTGGATTTGTTTCCATTCCGGGCAAACTTGAACTTGAGTTGCTCCAGATGAGTGATGAGGAGAGAGAAGAATTTATGGTAAGTTTTGGCCTAAAGGAGTTAAGCGTCTTAAAACTGGCAAAGGAGGGCTACCGACTCTTAAACCTCATTACCTTTTATACTGCCGTTGGAAAGGAATTAAGAGCCTGGTCGATTGTAAAAGGAACCCACGCGCAGAGGGCAGCAGGCAATATTCATACTGATATGGAAAAGGGCTTTATAAAGGCAGAGGTGATCAATTTTGATGATCTCCTCAGGGCTGGTTCTGAGCAGAAGGCGCGGGAGATGGGACTCATAAGAACAGAGGGGAAGGAGTACGAGATTCAGGATGGGGATGTGGTGAGATTCCTGTTTAGATAAGGTCAAGTTTTTTCTTGTAATTTTCTCTCCTTTAATTTATTTTTTATAAATGGAAGCAGAGAATATAAATGCTGTGATTGAGGAAAACAGATTACAGGCAACAAAATTCTTTTTGAGGATAAGAAAATGGCAGTGATTGAACCATTCAGGGGCATTCTTTATTCTAAAGAGAAGATTAAAAACATATCAGATGTTGTCTCTCCTCCCTATGATGTCCTCACCGAGGATGATATAAAAAGATATGAAAAGAAGAATGAATTTAATGTGGTGAGGTTGATTCAGAGCAGGAATGGAATTCTGGAAGGTCGCAGACTTACGAGATACGAGATGGCATCAGAATATTTTAAGAAATGGCGAAGGGATAATATTCTTGTAGAGGATAAAGAGCCATCAATTTATCTCTATGAGCAGAATTTTTCGCTGAATAAAAAGGTATACAGGCGTCTGGGTTTTATCTCAGCAGTGAAGATTGAGGATTTCTCCTCCGGCAGGGTTCTGCCCCACGAGAATACTTTTGCAGGTCCCGTTGAGGATCGCTTTAAACTGACAGTTGCCACAAAGGCTAATCTATGTTCTATTTTCTCCATCTTTTCTGATTCCACTGGAGAGGTGATGGGATTATTAGAGGAGAATGGAAATAAAGAGAGAATATACTCTGCTGAAGACCAGGATGGAGGAGAACATACACTCTACAGAATTTCATCCCCTGAGATTATTAGAAAGTTAAAGGATTTAATGTCCGATAAAATATTTCTTATTGCAGACGGACATCACAGGTATGAGGCAGCACTCAGATACAGGGATTATCTGCGTTCAAGGAGCAAAGATTCCGGTGGAGAAAAGCCATCTGATTATGTTATGATGTATTTTACGCCCATGGAGTCCCCGGGGCTTGTTGTTCTGCCCATCTATCGTCTCATTAAATTACCTCCCTCGCTTGATCTTGATTCCATTGTGAAAAGATCAGAGGAATACTTTTATGTGAAAAGGTTAAAGACCCAGAGGGAAGGACTTAAGTTCCTTGAAGAGGAAGCGGGGGATGACTTTAAGGGATTTGTTATTCTCTTTGAAAATGCCGTTTATCTCTTCTTGTTAAAATCGCCGGAGATCATGCGAAAGTTTAACCCCGGAGGTTATTCAGATAGGAGATTATTGCTCAATGTATCAATACTGCACCTTTTATTTGTAAGGCATATTCTGAAAATGAATGATAAAGAGGCTGAAAGAAACATATATTATTCAAATAATCTCAATGAACTTGTTGAAAAGAAAAAAGAAATTAAGGGAGGGGCAATCGTTTTACTTAATCCGCCAACAGTTCAGGAGATAAGGGCTGTTGCTGAGAAGAATGAGAGAATGCCGCATAAATCAACATTCTTCTATCCTAAACTTTTGAGCGGGCTCCTCTTCCGCTCCGTAGAAGAATAATATGCTCATAATTGGTTTAATATCAGGGACATCTGCAGATGGTGTGGATGTTGCAATTGTTGACATAAGGGGACAGGGCGAATCAATAAGAATCTCAGAGAAGGCATTCAAAACATATAGATATCCCTGCAGATTGCAGGATGAAATCATAAGAGTATCCCATGAGAGTGTGCGTTCAGCAGATATTTCTTCATTGAATTTTCGTCTTGGTAAATTCTTTGGTGAGTGTGCCCTGAGATTGGTTAAGGAATCAAAAATACCGCTCAAGAGAATCAAATTGATCGGCTCCCACGGACAGACGATCTCTCATCTGCCTGGTAAAGCCTCCCTTCAGGTTGCTGAACCCTCTGTAATTGCCTCCATAACAGGGAAGATGACAGTGGCGGATTTCAGACCTGCTGATATTGCAGTGGGTGGCGAGGGTGCACCGCTCTCTCCTTTATTGCATTATCATCTTTTTAAAAAGAAAGGGGTTTGCACCCTGGTGATTAACATCGGCGGAATCAGTAATTTTACCCTTATTCCTTCCAGTGGAAAGAAGGAAGAAATAATTGCTTTTGATACCGGACCGGGAAATATGATTGTTGACTCAATTGTTCGCCTCATGAGCAATGGCAGGAGGAGATTTGACAGAAATGGACGAATTGCTTTCAGCGGGAGGGTAGATGAAAAGCTGCTTAAGAAACTTCTGGGGCATCCGTTTATTCTCAAAAAGCCACCAAAGTCAACGGGCAGGGAGGAATTCGGGGAACCAATTGTGACAGAGTTATATGAATTAATTAAGGAGAAAAAAGAAAGAATTGAAGATATCATTGCAACAGCATCTGCTTTTACAGCAGAGTCAATTTATCTAAATTACGAAAGGTTTATAAAACCTCACCATGTGTCAAGGGTTGTTATTACAGGCGGAGGCGTTAAGAACAATTTTATAATGAAATTGTTGAGACAGAGGTTCAACCCCATACCACTTTTCACCTTTGAGGATTTTGGACTGAACAGCGATTCAACAGAGGCGGTTGCCTTTGCTCTGCTTGCTTATGAGACATATCACAGGAGAAGGGGAAATATTCCATCCGCAACCGGAGCAAAAAAGGAGGCAATCCTCGGTAAAATTGTTTATCCCTGAAGGGGATTTGTAAAAAAAAGCCCCGCCTCTCGCGGGGCATATATTTGAAAGGGCACGCAGTTTTTATAATTTTCTCCAGATTTTACTGGTTAGTACTCCATTCCTCCTGGAGGCATGCCCGGCATCTTTTCTTCTTTCTTTGGTTTTTCCGCAAGCATACATTCAGTGGTGAGAAGTAGAGATGCAACAGAAGCAGCGTTCTGTAAGGCAATTCTGACCACCTTTGTGGGGTCAATAACACCTGCCTTTATCAGATCTTCAAACTGTTCTGTCTGGGCATTGAATCCTATTGCTCCCTTTTCTGCCTTTAGTTTTTCTACAACAATTGAGCCATCCCAGCCAGCGTTCTGGGCAATCCAGCGAACCGGCTCCTCCAGTGCCCTTTTCACGATATCAACTCCTGCCTGTTCCTCACCGTCAAGTTTCAGTTTTTCAAGAGCAGGAATGGCTCGTAGAAGTGCGATCCCACCGCCAGGGACAATCCCTTCTTCCACCGCTGCCCTTGTGGCATGCAGAGAGTCCTCAACGCGCGCCTTCTTCTCCTTCATCTCCGGTTCAGTTGCTGCACCAACGTAGATTACTGCAACTCCGCCCACCAGTTTTGCAAGCCGCTCCTGGAGTTTCTCCCTGTCATAGTCCGATGTTGTCTCCTCAATCTGGGCGCGAATCTGTTTGATTCTCGCCTCAATATCGGACTTCTTACCGGCGCCCTCTACAATCGTGGTATTATCCTTGTCCACAACAACCTTCTTTGCCCTGCCAAGATCCTTGAGTGTGATGTTCTCAAGTTTCAACCCCATCTCCTCCATTATTGCGGTTCCGCCGGTGAGTATCGCAATATCTTCAAGCATTGCCTTTCTTCTATCACCGAAGCCCGGTGCCTTCACTGCACAGCAATGGAGAACGCCGCGGATCTTGTTAACAACCAGTGTTGCAAGGGCTTCTCCCTCAACCTCTTCAGAAATTACAAGCAATGGTTTTCCAGATTTAGCAACCTGTTCAAGGATTGGGAGGAAATCTTTCATGTTAGAGATTTTCTTCTCATGAATCAATATATATGGATCCTCAAGAACTGCTTCCATTCTCTCAGGGTCAGTGACAAAGTAGGGAGAGAGATATCCACGGTCAAACTGCATTCCCTCAACAACTTCAAGTTTTGTTTCCATTCCCTTTGCTTCTTCCACGGTTATCACGCCCTCTTTGCCTACCTTATCCATTGCCTCTGCAATGAGTTTTCCAATGGTTTCGTCATTGTTTGCGGAGATTGTTCCGACCTGTGCAATCTCCTTTGGATCCCTTGTCTGCTTTGATTGTTTCTTCAATTCTTCAACAACAACCTCAACGGCTTTATCAATTCCCCTCTTTAATGCCATGGGATTGTGTCCAGCGGTAACGAGCTTCAGTCCCTCCTTGAATATTGCCTGTGCAAGAACCGTGGCAGTTGTTGTCCCGTCTCCTGCAACATCTGATGTTTTGCTCGCTACCTCCTTAACCATCTGTGCGCCGAGGTTCTCAAATTTATTCTCAAGTTCAATCTCCTTGGCTACAGTTACACCGTCCTTGGTTATTACCGGGGCACCAAAGGTCTTTTCAAGGATTACGTTCCTTCCCTTTGGACCCAGCGTGATCTTCACAGCATCAGCCAGGATGTTTACCCCCCTCAACAGTGCTGCCCTCGCATCCTCTTTAAAAATTAATTCTTTTACTGCCATGGTAGTACCTCCTTTCTGAATAGATTAATCTTCAATAATTCCCAGAATCTCCTCTTCCCTCAGGATCAGATATTCTTCGCCTTCAATCTTTATATCTGACCCGGAATATTTCTGGAAGAGGACCTTTTCCCCTACCTTTACACTTAATGGAATAACCTTACCATCTTCAGTAGTCCTCCCGTTCCCCACCGCTACGATCTTTCCCTGTTGTGGTTTTTCCTTTGCGGTGTCCGGTATGATAATACCGCCCTTTGTCTTTTCTTCTTCCTCAAGGCGTTTGACCAGAACTCTGTCACCTAAGGGTCTTACTTTCATAGACACACCTCCTTTGTAAATTTAAAATCTCATTGAAAAGCGATGAGTTAGCACTCATCTGTCAATGAGTGATAAATAATATAATACCTGACATTTAAACTGTCAAGAGGTTTTAACTTGTATGTTTCATTTGTTGTTATATTAAACTGCAGTTTTTAATCCACTTGACGCCCGATTAGGGATGCAGTATATTATAATAAATGGCACGCGATTATTATGAAATACTGGGTGTTTCAAGAAACGCCACAGAAGAGGAGATAAAAAAGGCATACAGACGCCTTGCCCGTAAGTATCATCCGGATGTGAATCCAGGCGACAAGAACGCTGAGGCAAAATTCAAAGAAATCAACGAAGCATACCAGGTCTTGAGCGATAAAGAAAAGAGAAAACTTTATGACCAGTTCGGTGCGGAGGCCTTTCGTGCCGGCTTTGACCCCAGAGCTTATCAGTATGCTAATGCCGGCTGGTCTGACTTCTCAGACTTTATGGGATTCAAGGGGAAGACCTTCCGTGGCTCTGGCTTTGATTTTAATGACATATTTAAGGAGATCTTCCGCACTGATATTTTCAACCAGCAGGATTTTGGAGAACGAGGTGGCTCCGAGACCGGAGAGGACTTAACAGGGACAATAGATTTGACTTTAGAAGATGTTTTCCATGGAGCAATAAAAGATATTAGGATTCAGCGCAGGGTGAAGTGTGATTCCTGTGAAGGCACAGGCATTGCTCACGGTAATCAATCAACATGCAGACAGTGCAGTGGCAGAGGATATGTTAAATCCGGACTGGGATTGTTTTCCACCACGGTGAAATGCCCTGCCTGCAGTGGAAGAGGAGTTATAGGTTCTGCCTGTAGAGTATGTGATGGAAATGGACTGATTTACAGGACAGAGACAGTTTCTGTAAAGATCCCACCAGGTGTTGAATCTGGAAAAAGGATTAAACTTGCGGGTAAGGGTAATATGTCCAGGAATGGTTCAACAGGCAATCTTTATCTTGATGTAAACATTCTTCCCCATAAGAGATTTGAGCGCAATGGAAGTGATATTTACATTGACCTGCCCATTTCCTTTGTGGAGGCAATAATGGGTGCGAAGATTGATGTGCCTACGCTGGATGGCACTGTTACAGTCACTGTCCCACCGGGAACACAATCAGGGCAGGTGCTCAGGCTTCAGGGGAAGGGCTTGCCGATCTTCAATAGTTCTTCCAGAGGGGATCAGTTTGTTCGGATTAAGATCATGGTGCCGAAGAATATTGACAGGCGCTCCAGGGAGCTTCTTGAGGAGTTTGAACGATTGAATAAGTTTAACCCCAGGGAGGAATAAAGTATGAAAAGTTTGCATAAGGAGTCAAAAAAAATTACAAATTTTGTCAGAAAATATATATAGAAAGGAGTGGTGAAATATGGGGAACAGAATAAAAACAACGATTTTATTGACGATTTTGACTTTAATGTTAATTTTGATCGGAGATTTAATGGCAGGACAGAATGGCATGATTTTTGCATTAATTCTTGCTGGCATGATGAATCTGACTGCATACTGGTTCTCGGACAAACTCATCCTTGCAATATACAGGGCAAAGGAAATCCCCGAGAGTGAATCGCCCATGCTGCATCGCGTTGTGGAACGGCTTGCAATGAAGGCAGGGATTCCTAAGCCAAGGGTATATTACATCCCCACCCTGGCACCAAATGCCTTTGCCACCGGGAGGAACCCTAAGCATGCTGCGGTGGCTGTGACAGATGGAATACTGAGGCTGTTGAATGAGGACGAACTTGAGGGAGTTCTCGCCCATGAGATCTCCCATGTAAAGAACAGGGATACACTGATTTCAGCAGTTGCTGCCACCATTGCAGGGGCAATAGTAATGCTTGCGGATATGGCCAGATGGGCACTTATATTTGGTGGAGGACACAGGGATGATAATAGAAACTCCAATCCAGTGTGGATACTTGTGCTGGCAATACTCGCTCCACTTGCTGCAACCATAATTCAACTTGCAATAAGCAGGTCAAGGGAGTATATGGCTGACGCTAGTGGGGCAAAAATTGCAGGGACGCCAATGGGGCTTGTGAATGCCCTCAGGAAGCTTGACAGTGCATCTAAGAGAGTCCCAATGGAGGCAAATCCTGCAACAGCCCACATGTTTATTGTGAATCCTCTCAGCGGACGCTCTTTCCTTACACTCTTCAGTACGCATCCGCCTATTGAGAAGAGAATAGAGAGACTATTGAGGATTTCGCCGGAATAAATTAGGAAGTAGGGAGATTTACTGAGGTGTTAAATGCTGGAATTAGGAAGTTTTAGAGATCGGTTATCAGAGAGATCTCATCAGATTCTAAATCGCGCAATTGAGGAATCTCAGAAGAGGCAACACTATTTTCTTGGTGTAGAGCACCTGTTCCTTGCGCTTGCGGAATCAGAGAGATATTTTTTTGACACAATCATGACAGGACTCAATCTTGATCCCGAGACAATCAGGGCAACGGTGAAAGAACAACTGGGCTTTCACAAACAATATATTGGCGGTGGAATGAAGATAGCACCGGAGACAAAGGCTGTCTTTCAACTCGCCTGGGAAAAGGTTCAACACAGCGGAAGAAATGTGATTACACCCGTTGACATTATGATAGCGATTTTTCTTGAATCAAGGTGTTATCCTGCACAGTTGCTGATGCATTTTGGCGTGGAACCAAGACAGGTAGTTGAGGAGATTATACATCAGGCACGAAAACGAGAGGAAAGGGAGAGGGAATTAAAAAGAAAGTTTGAGTTGCCCCCGTATCTTAAACAATTTGGTATTAATCTGAATAAACTCGCCTGCATGGATAAATTGCCACCCATTATCGGCAGGGAGCGAGAGATTGAGCAGATGATGGAGATTCTCTCCCATAAAGAGCGCTCCAATTCAGTGATGTTGATTGGAGAGGCTGGCGTTGGGAAGACCGCAATTGTGGAGGGATTAGCCCAGAGGATTGAACTTGCGCCTGATACTGTGCCCTTCCGGCTCAGGGATAAGCAGATCGTCAATCTCCAAATGAACGCCCTTGTAGCAGGGACGATGTTTCGCGGGATGTTTGAAGAGAGGATTGAAAAGATTATAAAAGAGGTAAAGGAGAAACAGAATATTATTCTGTTTATTGATGAAGCCCACACAATAATTGGTGCTGGCTCTGCAATGGGGGTTCCCAGCGATGCAGCAAATATATTCAAATCACACCTTTCTCGCGGGGAAATACAGATCATAGGTGCCACAACACCCGGAGAGTACAAGGAATTTATTGCAGAGGATGAGGCATTTGCGAGAAGATTCAGGACAGTTTATGTTAATGAGCCAAGTATCAATGAGGCGCGACTGATTTTGATGGGTATAAAGCCGCGGCTGGAGAGGAATTACAACGTTACAATAACAAATGAGGCAATAGAGACATCCCTTGAACTTTCACGGAGATATAAACGGGGATTAAAATTACCTGATAAGGCAATTGGCTGGCTTGATACTGCCTCAGTGAAAGCAGAGATAAAAAACTCCAGCCGGACTGTTACACCGGAGGAGGTGATTAAGGTAGTTTCAGAAGATACACAGATTCCAGAGGACTTGATAAGGAGAGAATCATCGGAGCGATTCAAGGGGCTTGAGGATATTCTTGCAAGGCGCGTAATTGGCCAGAAGGAGGCAATCTCACGGCTCTCTAACAGATTGCGGTTGAACAAGGGTCCGCTCAAGGAGAATTTCAACAGACCCGATGGAATACTGTTATTTCTTGGACCAACGGGTGTAGGCAAGACCGAACTTGCAAAAGCCCTTGCTGAAGCGCTCTTTGGCGATGAGAACAAGATGATTCGCCTTGATATGTCGGAATACAGGGATTCAGCAGTTGCAGTGGATAAACTTATAGGAATGCCCAGAGGAATTGTGGGCTCTGAGAAAGGCGGAATACTTACAAATCAGATAAGGGACAATCCCCATACAGTCCTCTTGCTTGATGAGATTGAAAAAGCGCACCAATTTGTAATAAGTTTATTCTTACAGATTTTTGATGAGGGCTGGGTGACTGACGGGCGTGGCAAAAAGGTTTACTTTTCGGATACAATAATCATTATGACGAGTAATCTCGGAAGCGATGAATTCAAAAAATTCACACAGCCCCTCGGCTTTCGTGATGACTCTGCAGGAGACATAGAGTCAGTAAAGAAGGGGGTAATCAAGGAGGCAGAACAGTTCTTCTCTCCAGAATTTTTGAACCGGATAGATGATATTATCGTATTCTCACCGCTCTCAAGGGAAGAGGTGAAAGAGATTGCAAGGATGCATTTGAAACGACTCCGTGATAGAATGAGGGCAGAGGGGAAGGGGCTGGAGGTAAATGATGATGCCCTCAATTTCCTTGTTGAACAGGGATACAGTATGAAATATGGGGCAAGAAACCTGAAGAGGGTAATAGATGATATGATTAAGATTCCAATAACACTGAACTGGAACGACGGAAATTACTTCAGGGTGACCGTGGAGGAAGGACATATTGCAATTGCGAGAGAATGGAGGAACCTGTCTGATATTGTAGACATAGACGGTTTTGAGACCGTATTAATATAACTCACATCTCTTGACAGCACTGAAGGACAATATTAAATTATAAGACTAATTATTAAGCCCTGTTTTGTGGGAATGATATGAGGGATGGATTACTTCTGATTACAGGAGACGATGGTTGATTTCAGGAGGTCATTATGATAGAGGTAAAGAACCTGACAAAATACTACGGAGAGCATGTTGGCATTCAGGACATCTCCTTTGAAGTGATGAAGGGAGAGATTCTTGGTTTCCTTGGACCAAACGGTGCCGGCAAGACAACGACCATGAAGATTCTATCATGCTATATGCCCCCCACATCGGGGAGTGCAAAGGTTTGCGGGTATGATGTATTTGAGGAAAGCCAGGAGGTTAAGAAAAAGGTGGGGTATCTTCCTGAACATCCTCCACTTTACCTTGACCAGACCGTTTATGATTATCTGCTCTTCGTCTCAGAAATTAAGGGCGTTCCATCAGATAAAAGGCGCTCTGCAATAGACAATGTTCTTGAGAAGTGCGGGCTCGGGGATGTTAGGAAGCGACTCATCGGAAATCTATCAAAGGGGTATAAACAGAGGGTGGGAATTGCCCAGGCAATGATCCACAATCCTGAGGTTTTGATTCTGGATGAGCCAACTATTGGACTGGATCCAAAGCAGATTATGGAGATTCGTGAACTTATTCGCTCCCTTGGAAGGGACCATACAATTATTCTCAGCACCCACATCCTGCAGGAGGTTACAATGCTCTGCAGGAGGGTTGTAATTATCAACAAAGGGCGATTGGTTGCTGCAGATACTTACGAACAACTTTCTTCCAATCTTGCAAGGGGGATGAAGGTATTATTGAAAACAGGCAGGACAGACAGTTCTATTTCATCTAAGTTAAAATCAATTGATGGCGTTAGGGATGTGAGTGAAGCAGGAGATGGATCGTACATAATTGAAATGGAACAGGGCATGGATGTGAGAAACAGGATATCAGAAATGGTGGTGAAGAACGATATGGATTTGCTTGAACTCAGACAACTCTCAATGTCTCTTGAAGAGATATATATCAGTTTAATTTCCTGAGGAGGAGAGGAGATGAAAAACACATACTACATAATGAAGAAGGAACTGAAGTCATATTTTTCCTCGCCTGTTGCCTATGTAGTGGTAGGTATCTTTTTGAGTATAAGTGGCTATTTTTTCTACAATATTCTCACCTTCTTTACCTTTATATCCCTCCAGTATCAGCAATCACCCTATGCATACATGATGCGCAATATAAACATGAATGATTATCTTATACGCCCCCTCTACAGTAACCTCGGGGTCATTTTACTTTTTGTTATACCGATGATCACAATGAGAACAATTGCTGAGGAAAAGAAACTGGGAACGGTGGAACTTCTTTATACATCCCCCATACGGATAAGTGAGATAATAGCAGGAAAATTTTTAGCAGCCTTTATTGTCTTCCTTGTAATGCTAATTCCTACGGTTGAATACCCACTTGTTCTGATTGCCTGGGGCATGCCAGCTCCTGAAATTGGTCCCATCATTACCACATATATTGGAATTATCCTCCTCGGCGCTTCCTTTATTGCTGTGGGTATCTTTGCCTCTTCAGTGACAGAGAATCAAATGGTTGCCGGCTCCCTTGCCTTTGGCATACTTCTCCTTCTCTTTGTGCTTGGATGGGCAAAGCAGAGCGCTGGCTCAACCCTGGGTGAGATTCTGGGATATATATCCCTTGTGGAGGAACACTATCAGAATTTTTTGAAAGGAATGATTGATTCTAAGGATTGTATTTATTATCTTACCTTCATCTTCTTCGGGCTCTTTCTTGCTCACAGGTCACTGGAGTCCAGAAGGTGGAGATAGGAGGTTGAAGATGGGGACAGGAGACAGAGGAGAGAGGACAGAGGACAGAAAAGGGACTGTAATTGTCTATGTTTCAGTGGCCCTGCTTCTAATAAGTGCAGGGGCTTATATTTATAAGCCAGCGAGATGGGAATTGATTCCTGCAGGATTAGGAGTCATGGGATTGATTCTTGCCTCCATTATTATGCGCGAGAAGGTTCTTGAGATTCTGCGCCTGAGATCAACCATTTATGGAACAAATACTACCGCCATTATAATTATTGTCACTGCTATTATTACAATGCTTAACTTTATTGCATTCCGACATCCAGGCAGGATTGACCTCACAGAGTCGGGTGTCTTTTCTCTTTCCGATCAGACAGAGAAGGTCTTAAAAAATCTCAAACAGGATGTCAGGGTAATTGCCTTTGTCTCTGACACGCCGGGAGCAAGAACTGCAATTGAGGATCTGTTGAAGGGTTACAGGTATAAGTCAAAAAGGTTTAACTACGAATTTATTGACCCCAATCTTAATCCAGATATGGCAGAAAAATACAACATAACTTCAGAGAATACACTTATAGTTATAAGCGGGGATAATCAGACGAAAATTACAGAGACAACGGAAAATGCTATAACAAACGCCATTATAAAGGTTACAAGAGCAGGGAAGAAGAAGGTGTATTTTACAGAAGGGCATGGCGAAAGGGATATTGAGGATAACCAGTACGCCAGTGGATTTTATGTTTCAGCTCAGGCACTGCGGGACCTCAACTATGAGGTGTATAAGGTCAATCTCTCGACAAAGAGTGAAGTTCCATCAGATGCTGCTGTGCTTATTGTGGCAGACCCGGAAAAGCCATTCCTTCAAGATGAGATCGGGGTTATAGAAAAATATCTTGATAATGGCGGGCGTGTTCTCTTTCTCATTGACCAGAGATTAAGGGAGAAGGTAGAGGATGGCGGTCTTAATAAACTTTTGAATAAATACGGTGTTTTTCTTGGAGATGATATTGTAATAGAGAGGGAACTCCAGCTCTTTGCAGGACCCACTCTTGGCATTGATCCGCTCATAAAGAATTTTACAAAACACCCCATTACAGAGCCGCTTAAGGGTGCAGTTATCTTATCGCTTGCGCGAACAGTTGACTTTAAGTCAACCGAGGGTGTTGAAGGGACAGTGATTGCCAGGACAGGTCAGGGCAGCTGGGCGGAGACGAATCTTAACCTCCTGAGAACACAGCGGAAAGCATCGGAAGACAGGGAGGATAAAAAGGGACCTGTGCCTGTGGCTGTGGCAGTTAAGAAGACAACCACTTCAGATTCGGCAGAGAATAAAAAAGAGATGAGGATGGTCGTGATTGGAGATGCTGATTTTGTCAGCAATAAGTGGTTTCACACTCTCTTTAACGGCGACTTTTTCCTGAATTCCGTCAACTGGCTTGGCGAGGAGATGGATTTAATCTCAATTGCAGGGAAGGACAGAAAGTCAAGCAGAATTATATTATCATCTCAGCAGAAGCGATGGCTCCTTTCAAGTTTGGTGGTAATTCCTGCTATCTTCATTATTGCTGGTTTTATGGTCTGGCGAAGGAAGCGTTCACTTTAAGGAGGCAATCATGCGATTCAGAAATACATTTATTCTCGCCGGTGTCTCACTGGCTCTCCTTGCTTATGTGATTGGTGTTGAAGTCATCTGGAAGGAGAAGGCAGAAAAATCTGAAAGAGAGGCAAAAAGGGTATTTCACTTTGATGAGGACTCAGTAAAACGAATCACATTGAATACCGGTAATCAGGAAATCCTTCTGGAAAAGGTTGCCTCTGATACCTGGAGGATTTTAAAACCCATCAATTATGAAGCAGATTCAACGGCGGTGAAGAGTTTAATAACTACAATTCATAACATGGAGATTAAGAGAGAGATTCCTGTTGATAATGAAACACCTGCAATTTACGGCTTTGATAATCCGCAGGGGAAGATTAAGGTTGACACAGAACTCAGCTCATTTTCCTTTCGCGCAGGGAAAAAAAGCCCTGTTTCATACCAGCTCTATATCATGAGGGATGGAGAAAAGAAAGTCATCCTCACGCAGGCTGGGCTGGATAATCATCTGAGAAAGACAGTTACTGATTTTCGGGATCGGAGGGTTTTAAAGTTCAAAAGGGATGATGTTCAGAGCATATCCTTTGGTACAAAAAAGGGACGCACCCTTGTTGAGAAGAGGGGGGAGGAGTGGTGGATTGTGCAACCCTTAAATGTCCGGGCGAGCAATGAAGAGTTGAATCGGATTTTGAGCACCCTTGATGGCTTGAGAGTTGATAACTTTGTTGATGACTCACCGAAGGATCTTAAAAAATATGGACTCCTTAATCCTCAGGTGAGTCTCTCAATGGTGTTGAAAGATAAAGGACTTCTTGAGTTAAAGATCGGCAGGGAGTCAGGTGATAAAAAGGGCATTTATGCAATGGTAAGCACAGTCCCTTCTGTTTATCTTGTGCGCAAATCAATTATTGATGATATAGGAAAAAGCACCGATGATTTAAGGGAAAAGCGAATTGTAAGTTTTAATCTCAATGATGTTCAAAAGGTGGAGATTACAAAGGAAAGTGATATGACAGTTTTTGAGCGTCTTGATGAGAATAACTGGAAGGTAAATGGCGATGTGGCAAAGAAGTATGAAACAGAATCGTTGATCAGAAAGATCAGGGATGCAAAGGCGAAGTCCTTTTTAAAGGCAGATTCAAAGAGCCTCAGGAATACAGGGATTGATAAGCCATCAATTGTGGTAAAAATTTTCCTGCAGGGCAATAAAGAACCACTGGAGATAAAATTCGGGAGGGTAAAAGAAAAGGAGGTCTATGCTTCAGGAACTGATAAGGAATGGATTGTTACGCTTGATAAAGATATCATTGAATCCTTAAAGAAGGATCCATCTCATTTCAAAGAGACATCTCAAAGCGAAGGGGCGAAAGAATCAGAGAAAAAATAATGGACTTTATTGTTTCCTTGATTTTATGAATCTCTGGAATTATATTTAAAAAGAGGTGTATTATGGCAGACGAAGAAAAAAAGGGGCAGAATAAGGATGATATTAAGGTAGAGGATAAGCGAAGGTTTGTGGTTGGTGAAAATGGGAAGGCATTCGTAAATGAGACGAAGAAAGAAGAGAATGTGAGTTCAGAGAGGGAGCCAAAGGCCATCCCGGAGGCATCCTTCAGCAATTTTATCCTTTCATTAAATGCCCAGGCGCTGGTATTTCTTGGTGCACTTCCCCATCCGGAGAGTAATAAGATTGAGTCAAATATTCTTCTGGCAAAGCATACCATTGATATACTTGAAATTCTCAAGGAGAAAACAAAGGGCAATCTCACGCAGGAGGAGCAGAATCTCCTTGATGAGATTCTTTTCCGCCTGAGGCTAATATATGTTGAGGTTCAGAAGAAAGGAGAGACAAAATGAAGAAAAATAACTTCAACTGGGCGAAAGCATCAGCAATGATGATGCTTGTCATTGCTTCTGTTGTGGGCGGGATTATCCTCTCGTCAAAGATTGGCATGACACCGCTTACGGGCAGTGAACCCTTCTGGAGGGAGGAAAGCAAAAATTCTGAAGGTTTACCTCTGAAGGAGGGAAAGGACGGCGTTATTCCTTCATTTTCCGGAATAGTCAAGCAGGTCAGACCTGCAGTGGTAAATATATTTACCACAAAGATTATTAAACAGCGGCGTTATGGATTTCCCTTTGAGGAATTTGAGTGGTTCTTTGGTCCCCAGTTCAAGAGACAATTGCCGGAACGAAAATATAAACAGAATAGTTTGGGGTCAGGTTTTATAATCTCTGATGATGGCTATATCCTTACAAATAATCATGTTGTTGAAGGTATGGATGAGATAAAGGTGAAATTAACCAGTGATGAAGAATTTACAGCAAGAATTATTGGCAGAGATCCAAAAATTGATGTTGCTCTGATTAAGATTGATGTAAAGGATAAACTTCCCACTGTTGTGCTGGGCGATTCAGATGAACTTGAGATTGGTGACTGGGTTGTTGCCATTGGCAACCCCTTTGGGCTTGGACATACTGTTACAGCAGGGATAGTAAGCGCAAAGGGAAGGCACGGAATTATTCAGGGAACGTACGAGGATTTCATTCAGACCGATGCAGCAATAAATCCAGGAAACAGCGGCGGTCCTCTCATTAACCTCAAAGGCGAGGTAATTGGTATTAATACTGCTATCTTTTCTCCACAGGGAGCCTTTGGAACGCCCGGCAACATTGGCATTGGTTTTGCTATTCCAATTAATATGGTTAAGCTCGTTCTCACCCAACTAAAGGAAACCGGTAAGGTTGTAAGGGGCTGGCTGGGGGTTACGATTCAGCCAGTTACACCCGAGATCGCGGAGGCATTAAATCTTGAGAGTCGTAACGGTGCGCTTATTGCAGATGTGACAAAGGGCTCCCCTGCTGAAAAGGCGGGACTTGAGCGTGGAGACATAATTATAGAGTTTGATGGCAAAAAAATAGATGATTATCATACTTTACCGCCAACTGTGGCAGCCACTCAAGTGGGAAAGAGGGTGAAGGTTAAGATTATCAGGGAAGGGAAGATAAAAGAACTAATGATTAATGTTGGAGAGATGCCTCCCGAGGTAAGCGGTGAAGTCACTACAGAGGAGACTGCATCGGAGGAGATCGGTATATCTGTATCAGACGTCACGGTTGAACTTGCTCAGCGTTACAACATTAGTGAAAAAGAAGGAGTAGTTGTGACTGATGTAGAGGTAGGCAGTATTGCTGATATGGCGGGAATTCAGATTGGAGACCTCATTGTTGAAGTAAATAAAAAGCAGATTAAAAACACAAAGGACTTTCACAGGGAATTGCTCAAGGTAGGCAAAGGCAAATCAGTTCTCTTCTTGATTAAGAGAGGAAATGCTACGATTTATGTGGCTCTCCGGAAGGGTAGTTAATGAAATTTTCTCCGGAAAAATTTACCCTTAAACTTCAGGAAGCACTGCAGGATGCGAAGGGAATTGCTGATGAATTCCAGCATCAGGCGGTTGAGCCAGAGCACCTGCTTAAAGCCATGCTTCTGCAGAAGGACGGGGTTGTCTCACAGATAGTTAGTAGAATTGGTGAATCGCCGGAGAAAATAATTACAGAGATTGATGATGTACTGAAGTTATTCCCAAAGGTATATGGCAGTGGAGGTAATGGATTTTATCTTTCCAATGCCTTAGAGAGGGTCTTGAATAAATCATTAAAACACATGGAGTCCCTCAGGGATGAATTCTTAAGCACAGAACATGTCTTTCTGGCTCTTTCCGAGGATCCCTGTGAGGCGGGGAAGATCCTCCGGAGAAACGGGATTGAACTTAATAGAATTGTCACTATTCTGAAATCTATCCGGGGTTCCCATAGAATCACTGACCAGAGTCCGGAGGAAAAATATCAGGCGCTTGAGAGATACGGTAAGGACTTAACAGAACTGGCACGTATGGGCAAACTGGATCCTGTTATCGGCAGGGATGACGAGATAAGAAGGATAATTCAGGTGCTCATGAGAAGGACAAAGAATAATCCGGTGATGATTGGTGACCCTGGTGTGGGCAAGACAGCAATCGTAGAGGGACTTGCACAGCGGATTGTAAATGGCGATGTGCCGGAGGGATTGAAACGGAAGAAACTTGTGGCTCTTGACCTTGGCGCTCTTGTGGCTGGTGCAAAATTCCGTGGCGAATTTGAAGAGCGGCTCAAGGCAGTCATAAAAGAGATAATTGATTCAAATGGTGGGATTATTCTCTTTATTGATGAGATGCACAATCTGGTGGGAGCAGGACGGGCGGAAGGAAGCATGGATGCCTCAAACCTTCTGAAGCCAGCCCTTGCCAGGGGTGAGTTGAGGTGCATTGGCGCTACCACAGTTGATGAATACAGGAAATACATAGAGAAGGATGCAGCCCTTGAACGAAGGTTTCAGCCCATTTATGTCAAAGAGCCATCCCTTGAGGATACGATAGCGATACTTCGCGGATTAAAAGAAAAATATGAGGTGCACCACGGCATAAGAATCTCTGATTCTGCTATAATCACTGCTGCCACCCTCTCCCAGAGATACATCAGAGACAGATTCCTGCCTGACAAGGCAATTGACCTTGTAGATGAAGCAGCGTCCCGGCTCAGAATGGAGATAGACAGCGTTCCCAGCGAGATTGATGAGGTGGAGAGGAGGATGATGCAGCTGGAAATAGAAAAGCAGGCATTGCTCAAGGAGGATGAGGCTCAGGTAAAGGACAGGATTGAGAAAATAAATCGCGAAATGGCTTCATTAAATGAGAAACTAAGCGAACTCCGACTTCAGTGGGAAACAGAGAAATCAGTGATTCAAAAGATTCGTTCAATAAAGCAGGAGATTGAAGACCTTAAAATTGAAGAACAGAAACTTCTCAGGAGCGGCGAGAGGGATGCCCTTGAGAGAATCGGTAAGATAAAATACCAGAAGATACCGGACCTCAAGAGGCAACTGGAATCAGAGTTTGCAGAACTTAAGAAGGTTCAGAAATCGCGTCGGCTGTTGAAGGAGGAGGTTGAGGCAGACGATATTGCCAGTGTGGTAGCAAAGTGGACAGGGATTCCTGTGACCCGGCTTATGGAGGGAGAACTGCAGAAATTGCTGAAGATGGAGGAGCGGCTGAAAAAGAGGGTTGTAGGGCAGGATGAGGCAATAGAGTTAATCAGCAATTCCATCAGGCGGTCAAGGGCAGGGCTTTCTGACCCCAATCGCCCCATTGGTTCATTTTTATTCCTTGGACCCACCGGCGTTGGTAAGACAGAGACAGCAAAAGCGCTGGCAGAATTCCTCTTTGATGACGAACGTCAGATGATTCGCATTGATATGGCTGAATACATGGAGAAGCACTCTGTTGCTCGCTTAATTGGTGCGCCACCAGGGTATGTGGGATATGAGGAAGGCGGACAGTTGACAGAGGCGGTTCGCAGACAGCCCTATTCTGTAGTGCTTTTTGATGAGATAGAGAAGGCACATCCGGAGGTTTTTAATGCACTCCTGCAGGTGCTTGATGATGGCAGACTGACTGACGGAAAGGGGCGAACCGTTGATTTCAGGAATACTGTGATTATAATGACGAGTAATATTGCCAGCCAGTTGATTTACGATTCAGCAAAGGAGGGTGTAAACTTTGATGTAATGAAGCAGAAGGTGATGGAGAGCCTCAGAGAGGCCTTCCGACCAGAATTCATTAACAGGATTGATGAAATTGTCATCTACAGACCCCTTACAAAGGATCATCTATCAAATATAATTGATATTCAGATGGAGTACCTTAACAGAAGGCTATCAGATAAAGACATTAACATAGAGTTAAGTGAGAAGGTTAAAGAAAAGATTATGGCACAGGGATATGACCCGGCATTTGGAGCCAGGCCACTGAAAAGGACAATCCAGCGACTGATTCAGGATCCGCTTGCAACCAGGATACTTAAGGGTGAAATCAGCGAGGGTGATAGGTTAATTGCAGACATTGATAAGTCAGGTGAAATTGTTTTCAGGAAGTCAAAGATATCCGCCCGTGCAAGTTAAATTGAGGATGCGGGCGATAATTTTCTCCTCTCATCCTATTGCAGAATTGTTCAGGACAAACGATTCTTTTTCAAAATAAAACCTGGTGTGTGGGCGTTGAGAACTTAAAAAATTAACTGCCTGATGAAATACTTTCATTTCGGTATTTTTAAATTCACTCTGACAAAAGAATTGTAGATATGTTGACGCATGACAATTTATGGCTTAAGGAAGTTGTAGTTGTTACTCAAGAGGGGTCTAACTCAATCCTTTAAAACTCTGGAAATTCCCTAAGGATAGCCCATAAATATTGTACTTGTGTATAAGGGGAAAAGTGAAAAAGAAGATATATACACATGCAATAGAATGAATCTTGACTTTTAATTTATTATTTATTATCCTATCTTAACAGTGATAAGCAAAAATAAAGAAAATAAGTTAGATGGTGAAATGGTTAACACCTGCAGAGATAGCGGAAGATTTACAGATTCAGCACATTTTCTATCTACAAGATGGCTCAGGCTGGTAAGATTCCATCTTATAAGGTTGGCAGGCAATGGAGATTTAAG
>FWWL01002930.1_pt1 | contig 33143 bp, 29 predicted proteins | sample 2228331 | NCBI WGS metagenome assembly FWWL01 (sample SAMEA103939775, study PRJEB20133) | metagenome
CTCCTTTCAAGAAGGTGGTCACCCGTTATTGTAACCGCGACGGGCGCATGGGGTCAAGTTGAGGAGAGAACCGCGGAGAGCAGGTTCATGTTAGAACAAGTGTTTTTGAGGTACAATGACGCTGGGTTGTATGGCGACGCTGACGGAGGTTGAGAGATGCGAACGTTTGTTGCCGTCGTAGAGCGGTGTCCGGAAACGGGTATGTATGTAGGCTGGATACCAGGTATTCCCGGTGCCCATTCTCAAGCTGAAAGCCTGGATGAGCTCCGGGAGAACCTGCAGGAAGTGCTCCTGATGCTGGAAGAAGAAGGCAGTCTGCAGGTTGAAAGCGAGTTTGTAGGCACCCAGGTTATTACGGTCGCGTGATGGGAAACATCCCTGTTTTGAAACCGACAGAAGTGGAAGCAATACTGCTGAAGCTAGGATTTGTCGTGGTCCGCCAGCGCGGTTCACATAGGCAGTATCGCCACCCTGATGGCAGATGCACAACAGTGCCTTTTCACTCTGGGCGAGACATCTCCCCTATTCTGTTACGCAAAATTGCTCAGGATGTGGGAATGACGGCAGGCGAATTCGTTGCCAATCGATGACGCACTTCGAAGGCTCGTGCTCAAGGAGTGTTCTTGCGGTACAATGGCAATAAGGAGGCGATGAGGGTGAGGGTGGAAATAAGCGCGGAACAGGCGCAGACCTGCCTGAAACAGTTACTGGAAGCAGCCCTTCGCGGAGAGCAGGTGTTCATTCGCACCGAAGGGGGTATCGTGCACTTAGTAGCCTTCCGCGAGCCACGAGCGCGCCGCTTCGGCAGTGCGAAAGGACAGGTTGTCATCCGCGACGATTTCGATGCCCCGCTGGAGGACATGGCACCGTACACGCAATGAAAGTTTTGCTAGACACCCACGCTTTCTTATGGTTCGTGGCAGGCGATGAACGCCTTCCGGAGACCGCGAGAGCGCTTATCGCAAATGCAAATAACCGCGCTTTCCTCAGCGTCGCGAGCCTGTGGGAGATGGCTATCAAGGTCAGCCTCGGGCGACTATCACTCGCCAAGCCGTTCAGTGCCTTTATTAGTGAGCGCGAGCTGGACGCCTGTGCAGTGCACCGCGTATGAGATGAGGACACATTGTAGTCTCGTTCGGGGATTTGGAGGGGAGCAACAGGGCTACCTCTTCATTCTGGATTAGTTCCTGCGACGGTTTCTGCCTTAGCGAAATATAGAACAAGCATCCTGCGGGCGCGCCTGAACAGCAACGCCTGCAGGATGCCCTGTGACCGTTCAGAAGTCTTCAGGGTTCACGTAAGCGGCGCTCCATAACGCCACCTGCAACACCACCGATTTGAACCACGCCTGATGCATCTTCTCCACCTGCTCGGCGCTGTGTCCCTTCTTTGCCAGGAAGGGCTTGATGGTTGCTGTGATGGGGTAGATGAACGCCACCATATAGCGGAAGCTGACGTTCGGCACAGAACGCACGTTGTCAGTGCGGTTCTTTTTGCTGCGGTGGTGGCGCAGTCCGATTTCGTGGGCGTAGTTCAGCCACTTCTGGTCGTAGGGGCGGTTGCAGGTGTCCAGAATCCACTGCCCGAACCGCTTCCGCACGGCGGCAAGGTACTCGTCGCTGGCGTTGCCCTTCCCATCGGTGAAGTAGTACACCAGATGGGGATGCGACGCCACGAATCCGTACCAGACGTCCAGCACGTCTTCGATCTGGTCGGCGAGCACCTGCCCCGCCATGCGCAGGTAGCGCTCGTCCTCCTCGGTGAACAGCACCGCCTTTTTCAGCTTCTCCAGTTCCTCCAGCGTCAGCGGCGAACGCGCCGTAGAACCGGAATCGTAGGTATAGCCGGGAATGTTCATCACGCCCATTGTGTCTTACCCTCCTTCCTGTGGTTGTTTCGCGAATCACGGGATGGCTGAACGGTGTCAGCCTACGCGCTTCAATCGCGCATGGGAGACTGTGCGCTTTCAGGTCACAAGGACAGTCTATGAGCCGGGCATCACCTCCTCTTCGAACTCTGCTGGAACGAAGTCAGGGCAATCGCGATACGTTTCCGCCTCGGGCAAGGGCGCATCGATGAAGGCGCAGTGATGCGGACCGCGCGGGTCGTGCGGATGAGCATCGCGACGGAAGAACTGGCAGTTCCAGCACATGTCGTACACCTTCACGTAACCCGCCAGCTGAAGACGGCGCACGATAGCCTGTGTGGCGCGCTTCAGCACCGCCTGTTCGTCTTCAGGAAGAGAAGCAATAGCTGCCTCGACCTCATCCAGCACATCCTCCAGCTCCGCCGCTTTCCGCTCGCCCTCTGGCGTCAGCTGTAGCCTCACCACGCGCTGGTCCTCTTCCATCTGCTCCCGTCGTAGCAACTGCTTGCTCTCGAGCGCGTCCACGACCCCACTCGTTGTTGCCAGCGTCACGCCGAGTCGACCTGCCAGGCCACTCACGGTGTGAGCGGTCGAACGAGCGTGTTTCAGGAACAGCAATGCCTGTATCTGCGCCGGCGATAACTGCGCCCGCTTGCCGCGGTCACGCAGCAGGTATTCGATCGCCTGCGTGATGCGATACAGGGCGATGGTCACCTGTCCGCTGAGCGTATGCCGATGTCTTGGGTTCAGTGATTTCATTGATTAGGACTCCTAACTATTTAGAGTATACCACCCCTACTGGCGAATGTCAAGTGTTTGAGCGAGGGTGCTTGAAATCTCCACCGACGCCCGTGTCATGGCGAGTAGCGAAGCGACGAAGCAATCCCCTTCGCCTACCGCGTTACGCAGGGGATTGCTTCGCCTTCTGGCGAAGGCTCGCAATAACACAGCACCTGTCACCCTGAGCGCAAGCGAAGGGTCTCAGCCATGTAAGAAAAATGAGATGCATCGCGTTCGCTCAGCATGACATAAAAAGCTTTCATATTGTCATTCAATACTGTCATTCTGAGCGAAGTAAAGAATCTCTGAGATGCTTCGGCTAAAGCCTCAGCATGACACGGAGACAGGGTGGGTTAGGCTCCGCCCGATCTGTAACCTCCAGGCTTGTGGATTGGGCGTCACAAACGTGCTATGTTTTTTCAGAATAAACTTCTCGAAAATGCTTGACAAGCACGATACATCTCTGGTATCCTTTAGGCGAGAATACGTATTCTGGACGCGAAACGTATTGCGTGAGTTGCTGACTATCCGCAGGCTCCCGTGAGCGACAGGCTCCGCGAGACTGCAGCGACAACGATGTCGGCTGAATCCGGCTGAGCACAGAGATGCTCAGAGGTTCGCATATCTCAGCAAAGGGGGTAACTTCCATGAGCAAGCGTTACGCTTTCACCCTGATCGAGCTGCTGGTGGTTATCGCGATTATCGCGATACTGGCAGCCATTCTGTTCCCGGTGTTTGCGCAGGCTCGTGAAAAGGCGCGACAGACCTCCGACCTGAGCAACCTCAAGCAAATCGGTCTGGCTATCCAGATGTACGCTCAGGACTACGACGAAACGATGCCTCCCGCGGAGGGCTGGCGCCCCGAATTGCAGTCGGATCCCGGTCAGTTCGTGACCTGGATGGCAATTGTCCTGCCCTACACCAAGAACCATCAGATCTTCCGCTCGCCCAAGTACGCGTTGTTGTTCCCTGAGAACATCGCCAACTGGTTGAACTACGGCGCGCATGGAGCCATCGTGCAGGGTACCGCCCCCAACCGGGTGATACCGGTCTCCTACGCTGCGGTCAACCTGCGGTGGTCGACATGGCCGCACCGCACCACGGTGGGCGCTGCGCGCGGACACGGCGAGGGCTACAGCGGACGCGGCGGTATGTATGCCTCGTACCCGCAATGGACGCAGGGCGATACACCCGTCACCCTCGCTGCGATTGAGGAAGTGGCTCAGACGCGCGTGGTGGTCAACGCCATCAACTATCATCTCATCAGCGGGTGCGACCTCGACATCCTGGACGACAACGGACAACTGCCCTGCGGCTTCACCGCTGTTACCTACGTCAACACCGGCGGACAGCCCCCATGGGCAATCAACATGAATCCGCCGGACAAGAGCAGGCTGGCGCCGTTCGCGGGCAACACCAATGTGGTGTTCGCAGATGGACACGCCAAAGCGGTGCCGTGGGGTACCGGCTGTCCGCATGAGTACACGGTGGAGGCAGACAGGTCGCTGGAGCCAGCGCGCTGTCGCCAGTGATAGGGGGCGTTCATCATGGCTAAACGCGAGATACCGCTTCCGGTTGCAATCGCCGTGATTGTGGCGCTGATTGCGGTGGTGGTATTGCTCTTCTGGCAGAGGAGCTCGCCGCCCACCGAGTCCACCCTGAAGAGCTGGGCGCCGTATCCGCAGATACCGGCACAGCAGGGTTCAGCACCAAACTCCCCTCGATAACGATCGGATACCACTATGTCGGCAGGCGGTGATACGCCTGCCGACCGTTTTGTCCTCTGAAAAATCACTCCGCCTGCCGATAATTCTATCTGATTACCGTTGTTGCGTCCGCATGGCGGATGCATCAGGGGGTGACGCGATGAACCCCGATGAAATCGCCATCCGACCGGTGGTATATGGCAACGCGGTGCGCCCGGTGCACCGCGAAGCCGCTTCGCGCGACGCCACGAAAGGTCAGCGTTCACCCACCCCTGAGCCTGCTGAAGAGCCGGACGAGACCGAAGTGGTGGAGCAGGAGGTTCAGCCACCCGGCGAAGAGACACACCTTATCGACCTGAGAGCATAGCGAAACGATGAGCATGATAGGATACCTGACCGCCGCCGAAGTGGAACCTTCCCTGTTCCTCGGAGCGGCGATGAGTACGGACTCTTTTGGCCTTCCGGTGGAGTTTCGCTACACCGAACCCGTGCGCGCGACTCCGCTCCAGCGCATTCTCTACGGCAACGCCCTGCACCGCTATCTCTGCCGCGAGGTGATCGCCACTACCCTCCTGCAGGCGATGGAAACGCATCCGGAAGTGTGGATCGTGCAGGATGAGGTTCTGCTGGAGCCGCTGGAGGCGATGCGCGCGCCGGTGGTGATGCTGTTTCCTACCGAAATGGCACCCATGACCGACCTGGGGGCAACCATGCCAGCCGGCGATGGCGAGATGCTGGTTCAGCTATCGCTGGCAGGAGCACCTCTGCGTGTGCGTTTCGGCAATGGCGATGCCAGCCAGCAACAGCAGGCACTGCAGGCGTTGACCGATGCGGCGCGAACGATGGACGTAATGGAACCGCTGAACCGCCTGCAACAGGCGTTACGCGCAGTGCGGGAGGAGCTGGAAGCGGCGTGAGATGAACTGGTGGGGGCATTTCTGGCTTCGTACGCTCACGTGGGCGTTTCCCGCCGATGCACCGGTTGTGCACGGCGGCAACATGGCGATCATCCCTCCCACCGCGAGGCAGGTTCGTCTGTCACAGAGAGTGTTCTGCGCGCGTTACGAACCGCGCATGACCTGCAGGGTCAGAGAGGCATCCGCTCGGGCGCAGACCTGCACAGTCCGCAGATTACCGCGCCCGGTTGCCAGAACCCACGTCGTTCGCTCGCCATCCGTTCGCTTCCGATATTTCACCGTACCTCTGCGCATTGAGGTACAATCACAGAAACTTGCGTTAGCACGTGCAACGCGGTATGTCTCCCAGCGCGTATTAGTATGCAGGGAACGCCCCGCCGTGCGTGCAAGGATACGCCTCCTGCCAAGGCGTGCGCAAGTCGTTCGCGCAGAGGTGCGCTGGCGGTGTCGCCCGCAATGGGTGAACATCGAGCGCTTTGGCTGTCGCAGTATCCGCTCGTCGCTGGTGAAGCGGTTGCCCATTACCAGACGCGCCGTACCGTTCAGATGGCTGACAGAAGACCAGCGCAGGCTATGCCAGCAAGCGCTACAGCGAACGGCAACAGGATATGTGCGCGTCGAGAGCGTATACTACCCTGTGCCTGCACACGCGATAGCACGGATCGAGATCGATGAACAGCGTGGCGTGCTGTATGTACATCCCCGCAAGGGGCGGTCGGAGAGCGCGCCTGCGTGTTTGTGGGTGGTATCGGGTGTGCAGGTAGCAGATGGACGCCCCGTGCGCGCGGTGTTGAGGGTGGCGTGATGGAGCTCCTTTTCCTTCTGGCGCAGGCGGTTCTGCTGGTTCTGGCGGGATTGCTGGTACTGCGCGTGCGTGAGGAACTGCAGATGCTGGTGCGTCAGGCAACCTCCGGTAGAGAGAGCGAGCAGATGGAACGCCTGCGCGAGGAGCTGCAACAGACCCTGCGCGAGGTGCGCACCACGCTCAGCGAGGGCATCGTGAAGCTGGAAGAGCGGATCGCCCGCGCAGAGCAGGTGCTGGAGGCACTGGAAGCACACCCATCGCTCGCTCCGATGGGTAACGGGTCACCTGAACCCGCGTGCGAGTCGGCACGGGTGCCTGTGGAGCGCATCCTGGCGCTGGCAGACACCGGTTGTGACGCGAAAGAGATTGCGCGAATGACGGGTGTTGCCGAGGGCGAGGTCGCGCTGGTTTTGCAGTTGCGCGCCCAGCGTGGCTCGCTGGCGAGTTCTGATGATGCACCAACATCCTCAGAGAACGGTAATAGTCAACAAGGAACGGACGAATGAGAGGAGATCGAACAACGATGCGAAAATGGCACCTGCTGTGGATAGCCATTCCGGTGGCGATCACACTGGTCACCACCAGCTGTGGTAGAAAATCGGTCGGGGAAGTTAACGGCAAGAAGATCAGCCAGGCGGAATACTACAAGGTACTGGAGCGGATGGCTGTGCCCATCACGCAGGGCGAAAACCCCGTGCGAGACCCGCTGGGGCGTCTCGTGCGCGAGCAGGCAGGTTATCTGGCACTGCGGATGCTGGTGGACCGCCAGATCGTGCTGGAGATGGCGGAAAAAGAGAAGGTGATGCCCACCGAGCAGGAGATCGAGAAGGAGCTGGAGCGACAGAAGAAACTGCCGGACTTCAACGATCGTCTCAAGACGCTGGGCTACACGCAGGACGACCTGAAAGAGGACATCAAGGTGGAGCTGGCGGCGTTCAAACTGCTCACAAAGGGCATCACCGTAAGCGACGACGAGGTGAAGAAGGCGTACGAGCAGAACATCGCGCAGTTCACCGTTCCCGCCCAGGTGCAGGTCGCCCTGATCCTGGTGGACAACCGCAAGACGCTGAACGAAGTGCAGGACATGCTGAAGCGCGGGATGGACTTCCACGTGGTGTCGACACAGAAGTCGCTCAAACTGCCCAACATGCCGCAGGGGCTCAGCGGGGTGTGGCTGCGTCAGACGGATGAGACCTTCAAGCAGTTCCCGCAGCTGTGGCAGACTCTGCAGAAGACCCCGATCGGCGGAGTGACGCCGCCCCAGCCGATGAAACTGCCCAACGCGCAAGGGCAGGTGGTGGACGGCTGGGCTATCTTCAAAGTGCTGGACAAGCGAGAGAAGCAGGTACGTCCGCTGGACGAGGTAAAAGAGGACCTGCGGCGTCTGTTGATGCAGGCGAAGAGCAAGCGCAACCTGGGACGCGAGCTGATGCAGATGCGCGCGCAGGCAAAGGTGTCGTTCGAGATACCGCGCTTCGAGCGAAAGTGGCAGGAGGAGATGAAGCGTCTCAAGGAGCAGATGGAGGCTTCTGCCCCGAGCGCTCCCGCCATCCCCTCACCGACAGGCGCAACGCCGTAAAACCAGAGGCAACCCTTCCGGGTTGCCTCTTCTTGCTATATCCCCATCTGCCGAACCTGTTCGCGCAGGTAGGAAGCGGTCTCTTCCGGTATGGCGGTGGTGATGTAGATACCGCTACCCAGTTCGAACCCCGCGGGCGTGGTCAGGCGAGGCACAATCTCGATGTGCCAGTGGTAGTAGTCCATGCAGCTGTCGCGCAGGGGCGCAGTGTGCAACACCGCGTTGTAGTCTGGATTGTTGGCAGCGCGGTAAAGCAGTAACAGCGTACGACGCAACACATCCGCCAGCGCCGTCACGTCCTCGGCGCGCGCCTCAGCCACAAAGGACGCACTGTGACGGCGAGGCAGTATCATCAGCTCGAAGGGGAAGCGCGAGGCGAAAGGCGCCAGCACAATGTACCGGTCGGTGGTCAACACCACGCGCTCGCCACTTTCCATCTCCCGCTCCATCAGATAGCAGTACACGCAGGTGACGCGGTCGTCATAAAAGCGGCGCGCCTCTTCGATCTCTTCCCGGATATTGGTGGGCACGATCGGCGTGGCGATTAACTGCGAGTGCGGATGCACCAGCGACGTGCCGGCGGATGCCCCGTGATTGCGAAAAACCTGCACGAAGGCGATGCGGCTGTCCTGCGCCAGCGTGCGCATCCTCTGCAGAATCGCCTGCAGGCACAGGTCTACCTGCTCCACCGGCAGGGTTGCCAGCGTCTGGTTGTGCAGGGGCGTTTCGATAATCACCTCGTGCGAGCCGTAGCCGGTGATGGTCGTGAAGATGTCGGGGTTCTTCACGCCTTCCCACTTCGTGGAGGGCGACAGCGCGGCGAACTTATTGGGCACCACGCGCACCTTCCAGCCGGGCTGATTGGGCTCACTGCCGTCGCGCAGGGCGTATACCTCCGGCGGTGTTTGGGTCTCGTTGCCCTCGCAGAAGGGGCAGTCATCGCGATGGTCGGGTTCCTCCTGCACCGTTGCCTGCTTCAAAAACTGGTGCGGACGTTTGGCGCGCTCCTTGGCAACGATCACCCAGCGCTTGGTGGCGATATCCTGGCGCAGTTCCGACATGTTTCCCCACTCCTCTCGGGCGGTGTCTATCTCCGAGCTTCCGCGTTCCCAGAGCGATGTCCTGCCATATACGCCCTACTCGCATCCTGTTTCCGCCTTATCCCAGCGTTCCAGCAACTGCTCGGGCGAGATGGCGTCGGCGTCGTGAATCATCAGGCGCAATATCTCGGCGGTGCGTTGTTTGCCGATGGACACGTACTTGCCTGTCGCCCGCACATACACATTGCCCTTCTCGTCCACAATCTCGCCATGTGCATACCACACCCTGCCCCGGCGCTGGGTCATCTGCGCACGCGCGGTGAGGGGCGTATGCAGAGGCACCGGCTTCAGGAAGCGCGTGTTGATCTCAGCCGACACGCTGAACTCACCCGTCTGCATGGTCGCCGCCCAGCCCATCAGTTCATCCAGAATGCTCATCAACACGCCCCCGTGCGCAATGCCGGGGTAGCCCATATGCTCCTCGCGCAGGAACAGTGGTACTGTGGCGTAGTGTTCATCGGCGAAGAATCGTACGTTCAGCCCCTTCGGATTGCTCTCACCACACACGAAACAGGTGTGGGAATGGGGCAACTTCACTGCCATGCTCCTACCTCCATCCTTTCTGCTTCCTTCAGGATACCATTCCGCCCATGAAACGAGAAAATCCTGTCACGGGCAGGAATACGGCACGCGCGGCGAATGAAGAAAACGATCGGCTCAGCCAGGAGTGTAAACCATGTGCAGATGGATGCTGATACTTACGCTATGCCTCATGTTCACAACAGGAGGGGCGAACACCGTGCCCAAGAAGACCACCGCGCTTTTCACCGGCGAGCAGATCCAGCGAGCACGCCAGCGCATCATGCACGAGCAACCTGCCCGGCAGGCGGTGCAGGACATCCTCCGGATGGCGCAGGAATGGTCGCAGTTCAGCGACGAATACCTCAGGGAAACCATCCCGCCGCCGCAGGTGCCGCGTGCGTTCAACATCAGCTTCTCGGGATGCCCGGTCTGCGGGCGAGAAACCTTCAGGTACGGCAACTACGGCTTCGAAACGCCTCTGGAGAAGCCCTGGAAGGTCATCTGCCCCAACTGTAAGAGCGAGTTTCCCTCCAACGACTTTGGCGCGTTCCTGAAGAGCGGGCTGAAAGACCGCTCCCTGCTGACCGGCGACTATCCGGATGACGGCTGGGGCTGGAAGAAGCCGGGAGAGGAGAAAAAATACTGGTTCGTTGCCTACTACTGCCACTGGCACTGGATGCGCCATATCATCCCCGCCGTGCACAACCTGGCTCGTGCCTATCTGCTCACCGGCGACCGCCTGTACGCCCACAAAGCGCTGGTCATGCTGTGCCGTATCGCCGACTTCTACCCCGATATGGACCATAACAAACAGTCGCGCTACGCCGCCGAATTCGACCCGTCATACACCGGCAAAATCGTCAACGCCATCTGGGAAACGGGCGTCGCCACGAATCTGGCAGAGGCGGTGGACTTCGTGTGGGAGGCGATCGACGAGGATGCGGAGCTTCAGCGGTCATTGGGTCTGGACGCCGATGCCATCCGCCAGCACCTCTACCGCAACCTGCTGATGGAGTTCGTCAAAGCGATCCGCGAAAAGCGCATCTCCGGCAACTATGGAATGCACCAGAAGACCCTGCTGACCACCGCCATCGTCTCGCAGGACGCCGAGCTCCAGCGGTGGGCGGTGGATTATCTGCTGAATAATACCGGTGACCGCTATACGCACGAGGGACTGCACTTCGCGCTGACCAATCTCTTCTTCCGCGAGGGCATGGGGCACGAATCCGCACCGGGCTATCATTTCCTGTGGAATCAGGAGGTAGCGCGCATCTGCAACTACCTGCAACAGCTGGGCGTGGACATGTTCCGCCACCCGACGGTCAAACGCCTCTTCACCTATCCCTTCGAGATGAGCGTGGCTGGCAGGTTCACCCCTACCATCGGCGACTCGGGTAGCGTGGATACCTCCCGGATCGACCTGCCCGCGTGGATGGCGGAAATCGCCTACCGGCAGTACGGCGACCCATTGTTCTATCCCCTCCTGCCCCGACCAGAAAGCAATGCTCAGCGCGCCTACCCCAGCTTTGCCGACCTCTTCCTCGATACTCTGCCGCCTGCTCCCTCTGCCCAGCCCGATCTGTCACCGTACCGGCGCTCGCGCAATCTGGGCGACTACGGACTGATACTTCTGCGCGGTGGAGCGGGCGAACACGAGCGCGCCCTCACGCTATACTACGGCTGGGCGGGAGGCGGACACGGGCATTACGACCGGCTGAACATCGAACTGTTCGGCTTCGGCAGGAAGCTTCTGCCCGACCTGGGCTATCCGCAGTTCGCCGCGGACGACCCCGAACCGCCGGGCTGGACACAGCACACCGTCAGCCATGCCACCGTGATGATCGATTCCCGGCGCCAGCACAACTTGAGCCGAGGCCGCCTGCACCGGTTCGTGCATTCCGACTGGGCGCGGTTTGCGGATGCCTCCGCCGAGAGCGTCTATCCGGGCAAAGCCTCGCTATACCGCAGGCAAACGGCGATGATCGACCTGCCGCAGGAGGAGGCTTTCTATGTGGTGGATGTCTTCCACGTGGCTGGCGGTAATCAGCATGATTATTCCCTGCACCTGCCCTCCGCCGATGTGCTGTACCGGGGCATCACCTTCCCGGAACCGCGTCCGGGCACGCTGGCGGGGGAAAATGTCCCCTTCGGCAAGATGTACGACGACCCCCAGCGCGCCAACGCCTCTTCGGGCTTCCACGGCTACATGGGCAGTGGGTTTGCGTTCCTCACCCACCCGCAGGAGACCACCTCCGACCGCCCGTGGACGGCGAGCTGGCGGCAAGGTGACATCCGCCTGCGCATCCACTGGCTGCCCACCGCGCGGATGCAGTTCATCGCGTGCAACGGATACCCGAAGGGCAATCTGGCGAACCCGCCCCTGAAGTATCTCATCGCCCGCACAAGAAGCGACGGTCAGGAATCTTTGCAGAGTACGTTCGTAACGGTGGTGGAGGCATCCAGAAGCACACCGCCCATTCGTGAGGTGCGCCTGTTGTATCATCAGGCAGATGCGGTGGCGATTGAAGTAACGCACCGTGACGGTCGCGACGTTATCTACCTCTCCATCGCGCCGGACAAGCAGGTGTCGCTACCGGACGGGGTCAGGTGCCGCTGTGCCGTGGCAGTGATGCGCTTCGATGCGGAGGGCGTGCTTCAACGGGCACTGGTGAGCGGCGGCGAGGCGCTGGTGAACGGCATCCGGCTCAAGGCGCACGACCTCACCGGCAGGGTGCAGGAGGTCCACCCGGAAGAGCACGAGGTGGTCGTGCATCTGCAGGGCAGGGTGACGGAAGGCGACCTGCTTCACCGCGCCATCCGGTTTCAGGGGGGCGCACATCAGGCAGACTACGAGATTTTTGGAGTGAATCGGGAGGGCAACCGCTGGCGCCTGTGGTTGGGAGACTATGAGTTCCTGCGCGGCAGGGCGCTGGTGAGCGAAGTGGACGAGGCGCGCCGCATCGTGCGCACGCCGACGGTGCTCGCGCTGGATGCGGTGGCGCCGGTGCAGGGAATGCCCGTCAGCGATGAGACGCGCACCACATGGTGGCGATTGAAATCCGCCCAGCGAGGCGAGATAATCCTGGACGGAGAGCTGCCTCTCGCTCCCCTGCGCTCCGATACCGACGGCGACGGTCGCGCCGTCGTGCTTATCTGGGACTTCGGCGTCGGCGACAGCGTGTTTATCCCTGGGCAGGCTGAATACCAGCGCTAGGGGAATATCCCCTGCAGAGCGTTGCCCAGCGACTGTGGTTTCATGCCCAGCGCTACAGCGATTGCGGGCCAGTTCTGACGCATCTGGCGCATCTCAAATACCTGCTGTGGCGTGGCGCCCGTCGCTTTGGCAATCGCGTAGCCCAGAATGATGGCGCTGAGCGTGTATCCCTTCTCCCGATAGCGCTGTATATCGGACTGGGGCGCCTTGAAGAAATCCGCCGTGCGCTGAATCACCCACTGCTCCTGCCCCTGTCGGGCAACGGACTTCTCGACTACCGCCAGCATGGTCTGCACGAGCGCGACCTCAGCATCGATGGCGATGCGCTCCCCCAGCACCTTGCCCTGCTGTTCCAGTTGCGGGTACTGCTGTCCGATCTCCACCTCGCGCACCACGCGCTTCATCAGTTCGGTGAGGGCAGTTACATCCGCGCGCGCCTGCTTGCCGGTCTCATCCACCTCGCGTACGAGCTTCTCCACCAGCGGGTCCGCGGCGGGCTGAACAGTGGGCGGCTGTGCAGAAGGTTGCGAGCGCAAAGGCTGAATACCACTTCCCAGCAAAAAACCTGCGAGCAACGCCAGCACAATGCCTCCCGCTCTTTGCATATTGAACTTCTTCATCCTGATAAACCTCCGGGTGCAGAAAGGTAACCAGTATATCGACGAGCCCGACGCCGAAATGTTTCTGCTACTTCACTCTCTGCGATGCGGGGTGAGCAACCACTGCGTCCCCCGCACAAGCAGGTCCAGCAGATACCCCAGCGCACCGATAAGGATAATCACTGCCATCAGCTCGCTGTAGGCGAGGCGGTCGCGCGTGTCCAGGATGTAGTATCCCAACCCCGCGCTGACCCCCAGCATTTCAGCGGGCACCAGCACAATCCAGGCGATCCCTACCGCCAGCCGTAGTCCCACCAGGCTGTGGGTGAGCACCGCGGGCAGTACCACATAGCGCACGGTCTCCCAGCGGTTGGCGCCCAGACTGCGAACCGCCAGAATCCATCGCCGGTCTAAGCTGGCTACGCCTGCTCGTGTACTGAGCATGATGGGAAACACGGTGGCGACGCCGATGAGGAAGATGACGGGGGCGTCGCCGATGCCGAACACCATCACCGCTATCGGCATCCACGACAGGGGCGAAATCATGCGCAGGAACTGCAGGACGAAACTGCTGGCACGCTCCAGAGGCGTCCACACTCCCAGCAGGACGCCAGCCGGCAAACCTACCGTCAGCCCGATAGCCAGTCCCAGCAACACACGCTTCAGGCTCACCAGAATGTGCGGTTCCAGCGCGCCGGTGCGCAACAGCTCCCACAGGCTCGAGAAACTGCGAGCCGGGGCGAAGGAGGAAAGCACATGTTCCTCCCCCACCCTCATGCTCCACAGATGCCATGCCAGCACCGCCACCGCCAACCCTAGCACGGGCAGGGCAAGCGACATGAGGACGTTCCTGCGCGGCGGTGAGGTAGTGAGCTGTTGCGTTACGGCGGTCATACGCGGAAGGTCTCCTGTCGGCTCAGGTTCCCGGGCAAGCCGAACACACCTGCTCCACCTGCTGTAGCCAGTGCGCGCCGTACGAAGCGGTCATCCACCAGATCGCGCGCCACGAAGTCGGGCTGGAGGCTGTTCAGGAAGGAGCGGTCACCCTCTACCTGCGTGCGCTGAAGGAGCTGCACCAGCAGGCGCGTGTAGGAGGGGAACGGATAGGGCTGGAAGTCGATTCGCGCCACCTTCCAGTCGGCGTGCTTGATGGCGCCCTCACGCTGGTAGAATACGGGGTCGTAATCGCTCAACACGCGCTGCAACACTGCCTGGGGATGCGGGGTATAGCTTCCCGACTCGCGGGAGAGTATCTTTGCGGTCTCGGCGCGGTTTTTGCGGATCCACGCCTGCGCCCTGACTACAGCGTTCACCACCCGCTGTGACCACTCCGGGTTCTCTTTCAGGTCGCGCTCGTGCATCAGCACCACACAGCAGGCGTGGTCGCGCCACACATCGCCCGTCAACCGCATCACGCGCCCCACCTTCAGGTTTTCCGCCGCGGCGTTGAACGGTTCCGCCACAATATAGCCTGCAATGGAGCGGTTCGCCAGCGCAGAGACCATATCGGGCGGGGGCATCACCACCAGCCCCACCGAGCCATCCGGCACCCTCTGACCCTGTTTGGGGCGCAGTAACGGCTTCAGTCCCGCCTCGCGCAGGATCGCCTGAAGCACCACGTTATGCACCGAATACCAGAACGGAACTGCCACCGTTTGACCGGACAACTGCCTGACATCACGGATATTCGGTTGAACGGTGAGCGCCGAGCCGTTGGTATGGTTCCATGCCACCACCTTCGCCGGGTAGCGGTTGCCGTAGCGAATCAGGATGGCGGTGGGCATCAACACATGGATGACATTCACCTGCCCCGCAACGAAGGCTTCCGCGATCTGCGACCAGGCGCGGAACAGGCGAGGCGTTTCCGCCTTCAAACCCTCCGCCTCGAACAGTTTGCGGGCGTGCGCCACCAGCAGGGGCGCAGAGTCGGTAATGGGCAGGTAGCCGATACGAACCGGCTGGTTCTCACTGCGTTTCTGCGCCAGTGCCTGACCTGCGGACAGCGCCAGTGTCCACCCTACTGCCTGCGCGCAGCAGGAGAAGTTCAGATGACCCATGTGACAACCTCCTCTTCGTTGACCCAGCTGTGCTGGGACAGGTGTTCCAGGATATAGGCGTGCAGAGAGAGCATCTGCTCATTTTGCTGCCAGCGGGGATGTGGAGCCTGAATGCGCCACTCCCGCTCGATTCGCCCCGGGCGTGCGGTCATCAAAAGCACCCGGTCGCCCACGAACAGCGCCTCGTCGATGTCATGCGTGACCAACAGCACCGCAGTCTGGCGCTCACGCACCAGCTTGACCAGCAGGCTCTGCAGATGACGCCTGGTGAAGGCGTCCAGCGCAGCAAACGGCTCGTCCATCAACAACAGGCGGGGTTGGCGCACCAGAGCGCGTGCCAGCGCGACGCGCTGAGCCATGCCGCCGCTCAGCTGATGGGGATACAGGCGCGCGAAGCCGTCCAGTCCCACACTCTGCAGGGCGCGGTTCACGGCAGAAGGCACATCAACGCCCGTTCTCCTTCCCGACCGCAGGCGCAAACCCAGCGACACATTCTGCCACACCGTGAACCAGGGCAACAGGTTCGCATCCTGAAACACCAGCCCGATCTCCGGGTGGGGCGCAGTGAGTGTGCTCCCCGCGAAACACACCAAGCCTTTGCTGGCAGGCTGAAGCCCGGCGATGGTCTGCAGGAGCGTGGTCTTCCCGCAACCTGACGGACCCAGCAGGCAGACAATCTCTCCTTGATGGACGTCGAAAGTCACCCCTTCGAATACCGTCAGCACGCCGCCCCGCGACGGCAGATGCCGGGTCAATCCCCGTACACTCAGCAGCGGTGATACGGTATTCATGACAACGTGCCTGTCTCCTCAGGCGGAGTGGTTTGCAGTTGCATCTCCAGCTGGGTGAGGCTGGGCGTCACCACGGGCAGGAACGCCACCTCGCGCAGCCGGCGGGCGGTATCGCTGGATGCAAGGAAACCTGCCCCACCTGCCGCCTCGAGCTCGAGGTGCACTGCCTCCACGGCGAGACGCATCCAGTCAATGCGCACCTCGAACAGCCGCCTCAACTGCCCCTGCGACTGCACCGGGCGCAGAGCCATCCGTCGGGTCTCCTCTGCCAGCGCTTGCTGGCGTGCGCACAGCGCATCGAGCCGAGCCGAAAGCACACCGCGTGCCTTTTGCACTCCAGCGAACGCCTGATCCAGCGCCGCACGCGCCAGTCCCATTCCCAACCCACACTGCAACAGCAGGAAGCTCGGGCGCACGCAGGGCAGGTAGGTATGCGCATCTTCACTGAGGAGCCATGAGCGGTCGAGGCGCACGCTCTTCAGCGTCACCGTCGCGGTCTGTGAGCTCTGCAAACCCAGCAACTGCAGGTCCTCGCCGCGCTGAACGCCGTCCGCCTGCGCCGGTACTGCGGCGACCACCGCCCGGTTCTCATCCATCTGCGCCGCTACTGCAATCACGAACCGCCCCGGGCGCAGGTTAGACGCCCAGGGCAGGAACCCGTCGAGCGTCACCGAGTCGTGATCCAGCACCGCGTGGATGCGCAGAGGCTCCAGCCCCGCCAGATGCTTCATCGCGTTGGACAAGCCGGTGGCTCCGGCGGTCTCGCCCGACAGCACGCCCGGCAGGAGCGACTCGCGCAGACCCGCGTTCGGGCTGTGAAGCAGATACTCGGCAAATACTCGCTGGCACCAGAACACAAACGCGCTGGTCAGGCAGTACTGAGCCACCTCCGCAATCGCCTGCACAGCGTCCCACAGCGTGCCACCCTCACCACCGAACTCTTCGGGCACTCCCCGATGGAGGTAACGCGCCTCCGCCAGCAGACGGATAGCCCCCTCTGCCGACCCCGTGCCCTCGTTCATCGCATGGGCGGAGCTTCTCAGAGCCTCGCGCAGTGCCTCAGCAGTCATTGTGCATCTCCTTTCCTATGCCAGGTTGTGCACCTTCGTCAGCCTGTCCACCGGCGCACCTACCACCTCGCGCGCCTGAAGAACCGTCTGCTCGTCGGGACTATCATACAGGCACAAACACTTGGTCATGTCCTCGCAGACGTAGGTGCGCTCGAACGAGACGGCAGGCACCTGCGCATACAGGGGAGAACGCTCGGCTTTGCGCTTCAGATATGCCTCCATCGTCAGACCAGCAGGCAGGTTCCACTCCACCAGATAGTTGGACTTCGCCTTGCGCTGGCGAACGGTCTCGAGGTCCTGTCCTACCAGACGCACCTGCTTCACCAGCTCGGCAGGCAGACCGGTCGGGGCGAACGCCTCGCGTGCAGAGGTCTCATCTTCCGCAAGCAGAATCAGATACAGCCTGCCGTCGTCGGGGCTTGCTTGAGCCTCCAGCAGTTCCGCCTGCGCACCGAGTGTGTGCAGGCGCGCGTTGACCTCCTGTTCCGTCAGTCCCTCCGCGCGGGTTTCAATCAGATAGAGGTTCATCTCGTCCACCTCCGGCATAGTTTACTTAGATGATACCCATAGTCAATTTACGATGTCAAGAGAGGTTGAGAGGTGTTTGAAATCTCCCGTCACCACCCGTGTCATTGCGAGGAGCGATAGCGACGAAGCAATCCCCTCCGACTACCGCGATTCGCCGGGGGATTGCCTCGCCTGCCTGAGGGCAGGCTCGCAATGACACGCTATTTGTCATTCTGAGCAACGCGAAGAATCTCGTGAGATGCTTCGGCTCGCGCCTCAGGATGACAGGTGTGCCGTGTCATTGCACGGAGACACCGTTTCTGCAATTCCAAACCGTCACACGGTGGATGCGCAGGTTGGTGACTCCGTGGGGCAGTGGGTGCAGTGGCTTGGGACGCTCTGCTCGCGTTTGAGCAAGCATCTCCAGCACGAAGGCAGGTTCTACCTTTCCTGCCTGCGCGACAGGCTGTGCTCCACCTCCGGGCGTCATTTTGAAAGGCTCCAGCGAAACCACCTGCGCGCGGGGAGAACGGTTCACCAGCAGGTCACCCTCCCCGTCGCCCATACAGCCAAGCAGGAGAACCCGCGTGCGTTTCCCGTCTCCTCTTACCAGAACCTTTGGACCGAACTCGCTCGGACTCTGAGAGAAGTTCACGTTGATGAAGGTCACCTTCCCATCGTAATCGTCTATCTCTACCACGGCAGGATTGTTCGCCTTTGGCGGGGTCGCCACGCGTGCGCCGTGCAGAGTGAATGTGCCCGCCCCGCGCAACAGAGCAAAACGCGGATACTGCCCGGTTTCATACCAGATGTCCCTGACGAGCAGTGTGCCACCGTTCGTCACTTCATAACTCAACTCGTTGCTCGAGGAGGCTCCGCTGAAAATGACTATCCGCCCCTCGTCTCCTTGAGGCTTGCCCGAACCAAGCACGCGAATCGCCACCTTGCAGTCGGCATGGTTGACGTTGAAAAGGCTTACGTCCACACGGCTCAGACGGTTGAACAGCATCCCACACTGTCGGGCACCGCCCACATTGAGCTGGTCGGCGATGAGGCGAGCTCCCCGCTGGTCACAATTTCTGATGGCTATCCCGTCTGCTCTGCCTCCTCCCTGAATGCTCAGGCTATCGATAACCGCCAGGGAAGGACCATCCACCCTCAGTACAGGTGCCGTCCCTTCGCCTGCCCATTGCAGGATGGTAGAGCTCGGGCCGTCTCCCGGACTGTCGCCCACCAGCCGCACGTCGCAATTCGGGGGGATGATCAGCGTCCGCTCTATCCGGTACACCCCTGACGGGAGGTGAACTACCGGGCGCTTCCCCCTCATCTTCACCGCGCGGTCTATCGCTTGCTGAATCTGCTCACCCGTGCAACCCTTCTCCAGTTCGATAACGGGGCGCTTTTCCAGAGGGGGAGTACGCCACGGCGCCGGGGCAGACACCTTGACCGAATCATAGGCGACAATCCTGTCTCCCATCCGCAAGGAGGCAGGCTTCGCCTCGACGGCATCCCTGACCGTGAAGGTATTGCCCACAGAAAGAAAGCCCGCCTCCGGCCGCACGCGCACCGCGGGGCTGGTTTTCGTCCGAATGGTGTTATCGATGAGCAACAGGGGTCCTAAGTTGGAGACCTGGATGGGAACATCCTTGCAGTCCAGAATGGTATTGCCCTGCACGGTGATCTCCCCGCAGGCGTCCAGGTACCCCGCTTTGAAAAAGGCTCTGGAGCCCGTGGAAAAGCAATTGCGGATGGAGAAGTACATGGCATGTCCTTCGGTAATATCTGCCTCGGTGGAGTTTCGGAAGACGCTTTCGTACACATGATAGTTTCCCGCACCGAAGGCGTTCGTGACCCCGATGTGGCAACCTTCAAACAGGCAGTGCCAGATGAACCAGTCTAGAGAGTTCCAGTTCTGGATGCTGATGCCCGCCCGCGAGCATCGAATAAAGCGGCACCGCAAGACGGCGGTTTCGGCGATACCGGCGGTGTCCATCCGCCCCGCCTCGATGCCGAAGCCGACATCCTTGAAGACGGCATCGGACACCTCGTTATAGGTCGAGAAGTGATGTGCCCAGAGGATGGCGGTGTTCGCTTTGCGCCCGCCGTCGAAGGTCAGGCGTCCGAGGCGAGAGTACCAGGCGTTGTAATACAGCATCACCCCGCCGTCTTCTCCGTCCCAATGGATGACCGTCCTGTCCGGGTCCTCCCCGATGATGGCAATGTCCTTCGCCTGATGATGGCTCTCGCGATGGAGACGCAGGGTCTGCGTGATACGGTAAACGCCTGCAGGCAGGTACAGCACCGCACTTTTTCTCTGCTCTTTTTGCAGTTCGTCGAGCGCCTTCTGCAGGGCTACCGTATCGTCCGCCTTTCCGTCGCCCACCGCCCCAAAATCCCGCTTCGCATCCATCCAGCTGGCAAACGGACCGAAGAACTCATCGCTTGCCAGAGGTAAAGGAGCCGGGGGCGGAGTTTTCTGAGTGTACACCCAGGCTCTGCTCATGGTGCTCTCTTCTCCTCTGTTTTCTTTCGCGTATATTTTTCCCGTCCCTCAACCATGTACCGCCAGATGCCCTCCTCCCACATCTGCACCCTCTTCCGCTCGACCTCTCCTGTCGCCAGCCTCTTCGCCTCCTCCATCAACTCACCCAGCTTCTTCATCCTTTCCTCTGTGCCCAGATATCCCCATGCCAGGTCCTCGCTTTGATGCAGATGCACCTGCCCCGTGCGCACCTCCTCGGGGTAATTCATCGGGTTGCAGTACGTCTGCTCCACCAGCTCGTAGAACCGTTTGAGAGGCTCACCTGCCGGTCCGTAGTAGCGAGAGAAGAGTTCATCCAGCAGAACATCCACGTCCAGGCTGGGGTCATCCAGAAGCTTCAAGGTGACATAGGTGTCTACCAGCTCGCCTAAGCCGTTCAGAAATACCCCGCGGATGCCATCCCTGGCAAACATTTTGAACTGCTGGCTTGCGAAGTGGGCAAAGAAGCCGGGGAAACAGTGGAACCCACCGTTCATCGCAATCTCTTCCGGGAAGCAGTAGTAGAGCCAGAGGAAGAGTCTCCTGCCTTTATCCCGGGTCACCCAGTCTCGGTAGAAGCTCAGGTCATTCTGCATCACCGGCGGGTGCCAGGGCCAGTTGCGAACATGCAGACACATCTGGACGGAGACATTCGGACTCAGTTTCACCCTCTGGGGATAGTAGGAGTACTCCCAGTAGGCAAGGCAGGAGATGAACTTATGGGGATGGCTTTTCCTCAGTTCACCTGCCACCCGATTGACGAAACCGAACATATAATCGCTGGCGTACCCATTGGCGAAGAAGGCGTTTCTACGAGCAGGATCGAGTTGCGCCTGGCACTGCTCGCACTTGCACCAGAAGTTGTTGTCCATGGGCACGAGTCCGAAATAGTCACCCGATGCCTGCGCGCCCGGATGCAACCCCTTCCCGTCGAAGTAGTCTCTTGCATCCTGCACCACCTGGCTGATGAATCCGGGATTGGAGTAGCACATCTGAGGCGGTTGCCCTTCGTAACCTCTGGCAAACCACTCGGGATGAGTGTTCAGGAACCTATCGTAATAGCCGTAGAAGGAGTGGTTACAGGCGTACTTTTCACCGCCCACCTTGAGACGTGCGAAGAACACCTGCACTTCCTGCGGAGAGGGATGCCCCCAGAGCTTCTCCAGAATGCCGAAGGCAGAGGGAGGCCACAAAGAACGCCAGAGGAAAGCAGGACGGCGCCTGATGTTCTGGGGACTGACGCTCAAGGTCTTCGTCTGGGGGTAGACCATCCCGACCTCTCCGGGCGAATACCAGCGTACGTCGCAGAAGCGCTCGAGGAAGTCATGTACCGCATACGAGGTTCCCTGCGCCTGATATTCGTACAGGGGAGGGGGAACAGGGGTCAGGTATGGCACGGCGCTTGTCGCCCTTGGGACTCCCTGCCCCTCGTCCAGATGGACAAGCAGAACGGTGTGCTGGTCGAGAGAAGGAGCATTTTTCAGCAAGGTGTCGCTCGGCGTAACGGGCGCATTGGTAACCTTTATCTCGTCGATGATACCGGCGTAGGCGTTGCGCACATCGTCAGGTCCTGCAGGAAAGGCACCAACCTTCAGAGGCGCACCTGCGCAGGCGGTCTTGCTGTACGAGGTCGCACCGACCATCTGCCCGTCGATGTAGAGCCGCATCTTTCCCTCTTTCAGGCTGTAGGTCGCAAGGATGTGATGCCAGCCCTGTGTGAGAGGTGGTGACTCTATGCTGTGCGACTCTTTCCCATCATAAGAGGCGTAGCGCACTCTGTCGGGAGGCATCCAGCTGAGGATGTGATAAGTCCAGGGGTTATGCCCCTCAATGCGAAGAAGTGTCCCTTCGCCCTGGCTCTCGCCGGACGGCAAGATCCAGACGGAAAAGGAGCCTTCCTCATCAGAAAACGGAAAACCCTCCAGTGTGAGATAGGTATCCCTGCCATTGAAAGCCAGCCCTTTGCCGAATCGTCCCCCATCCCAGCGGATATTGCCATGCAACCTCGCAAGGGGAAAGGTTTGCGGTTCGTCTTTACCCATCAGCACCAGAGCGTTCGGCAGAAACTTGATGAGGTATTCCTGATCCTTGAGTTGCCTGGCGGAAAGCCCTAAACGCCGGGTGATGTTACTCTCACCCACCAGGATCACAGTCCCCTTGACCTGTGAAGCATCGCTGACCACGGGGACGGTGGCTCCGGTTATCTTCTGGATGTGATACTGCAGTTCCCATGCAGCGAAACTCGCAGAGTGCGTGGGCTGGGAGGAGATGATGATGGTCGCTCGTGGCTCTCCATCCCTGACGATTTCAAAATCCGCCCACAGAGCAGGCAGAGCACAGAGAATGACCAGCAGTGGCACCCAAATCATACGAACCTCCAAGCCTCTGGCATCGTCAGCGCTTTTCCAGATAATCCTGCCACCATGATAGCACAACGAGAAGCTTTCGCAAAGCGGTAGTTGAGGTAATCGTATCGGCAGAAGCTCTGCGCTCCAAAGCCTCCTCACCATCAAAATGACATACGGCTCCCGCAACGGCAGGGAAGGTAAATGCCCTGTGCCAGCAGAAATATCCATGGGCAAGTTCCTCACTGCACACAAGAACCTGTTAGCAACCGAAGACGGTTGACCACCTGATAGTTCTTGTGAGGTCCCGAAACTGATTGGAATGCGGAGGTGAAAAGAAGGGTTCATGCTGAAACATCCTGAGCTCACTCTGGCGCGGATTGAGCGTTTCATCCGCAACGAGTTGCGCCCGCGCATCTTTCCCCAGCAAATCGCTATGCAGGCGGCGGTGTACCGCCCCACCGAGAAGTTCCCTCCAGAAGAGGCGCCGCAGAAGCCATATACTCCCGTTCAGCCGGGCTATACGTGGGGACCGATCTGGAGCGACGCCTGGTTCCGTTTCACCGGGGTCATTCCGCCTGAATGGCGCGGCTCAGCGGTGTGCGCCCTGATCGACTGCGGCGCGGAAGCGGTGGTCTGGGTGGGCAATGACCCCCGACAGGGTATCGACGAGAATCATCGCGAATACCTGCTCACCGAATCGGCAACGGGCGGTGAGGAAGTCACTCTTTATGTGCAGGCGACCGGCATGAACCCTCATGTGAGCGTGGACGCCAGACCAATCGAGCCTCCGCCCAATCCATTCACCTTCCGATACGCCAACCTCGCTGTGTGGGATCGCGAAATGACCGCGCTCGCGCTGGATTTGCAGGTGGCGCTGGAGGTACTGAAGGAACTGCCAGCCAACGAACCACGCAGGGCGCAGTTACTGTATGCGCTGAACGAGGCGGTGAACGCCTTCGATGCGGATGACCGCGCGAGCATCCAGCGCTGCAGGGAAATCGTGGCACGAACTTACAACAAGCCTGCCTGCCCATCCGCACACCAGATCAGCGCCATCGGGCACGCGCATATCGACACCGCATGGCTCTGGCCCCTCGAGCGCACCCAGCAGAAATGCATCCACACCTTCGCCACCGCCCTGCGCCTGATGGACATGTATCCCGAATACAAGTTCATCTGCTCGCAGGCACAGCAGTACGCATGGGTGAAAGATCTCGCGCCACGCCTGTACGAGCGCATTCAGCAGAAGGTGCGCGAGGGGCAGTGGGAAGTTGCCGGCTCGATGTGGGTTGAGGCGGACTGCAACATCACCGGCGGCGAGTCGCTGGTGCGCCAGATCCTGTACGGCAAGCGGTTCTGGATGCAGGAGTTCGGCATCGAGACGACGGATTTGTGGCTGCCGGATGTGTTCGGCTACGCGGCGTGCCTGCCCCAGATTCTGAAGAAAGCGGGCGTGCGCTACTTCATGACGCAGAAAATCAGCTGGAACCAGACCAACCGCTTCCCGCACCACACCTTCCTGTGGCAGGGCATCGACGGCACGCGCATCTTTACGCACTTCCCACCCGCCGACACCTACAACGGCAATATGACTCCGCGCGAGCTGATGTACCATGTGCATAACTTCCGCGAGCATGACCGCGCCACGCGCGCCCTGTATATTTATGGCTACGGCGACGGCGGTGGCGGACCCACCATGCAGATGCTGGAATACGCCCGACGCCTGCGCGACGTGGAAGGGATGCCGCGCGTGACGCTGGAGTTTGCCCGCGACTTCTTCGCCAAAGCGGAGGCGGAAGCAAAAGACCTGCCCGTATGGGTGGGCGAGCTGTATCTGGAACTGCATCGCGGCACCTACACCACGCAGGCACGCAACAAGCGACACAACCGCAAGAGCGAGTTCCTGCTTCGCGAGGCGGAGTTTCTCGCCTGCCTGCGCCCCAACGGGCTTGCCTGCTATCCGGCAGAGGAGCTGGAGCGAGCATGGAAACTGGTCTTGCTCAATCAGTTCCACGACATCATCCCGGGCTCGTCGGTGAACGAGGTATATCGCGACTCAGAGCGCGACTACGCTCAGGTGCGCGAAATCGCCGAACGCATTATCCACGAGAGCCTGCAAGCCATCGGCGAGAACGCGAACACCGAGGGGCTGAACCTGCCCGTGCTGGTGGTGCGCACCACGCCCGCACCGCCGTGCGCGCAGATAGTATCCGTCCCGCTACCTGAAGGGGCTGAGCCCAAATCGGCATGGTGCGAGGGCGAGGCTCTGCCTGTTCAGGTCGTGGAGGTAGACGGGCAGAGGTGCGCGCTTATCGCCGACGGTAAGAACGGCGAGGGCTATTCCTGCACTGTGTACGACCTGCGGGAGGAGCCTTGCAATGAGCCACCATCTATTACCGCAACTCCCACCCTGCTCAGCAACGGTATCCTGCGCGTGGAGTTCGATGAGAACGGCTTGATTACGCGCATCTTTGACCAGCAAGCCCAACGCGAAGTGCTCGCGCCGGGCGAGAAGGGCAACCAGCTGCAGCTGTTCGAGGACAAACCCCTCTTCTGGGACGCCTGGGATATCGACATCTTCTATCAGGAGAAAGGGCGCGTCATCACCGAGCTGGATTCGGTAGAGGTGGTGGAGCAGGGTCCCGTGCGCGGCGCGATACGCTTCACCCGCACCTTTGGCAACTCGCGTATCGTGCAGACGGTACGTCTTGCCGCCAACAGCCGACGGCTGGACTTCGTGACCGAAGTGGACTGGCACGAGGAATACAAACTGCTGAAAGTGGCATTCCCCGTCGCCATCAACAGCTCGAAAGCTACCTATGAGATTCAGTACGGGCACGTAGAACGCCCTACCCACTACAATACCAGCTGGGACATGGCGCGGTTCGAGGTTGCCGCGCAGAAATGGGTAGACATCAGCGAGCATGGCTACGGCGTGGCTCTGCTGAACGACTGCAAGTACGGACACGACGTATTCGGCAACACCCTGCGCCTCACCCTTCTGCGCGCCCCGAAGGCGCCCGACCCCGAAGCGGATATGGGGCACCACATGTTCACCTACTCCCTGTTCCCACATGAGGGCGGTTTCCAGCAAGCGGGCGTCATCGAGGAGGCGTACGCCCTGAACAGCCCGCCGCGAGCCATCCTTCTGACCCCTGGTCAGCGCGGAACGGAACCGCGCCACACGCTGTTCTTCACTGTAGACCGCGACGGCGTGATTCTGGAAGCGGTGAAAAAGGCAGAGGACGAGCAGGCGATTATCCTGCGCCTGTATGAGGCGTACAACTCGCGCGGTAAGGTAACAGTCCACAGCTCACTACCCATTCGGGAGGCGATACTGTGCGACCTGCTGGAGCGCGAAGTCGGTCGCCTGCGCGTGGAGAACAACGCTTTCAGCCTGTCCATCCAGCCGTTTGAGATAGTGACGGTGAAACTGCGGTTGGAATAATGACAGGAAAAGTGGAGGGCGAGGCTCTGTCCGAACTGCCGGTGAAGGCAACCTAACCCCCTGACCCCCTTCCCTGCGAGGGAATGGGGGAAAAGCCTCTCCCCGTTTCGGGGAGAGGTCGGGAGAGGGGTGGAGGCGTTGTAACCTAACCCCCTGACCCCCTTCCCTGCGAGGGAATGGGGGAAAAGCCTCTCCCCGTTTCGGGGAGAGGTCGGGAGAGGGGTCTCAACCGGCTCACCAGAAGGTTCGCCCTCCATAGAGGTGGACCTGCGATAAACCAGCTCAGGCAACCTTGTTCCTCAGCAGACCTTTCAGGTATACTGTCGCAAAGAGTATTCGCGAGGAGGCGAAAAGATGACAGGCAGAGCATTCATCGCGGGCATGGTACTCGTGCTCGGACTGACCGGAACTGTGTTCGCACAGGCACTCACTCCCAAATCCGTAATGCAGAGCATCCGTCAGGCATACGGCAAAGTGCAGAGCCTGAAAGCCACCGTGCAGGTCAAATCCGGCTCGGAGACCGTTGTGTCCAGCGTGCAGTTCCAGCGTCCAAAGCAGTTTGCGGTTCAGGTGAAGCAAAACGGCAACCCGGTGCAGACCTACATCAGCGACGGCAAGACTTACACCGTCTACTCACCACAGAGCAAAACCTACGAGCAAAAGACGGTGGACGCCAACACTCCGCTCACCGGCGGGCATCTGACTTTTGCCGGATTCATCGCCGTTGCGATGGAGCCCCGCTTCGGGGAGATGCTGGAGAGCTACTTCAGCGAGAGCTTCGACAAGGCGCAGGCGAAGGGCAAACAGAAAGTGGGCGCGACTCCCTGCCGCGTGGTGGAGCTGTCGGGCAAGAGCGGCACCATGACGCTGTATCTTGGCGAGAAGGATGGGCTGGTGTACCGCATGGTGTACAGGATGGCTGACGGCGACACCTATGAAGAATTGGTGACCGCCATGCAGGTGAACGCCACCATCCCGAAGAACACGTTTGCCTTCAACCCGCCTGCGGGCGCGAAAAAGGAAGAACCCCGAAAGGAGCCAGCAGAGCGCGAAACGACCGACACACTGAAAGGGCAGGACGCTCCGGACTTCACTCTCAGCGATATGGACGGCAACACGGTCACGCTCAGCGAGCTGAAGGGCAAGGTGGTGTTCCTCGATTTCTGGGCGACGTGGTGTCCGCCCTGTCGCGAGTCCCTGCCGCACACGCAGGCGCTCAGCCAGCACGAGAAGGCAAAATCTGGCGAGCTGGTGGTGCTGGCGGTGAACGCCCGCGAGGAACTGGAGCAGGTCAAGAAGTTCATGCAGGACAATACCTACACCTTCCGCGTGTTGCTGGACAAAGACGGCTCCGTGTTGAACAAGTATCGCGTACAGGGCATTCCGACCTTCGTGCTGATCGACCGCGAGGGCAAGGTTGCCTGGGTGCAAGTTGGATTCGGCAGGGGCACCGAGAAACAGATGGAAGAGGCAGTCAGCAAGCTGCTGGGGCAGTAACTGCCTTGTATTAGGAACACGGGGCAGGCGGCGCGCCTGCCCCGTCTGCATTACGCAGGTCATCTCACTCTCGCTGGTACACAGGCTGAGGCGCGATGGACGGAGACTCCAGCGTCAGATCGACGCGAGCAGTGCCCAGCACCTGCAGGACGAGGCTACCCGACGAGAGATACTGATGGGGCGGGGCGATTGCGGTCGGGACGCCGTTGATGCGCACCTGAGGCGGTCGTTCCAGCCCGTTCACCAGAACGTAGTAACGCCGGTTCAGCCAGGGCGTGACGCGGAACGAGACCCGCAATCGGCGCGGGTTGCCCGTTAACGGCGTACGCACCAGCACCTGGTCGATCTTTCCCGGCGCGTGGACGAGCAGGGGCGTGGGACGCACCGCCCGTAGGGAATACAACGGCAGTGCCCTGAACAGACGAACAGCATCTGTCTGCACCGTGCCCGGATTGATCGGCGGACCATCGCGCATCTGCGCCCGGAGGTGAAAGACATCTGGCAACAGCCCCTGTCTGTCCGCGTCGTTTTGCTTCCAGGTCATCTGGATACCGGTCGCTGTGATGCCGTCGGCAAGAGCACGCCACGCACCGCCGTATGGGTCTACCTCTGCCAGCCGATACAGCGCATCGGCATACGCCAGTCCGCACCATTGCACCGGAAGCCCAAACCACACCGGCGCCGTCCAGTTGGTGGCTCCGTACACGGGGATAGTGGCGTATGGACCGACTGGATTGCCTGCAGGATTGATGAGATACACGAAAGGCACCCCCGTCCATGCCCAGTAGCGCGCCTGCTCCAGATAGTCCGTGTAGCCCGTCAGCAGATAGCCCAGCAGGTAACAACGCACCAGCAGGGCAGAGGCATAGATGTCGGGGGTATGCAGAGGGATTTCCCAGGTCTGCGCACCGCGCGGCACGCCGTTGCGAAACTTATCCATCGCCCGCAACAGCCGCAACCCCTCCGCGATAAGCGAACGGTCGCCGCTGAAGATGCCATGCTCCAGCACGTGCAGAACCGCTGCGGCGGTGTAACCGCTGGCATCGGGGGCGTAATGGGTACTGCCAAAATCGGGTCTGCCGGGTTCCGGACGGTAGTGCAGGGTGCCGTCCGGCTCGAACCGCGCCACAATCTGCCACCCCACCTGACGAGCGGTTTCCATGTTCTCCGCGAGATGCCCGTAGATGAGCGCGGCTACGGGATAGGCGTTGTGCGAGATGTTGTAGAAGTTCATCGCCCACGCAGGCACCTGCTGGATGGCGCCGATGGCGATCTGGCGCAGGCGTTGCTGGAGGTTGGGGTCCGCCGTATGCTGGGCAAGCCACTCCATCAACACCGCCGCATCCGCCGAAGGCTGAGGGTCAAAGCCGGGCCACCACGCATGGCGGAAGAGATACCCCTCTCGGACGCGCGAGTCCAGCCAGCCTGCGCTCGCAAGAGACACGTAGCCAGCGAGATTCATGCCTGTGTCCGGCAGAGGAGGTAATCCGCGCAGGCGTACATACTGCTGAACGGCTGGCACCACGCTATCGCCCCTGCCGCCAACAATCGTCGCATGGAGCACCAGCGGCTGATTTGGTTGCAACATCAGAGGCAGGGTGGGCAGGAGCTTGCCTTCCTCGCGGTTCACCCCGTCGGAACCCGGGCAGAGGATGCCCATCACATGCGCCCCGGAGGCGAACAGTCGGTCGGGAGAATCGAACAGGGCGCAAAATCGCTCATCCGGCTGCCAGATAAGACCCACATACCGCCCGCTCGCCTGAATCGCCATCAGCGGGAAGGTGATTTTGAGGTTGTCGGGCACCTGCCGTCGTGCCGCCGCCCCCACCACATCCGCCTCCGAACTGCTGGGCTCGTTCTCCAGATACTCCAGCCCGGCGAACAGCCCCTGTCCCTTGCTGGTAGCGTAACCGCCCATGCCCGGGAGCAGAAGCCACATCGGCAGGAAATAGACCTCCCGCGCCTGATTGACGGTCACCTGCGTATACACATCGATCGCGCCGGGCATAACGCCGGGCGTGAACCTGTGCAGGAATCGCCAGATTCCTCCATCGGGGTCGCGCACCTCGTACTCCACCACCAGCGATGAATCCTCTCGCCAGCGGCGAGCGTTCTGCATCGCCGAATGTATCGCCACCCATCGGCTGGTAGCACCTATCTGATAGCCGATCATCGGGCGTGTGAAGCCGGTTGCCATGCGTTCGCCTGCCACCAGCACCTCGAAGTTGCCCGGGGCGGGCGCGCCGTGCCTGAGCGCCAGGTACCCAGAACGCACCTCCTCCACATCGCCCTGCAGGTCGGGCAAGGTCGGCTGAAGCCATTGCGGTTCCTGCGGAATATGGCGCACCTCGATGCTCATGTAGCGCACCCACGCCTTGCCCGAAGGTCCCGGCGGGTCGATACGAAACCGATATCTGCCGGGCAGGATGGGCAGGATCAGCGTGGGTTCGCCCCACTGTCCCTGCGGCACGTAAAACCGCACCGACTGTTCCTCCGTTGCCCAGCTGCCGTCCCGGAAGTAGAAGACCTGCCAGAAGCTCCCCACCTCCGCCTTCACGCGCAGTTTCAGATACAGCGCTTTGTCGGACGGCAGGCTGTAAGCGGGTCCGATGGTGTACGGGTCTTCGCCTGCGATCTCGATCTGCATCCCGTCTGGCGCGGCAAGTAACCGGCTGATGGCGTGTGTGGGCTGCCAGCGAGCGACCTCCAGAGGGTTGCGGAAGTCGATGTAATACAGCGTTTGCGCACTCGCGCCAGGAACACCGAGCAACCACCAGACCAGCGCGAACCGGATGAGAGACGTGCGCATCTGCGGAACCTCCCCGTCAATAAGCGTCTCCAGCATAGCACCATCTGCCCTCTCTGTCAAGCGATAATTGCCCCAGAACCTGTTAGCGTATTCGTTCACGGGGCAGTTACATTGCAGGAAAGTGACAGAACATGTGCGAATCGATAGATGACGATAATCGGAAGTGAGAATGCGATGCAGTCCAGAAGCCCTGCTGCACTCATCGCCATACAGATGCGGATAACGCTGGAAGATATCCAGAGCGAGAAACACCTCGCCAACCGCATCGACCGCCTGCTCGCGTCCGCGAAGCAGCGGGTGAAAGCCGATACGCCTGCGCTGGTGGTTCTGCCGGAAGACATCGGTCTGGGAATGCTTTTCATCGACGACTATGAAGCGGTGAAGCGATGCCAGAGCATCCGGGAAGCGGCAGGCGTTCTGCTCACGCGATACGCCTCTGCTGTCCAGAAAGTTATAGACACCTTCCATATTTCGCCTACCCGCGCATTGCTCTCTGTGCTGGGCAAGAGGCTGGCAAGCCGGTACCGCCGCATCTTCTCCCAGGTTGCCCGCACACACCGCGTGACGCTGGTTGCTGGTAGCGCTCCTCTGCCGGACAGCCGCAACCCTTCGTGCGTGTACAACACCTGCTATGTGTTTGACCCCAGCGGACGTCTCGCGCTATCCCAGCGCAAAGTACACCTCATCCCGCTGGAACAGCAGGAAGGGATGGACCTGTGCGCGGGCAGGCTGGATGACCTGCGTGTGGTGGATACGCCGGCTGGCAGGCTGGGGGTCGCCATCTGTCTGGACGCTTTCCACGCCGACGTGATCGAAACGCTGGTCAAACAGCAAGCGCGTATCCTTGCTCAGCCTTCATTCAATCCCCTGCCCTGGACACAGGAGCAAGCAGACAGCTGGAAAACGGGTTTGTGGCAGGCGTGCCAACAGCACCCGGGACTGATCGGCGTGAACCCGATGATGGTGGGCAGGCTCTTCGATGATGTGGTGGTGGAAGGACGCTCCAGCATCGTGGCGCACACCTCCCGAACCGACGACGGTTCGGGTTATCTGGCGCAGGCGAACAGCGCAACGGAAGAGGAGATTCTGGTGGCATACACCGAGAGCTGATGATATGAGGGAGGGAACACGAGATGCCGCAGACGCTGGTGATGGGGGTCGATGGTGGGCAGAGCACGACCCGTGCGCTGATTGCGGATGCAGAGGGTAACCTGCTCGGACTGGGTACAGGGGGACCCGCAAACCATATCCACGAACCCGGCGGACCGGAGAGGCTTCGGCAGTCTCTGCGACAGGCTCTGGAGGGTGCTCTGCAATCCGCTTCCCTGCCCGGGGACACCCGCTTCACTGTGGCCGTATGCGGGATGACCGGCGGGGGCGCGCTGGTCGAACAGATTTGCCGTGAAGAGCTGCCCGCGGAGCAGGTGGTGGTTACGCACGACACGCGCACCGCCCTCTACTGTATCACTCAGGGCAAGCCAGGCGCGGTGGTGATTGCGGGCACGGGGTCGGTGGCTTTCGCGATGAACGGTGACGGAGAGGTAGCCTCCGTTGGTGGATGGGGCTATCTAATGGGCGACGAGGGCAGTGCCTACTGGATCGCTTTGCAGGCAATCAACGTGTGCACCCGCGCCGAGGACGGTCGCCTGCCCAATACCTGGCTGAAGCGCGTTCTGCTGGTGCATTTCGGTGTGGATAGCCTGCACAGCCTGCACCGGCGGCTCTACTCGGGGGAGCTCTCTCGGGCGGACATTGCCTCCGCGGCAAGAGTGGTGTCGGATGCCGCCCGTCTGGGCGAGCGCATGGCGATACGCATTCTCGGAGCGGCGGGACGAGAGCTCGGGCTGATGGCGGTCACCGCGCTGAGAAAGCTGGCGATGCAGTACTCGCGCGTTCAGGTCGGCATCGTTGGCGGGGTTGCCCGGGCGCCAGAGCCTCTGCACCGAATGTTTCGTGAACGCGTGTACCGAAGCACCCTGGCGGAGGTGGTGCGCCCGCGCTTCCCGATGGTGGTATCTGCTGTGTGCCTGGCGCTGGAAGAGATGCAGGCCGAGGTGGATGAGGCGTTGTGGCAGAAGATGGCGGATCAGCTGCCCCGACTGGGGATAGAAGCCATCAGTTAGACCATTGCGCCTCGACGAGTTCGACGTTATCCACCCTGCCGTCAGTCACCACCAGCACGCGCTCGTGCTGTGCCAGCGTCTGCGCCTCCTCAATCACCGTATCCCCTGCGATGGCAGGCACCACGCGCATCCCTGCCTTCTTCAGCAGGTCCGCCCGTCGCATCGCACGCACGACATCGTTGGCATCCACCGTCTCCGAGACTTCCATTACCAGATAGGTCTCGTTGCCGTCACTACGCCAGCGTCCCTGCACCACGACGTCCGTTTTGTAAAACTCGTACAGCTCGTCGTCTGACAGGTATGGTTCCACCAGCTCTTCCAGCTCATACGGCAGATGCCCCCGAGCACGGCGCATAATCTTCCCAAAATAGGCAGGCGCACGTTCGCGGTAGTGAAACTCATAGTAAAATCCGGACAGTTTTGCCAGCCGCTGTTCCACGAGGTTCGCCCTCCACCCCGTGTCATTGCGAGGAACGCAGTGACGAAGCAATCTCCTCCGATTGCCGCGATACGCCTGGGGATTGCTTCGCCTGCTGGCGCAGGCTCGCAATGACACGGTATTTATGTCATTCTGCTTTATATTTACTGTCATTCTGAGCGAAGCGAAGAATCTCTGAGATGCTTCCGCCTGACGGCTCAGCATGACACCGTTGTCGTCACCCTGAGCGCAAGCGAAGGGTCTCATCTGTGCAAGAAAACGAGATGCTTCGCCTGACGGCTCAGCATGACATAAGTAACGCCGTACAGCACACAAAGAGCTTCCGCCACCTTGTAACGCAGAATTTTTCTTCTGGCATTCTATCTGTTGACAATTTTCTTCTGCACCCTTATAATGTACACAGGAGGGACACAGGCATGGCTTCCGTGCTGGAACGGGTATCGG
>FWWL01000233.1_pt1 | contig 33126 bp, 20 predicted proteins | sample 2228331 | NCBI WGS metagenome assembly FWWL01 (sample SAMEA103939775, study PRJEB20133) | metagenome
TGGAGCTTTGATTTGACCAGGGCGGCTGTCGGTCGAGTGGCCATGACGCTGGGCTTTACCTCTTTCACCATACTCCGTTTGAGCATATCGATGGTGGCCATGATTTCCGGCAGGTAGTCGTTTTCAATAAGCCCTATGGCTGCCTGAAATGAAGCCTCGAGCAAAGCTTGCAGCAGCGCGTCATCCGGAACCGGAAGTCCGACGGCAGTTAGATAAACTCTGGCCAGCTCCTTGAACTGGGCGATGACATTCTCCAGAATTATCGATTCGTCCTGCTGCAGCAGCCAGCCGTAAGCAATGCAGGATGTGCGGAATTCATTTTCGGTGGCCCGGATAAACATCTCGGCTTCTTCAAGGGTCATCGGAGCCGCTGTTCCCTGAGAAAAATCAGCCAGATCCTTAGCGTAAGCTCTGACCATCAGGTTCTGCATGTTGGTCTTCGGCCGGGCAGCGATCTGCACGATTTTTGCGCCCAGACTGCGGTCATAGCGGACGAGGACTATGTCGCCGGCGGCTTCGATAATGTTATGGCATACTTCAAGAGCCACTGCCGGATAGTCCTTGAAGAGATTGTAATAATCTGGAGAGACGGTTTTCAGGTACTCATCGAGCGCTTTTGCCTTGGTGATAACATAACCTTCATCGGGAAGAAGAGTGAGCGAAGCGTTATGAGCAGTCGAGTCCGCGCCCCAGAGATTGTTGTGGCTGATAAACCCATAGGAGCTTGCCTTTTCGTAGCCGTATTTTACGGCGTGTTGAATCTTCAGGAAATGATGATGGGTCTGGTCGTAGAGAAAATCGCGGTAGAGGATGTAAGGGGCGGTAAACAGGTAGTTGAAAGCGTCGGGGGCCATCGCTCCGTACATTTCTTCGATGTCATAGGGACCGTTTGCTTTTTTGAGTTTGTGTGCGATAAAAGCGTGAGTCCCCCTTTCCCAGGCTGAGGCCAGTCCCGAAAGGAAGCTAATCATCAGAGCGATAGAAAGAGCGGAAACCATAACCTTTTTCATGTTTTTCTCCTCCTTTAGAAGAGGTGGGTATTTCCCCCGCCTGATTATACATTTATTCCCCTTTCATATACCCTGTCAAGCAGAATTTTCTTTCCGGCACAGACATGGTATCCAGGGTAAGGGCAGTATCCAGACGGATTCAGCTTCCGGAGAGTGTTGGGCGGGCTGACGGTTGAGATCTATCCTGTCATGGATATTTCGAGGCAAAAACGGGAACGATTAAGGAGGTCAGGGTTCAGAAAAAAGGGACACTGTGCAGTGTCCCCGATTTCGGCTAATTTTTCCCCTTGAAAATGTGGGCTGGATGCGGGAAAAAGGGGACAACTATGTGCGCCCCGTGTAAAGAGCATCACCGTAAGGCGTCCCCTGTTTCAAAACTCCCTGTTTTAAAAAGGATTTTCGGTGGGGTATGGCAGGCCGGCCGGAAGGTTGTAATAAATTTCGGACACGCCTAGCATCCGGAGCAGAGCAAACAAAGTTCTGCCGGCGTGCCGGAAACCGACAGCTGTATGATGGGGGAATCTTTTTTCGATCAGCACGTGGCGGTAAAAGCGGCCCATCTCTCTGATGCCAAAGACGCCGATGCTGCCGAAAGATTGCGGTTCAACGTCGAGCACTTCTCCCTGGGCTATGTATGAACGCAATTTGGCGTCAGCCGTTCCCTGCAGGCGAAAAATGGTGACCTCTCCGGGCCTTATTCTTCCTTCAAGGGTTCCACGGGTGATTTCCGGTTGTTTCCCGGGCTCCATCAGCCGGTGCATGATCAGCTGGTATTTCATCGCCGGCGACAGCAGGCAGCAGGAAGCAGTGTTGCCGCAGTGAAAGCCCATGAAAAGATCGGTCAGTTTATAATCGCCGATTTTATTTTTATTTTTTTCGTACATGTCTTCAGGCACGGTGTTATTTATGTCGAGCAGGGTGGCGGGAAGTTTGGTGGCGCAGGTCAGAAGGTATTCGCTCAGAGCGCCGTATATATCAACCTCGCAGGCTACCGGAATCCCCCTGGCAGCCAGTCTGGCGTTGACGAAGCAGGGGACAAAGCCGAAATAGCTTTCAAACGCCGGCCAGCATTTGTTGGCAAAAACGCCATACCTGGAGGCGCCGAGATTCTTTTCCATGAATTTGAGCAGGGCCACTTCATACTGCGCGAGCTTCTCCAGCAGCTCGGGGTAATTGTTGCCAGCTCCAAGCTCCCTGGCCATGTCGGCTGCCACCGCTTTAATCTCATGCGAACCGGCCGCTTTCAGGAAAATGTCGTACAGGTCAAGCTCGGAATTTTCCATCACTTCCACGCCCAGGTCGAAAAGAGGTTTGATCGGGGCGTTACAGGCATAAAAATCCTGCGGCCGCGGTCCAAAGCCGAATATCTTCAGATTTTTCAATCCGAGCCAGGTTCTGGCCACCGGAACAAATTCTTCTATCAGCCGGGCTATCTGTGGAGCGGTTCCAACCGGGTATTCCGGGATATGGACTTTGAGCTGCCGGAGACCGATGTTGTAAGAAGTATTCAGCAAACCGCAATAGGCGTCTCCGCGCCCCTGATAGAGATCCGAAGCAGTTTCTTCAGCGGCAGCCGCCACCATCACCGGGCCGGCAAAGCGCTGAGCCAGCATTGTGGTCGGGCCCTCCGGCCCGAAATTGCCCAGAAAGATCACCAGAGAATTGATTTCCTTTTTCTTTATTTCCTCAAGAGCTTTAAGCACATCGTTTTCGTTCTCGATGATGGTTTCCAGCTCCGTTACCGGCAGGTTGAGTTTCTGACACTCGGCCGCTACCGCGATTCTTCTTTTTCTTGAAAGTTCGATCGGAAAACAATCACGACTGACGGCTATAAGTCCGAGTTTTACTTCAGGAATATTTTTGATGCTTTCCATGTTGTTATTCCTCCTTTTTCTGTCCGTAATAGGCCTTCGGGCCGTGTTTTCTTTCAAAATGCTTGCGTATTAAGTAATTCTCGAGCTCCGTTGCCCCCGGGTTTATCAACAGGGTGAGGGCGGCCATTCTGGCAATGATTTCCAGAAGCAGGAGATTTTCCACTGCTTCCAGCCCGGATTTGCCCCAGGCAAAAGGACCGTGCCCTGAAACCAGGCAGGCCGGGTAAGCTGCCGGGTCTAGTTGCTCAAATCTTTCCGCGATTACTTTTCCTGTGTTAAGTTCATAGTCGGAGGTCACCTCGTTTTCAGTAAGCGTCCGGGTTATGGGCACAGGTCCCGGACAGAAATCCGCGTGAGTGGTTCCGAAACAGGGAATTTCCAGACCGGACTGAGCGAAAGCGGTGGAAAATTCGCTGTGGGCATGGGCGATGCCGCCGATCTGAGGAAACTTACGGTAAAGATAAAGGTGGGTATTAGTGTCTGAAGAAGGTCTGAGCTTACCCTCAAGCTGACGGCCTTCGAGGTCGAGCACCACCATGTCCTCCGGTTTCATCCGATCGTAGGGAAGTCCGCTCGGTTTTATGGCCATCACACCCTTTTCGCGGTCAACCTCGCTGGCGTTTCCGAAGGTCAGTATGACCAGACGGTATTCGACCAGTTTGAGGTTGGCCTGCCAGACTCTGTGTTTCAGCTCATCATACATGGCTCTTTCCTTAGTTTTTTATTTATCCTGCTCTGCTGCCTTCATGTTTAATTTTTTTTGTTGTTCAGGTTGAAACATGGCCGCAATTCTTTCGGCGATTTTATTTTTTCTTTCTGGCTTTCCCGCTTCTGGCTGAAGCTGCAGCCAGTTCCCTGGCTTTTGACAGCTGTCGGTCGCGGATGTCCAGAAGGTCCTTCATCAGGTGGTAGAGATTGCCCTGCCACTCTCTCGTGCCGAAAGCGTCGTGCAGTTCCCGGTAAAGACGGTACAGTTCCTGATAAACCTGATGGCGGTCCGGGCGCGGCTTGAAACTGACCGGCTTGACGCCGCACATGGCTGCCTGGGCTTCTTCAAAACAATCATGTCCACCCGCCTTCTTGCCTGCCACCACCGCGCCGGCTATGGCTGCCCCGAGAGCGCAGGTCTGGGAGGATCGAGCAATCTTCATTTCCATGCCGAAGACGTCTGCGTAAATCTGCATCACCAGGGGGTTTTTCTCGGCGATTCCGCCGCAGTTGATGATTTCGTTTATTTCGACGCCGTATTCCTGAAAACGTTTGATTATGGTCAGGGCGCCAAAGGCGGTGCTTTCGATCAGCGCCAGGTAAATTTCTTCAGGCCGGGTGTGGAGCGTCTGTCCCAGAAGGAGTCCGGTTAACCTCTGGTCCACCAGAATCGTCCGGTTTCCGTTGTTCCAGTCGAGGGCCAGAAGTCCCGATTCTCCCGGAAGGATCGCCGCTGCCTTTTCGGTAAGGGCTTCATGGCTGCCCTGCTTTGGACCGCCAGGCTTGATGTAATTTACAAACCAGTTGAAAATATCGCCCACGGCCGATTGCCCGGCTTCCAGCCCGAAGTAACCTGGAAGCACCGATCCGTCAACAATTCCGCAGAGACCCGGGATATCAGCCAGCGGCCGGTCGTTAGGCCAGACGCAGATGTCGCAGGTGCTGGTACCTATGATTTTGACGAATTTTCCGGGCGCCACGCCGGCGCCAACTGCCCCGAGATGGGCGTCAAAAGCCCCAACGGCTACGGGAATTCCCGGTTTTAGTCCGAGCATTTTCGCCCAGGATCTGGTCAAATAACCGGCTGGCTGGTCCGAGGTGCAGGTGGTGTCGTACAGCCTGTCCCGCAACTCTCCCAGCCTCGGGTCAAATTTGCTCAGGAAGTCTTTCGCCGGAAGCCCTCCCCACTGTTCGTTGAACATGGCTTTATGGCCGGCGGCGCAGCGGCTTCTTTTGATTTTTTCCGGGGCTAAGGTGCCGGTCAGGATGGCCGGGAGAAAGTCAACGCATTCCACCCAGGTGTAGGCGGCTTCAAAAACTTTCGGGTCAACCCGGAGGCAGTGGAGAATCTTGCTGAAAAACCACTCGGATGAATAAACGCCGCCGCACTTGGCTAAGTATTCCGGATGCTCCCTGGCGGCCAGTTCGGTGATTTCCTGGGCTTCGGCAAAAGAAGTATGGTCCTTCCACAACCAGGCCTGGGCGTTGAGATTGTTCTTGAACTCGTCATGAAAGGCCAGCGGCAGGCCGTTTCTGTCAACCGGCATGGGGGTGGAACCGGTGGTGTCAATCCCTATTCCTATGATCTGTTCTGGCGAAAAGCTTTTTCTGGCTTTTCGGGCCAGGCGAAGAACCTGTCTTACTACCTTCACCATCGATTCGAGATAATCAGCCGGGTTCTGCCGGGCCAGGTTGGGGTCCTTCGGGTCGAGAAGTATGCCGGCCTCGCCTGAAGGATAATTCACCACGGCCGTGCTCAGTTCTTCTCCGCTGGCGGTATCCACCACCAGCGCCCTGACTGAATTTGTTCCAAAATCAAGTCCGAGACTGTATGCTCTGCCTGTTTTCTTCATTTATGATGCCTCCTCCAATTTCTTAATTTTATTCCAGTCGGCGCGCTTTTTAGAAATAGATTTTTCTCTGTCCGGATTTCGTGAGGGCTTTGGAAGAAGTGGCCGCGCTGCCTGGCACATAAAATCTTCAATCGCATATCTGTCTGGCAGCGTGTGTGTGGCCACGGTTCCGGGAGCCGCTGCCGCCCATCTGGCTGATTTTTCCGACTGGCAAAAATTTGTTGACATCATTTTCCGAACTATTATATAAAAATAATGCGTTAACGTTAACAATTTTTTATTCAGGAAATTTCAGACAGAAAGTTGACCGGAGAGAATATGATTTACTGGACGGCGAAAAGGCGCAGATAATGGCAGTTTATTTTCTGAATCGATGGTTAGTATAATGAAAAAGAATTCTCTGGCTTCAGGCATCCGGCGTTCTGAGTTCGGTTTGAAAACAAATCGGTAAGTAAAGCCAATAAAAAAATTTATTAAGGAATAAGCTAATGGCCTGGATGCCTTCTATCAGGAAAAATAACTTCAGAGTATTTTCTTTTGTATTTTTAACGGTCACGATTTTATTCCTGACTGACTTGCCGGCACAGGTTCAATTGAACCAGAGCGATTTAAGGCTTTTCCAGTTCAGAAATATCGGGCCTTTCCGGGCTGGTTCCTGGGTGACCTGTTTTGCCGTGCCTGATTTTCCTCCGGAAGCGCATCTTTACACCTTTTATGTTGGCACCAGAAACGGCGGGGTCTGGAAGACCGTCAATAACGGCATCACTTTTGAGCCGATCTTCGATGCTCAGAGTCATCTTTCGATCGGAGCGATGGCTGTAGCTCCATCGAACCCTGAGATTATCTGGGTGGGAACAGGAGAATCTTACTGCGCCCGCAGCTCTCAAAGCGGCGACGGTGTTTATAAGTCAACTGATGGCGGCCGCACCTGGCAGAATCTCGGACTCCGGGATACTCACCATATAGCGAAAATAATCATCCATCCCAAAATACCGGATACCGTCTACGTCGCCGCCATGGGCCATCTTTTCACTCCGAATACCGAGCGGGGAGTGTTCAGGACTGATGATGGCGGAAGATCCTGGAAGAAAGTTCTCTACATAAACGAAAGAGTCGGGGTGATAGATCTGGTGATGGATCCGTCAAATCCGGATGTTCTTTATGCGGCTGCTTACGACAAAGTCCGTCTACCCTGGCATTTTGAAGCCGGAGGCCCGGAAAGCGGCATCTACAAAACCACAGATGGAGGGAAAACCTGGAAGAGACTTTCCGGCGGGTTGCCTTCAGGTTATATCGGCCGGATAGGAATAGATATTTTCCGGAAAAATCCGAACATTCTTTACGCAGTGGTGGAAAACTTCCGGCAGCCGACGGAGGAAGAAAAAGCCGCCGGCCGCCGCGCCGGACGTCAGGCTCATCCGGTCTCCGTGGGTGAAGTTTACCGCACGGATGATGCCGGCCAGACCTGGGTTAAGGTTAACACCGGGAAAGAGCCGCTCGCCAGCAAAGCCCCTTATTCTTTTAATCAAATTTACGTCGACCCGGAAAACGACCGGGTGGTTTACATAACTGGCGTCACCCTGGCGAGTTCGGTCGATGGCGGCCGTACCTGGCGCGATGCTGACTGGCCGCCGCGAACTCTCTTCAGCTCGGCCTTTGGAGATGTTAGAACCCTCTGGATAGACCCTCAAAATCCGAAGAGAATACTTTTTGGCAGCGACGGCGGTGTTTATATCTCCTACGATGGTGGCAAAACCTGCCATCACTTCTACAATCTGCCGCTCGGTGAAGTCTACGCGCTCGGTGTTGACATGGAGGAGCCCTACAACGTTTATGCCGGACTTCAGGACCACGATTCCTGGAAAGGTCCTTCCAATTCCTGGTCCGGGGCAGTCAACCTGAGCGATTGGGTGACAGTGGGCGGCGGCGATGGCATGTACAACGTGGTGGATCCGACAGACAGCCGCTGGGTTTATAACTGCCGCGAATTTGGCGATTTTTATCGTCTCGACCAGAAAACAGGAACGAGAAAAAGAATTCAGCCGGTACGCGCTGAAGGGATGGAACCATACCGATTCAACTGGACGCCGCCAATCCATCTTTCCCCGCATAACAGCTCGATTGTCTACATCGGAGCTCAGGTGCTGCTCCGTTCGCTCGACCGCGGAGATAACTGGGAAGAAATAAGTCCCGACCTGACGACGAATGACAGAAGCAAGCAGGGAGGAGCGGGAAACATAACTTTCTGCACGATAACCACCATTTCCGAATCGCCCCGCAAGCCAGGAGTCATCTGGGTAGGAACAGACGACGGCAAAGTTCAGGTAACCACCAACGGCGGTGTCACCTGGACAGATTGCACGGCAGCTCTGGCTAAAGCTGGTGCGCCCGGGCCTCTCTGGGTCAGCCGGGTTTTTGCCTCTCCGCATGAACCCGGCACAGCCTTTGTGGCCAAGAGCGGGTTCAGAAATGATGATTTCAAACCGTATGTTTTCAAGACAACCGATTACGGGCGCACCTGGGTATCGATTTCCAGAGGGATGCCCGATTCTCCCGTTAACGTGGTTATTCAGGATCAAAAAAATCCCGAACTGCTGTTTGCCGGCACTGATAACGGTCTTTTTGTTTCCCTGAATGGTGGTAAAGAATGGCTGCCCTTCCAGAATAATATGCCCCGGGTTAAAGTGACGGATCTGATAATCCATCCCCGCGAGGGAGATCTGGTTGCCGGCACCTACGGGCGCGGAATCTGGATTACCAATATCTGGCCGCTGCGCGAACTTAATTTATTGCCAGCAGAAGCCGGAGTTTACCTTTTCACCATCAGACCGGCCATCCAGAAACAGTATCCGGTCTTCGGTAATTATCATCTCACCGGCGACAGCCATCTCTTTACCCCCAACGAACCCGATGAAGTGGCTATTTATTATTATTTAAGAAGCGAGGCGAAAGAAAAAATAAAAATCAGTGTTTTTGACCGCGATGGGAATTTATTGCAGGAGCTGCTTGCCGATGGCAGAGCCGGGTTGAATTGCGCCGCCTGGAATATGCGCAGGGCAGGCGCCAGAAGAGGAGATGCTCTGGTCAGGCCGGGGTATTACAGGATTGTACTGGAAGTCAACGGGAAGAAATACGAACAGACGGCCCTGATCAGCAAAAGAATAAGCTGGGGAATTGGACCGCGGTTGGTGGTGCTGATGACCGCAGGAGATTGAAGAAGGAGAAACGGGGGTGAAGTTAAAATATTTTTATCTCACACCCAGGGTATTCCAGGAAATGGTTTAAAAAAAGAGAAAGGTGAAAATAAAAAATTGCATTTCAGGGAGCAAAATAGGCTATGATAAAGATAACAATGTTGGAAAAAAAACTGGAGGTAAAAAAATGAATGAGAAATACTGGAGAAAATTGCCGGTCATTCTCGTGAGTCTCATAATTTCCAGCATCCTGTTTTCGGGCTGTGCCGGTGAGAAAAAGGATTATTCGATAAAAACAGTCAACCTGACAGATGTTAAATTTTCTGACGGTTTCTGGAGCAAACGCATAGAAACTAACGGTCGGGTGACCATTCCCCATTCTTTCAGGCAGAGCGAGGAAACCGGCCGGATCAAAAACTTTGAGATTGCTGCCGGTCTGGCTGAGGGCGATTTCTGCTCTCGGTATCCTTTTGATGATTCCGATGTTTTTAAGTTGATCGAGGGAGCGTCCTATCAGCTCATGCTCAATTATGACCCGGAGCTCGATAAATATCTCGACCAGCTGATTGCTAGAATTGCCGCGGCTCAGGAGAAGGACGGATATCTCTACACAGCCAGGAAAATAAAAGAAAAAGGCGGCAAAATACCATATGAAAACTGGGTAAGAGATAAAAGATGGGCGAACCTGGCTTATTCCCATGAGCTGTACAACTTAGGACATCTTTTTGAAGCAGCTGTTGCTCATAATGTTGCAACCGGGAAGAAAAATTTGCTTGAGGTAGCTCTGAAGAGCGCTGATTTGCTGGTCAGGGAGTTTGGACCCGGGAAATTGACGATGCCGCCCGGACATCAGGAAGTAGAAATTGGACTCGTCAAGTTGTATAGATTAACCGGGAAGAAGAAATATCTTGACCTGGCAGCATTTTTCCTTGATCAGAGGGGCAGAGCCAATGGTCGGGAACTTTACGGCGAGTATTCTCAGGACCATCTGCCGGTGCGGGAACAGAAGGAAGCGGTCGGACATGCGGTCAGGGCAGCTTATATGTATTCCGGCATGGCCGATGTGGCCGCGCTCACCGGCGATCAGACTCTGGTGCAGGCGCTTGATAATCTCTGGGAGGATGTGGTTTTCAGAAAAATTTATATCACCGGAGGTATAGGTTCGACCGGCGCCTGGGAAGGCTTCGGTCCGGCCTACCATCTGCCGAATGCTTCTGCCTATGCTGAAACCTGCGCCTCAATCGCCAACGCCTTCTGGAATTACCGGATGTTCCTGCTTCACGGTGATGCTAAATACCTGGATGTGTTTGAGCGGATCATTTACAACGGTTTTCTCTCGGGCATAGCGCTGAGCGGAGACCGTTTCTTCTATGGCAATCCCCTGGCTTCGTTCGGGCAGCATGAAAGAAGCCCATGGTTCAGCTGTGCCTGCTGTCCGCCAAACATCGTGCGTTTTCTGCCCCAATTAGGACAGTATGTTTACGCCACGGAAGGTGACAGGCTTTACATAAATCTCTTTGCCCGCAGCCAGAGCAAAGTTAAGGTAGATGATGTTAAAGTTGAACTCGAACAGGAGACCGAGTATCCCTGGGAAGGCGAAATCAAAATCAGGATAAACCCGGAAAAGGCTGAGGATTTTACCGTCATGCTGCGGATTCCCGGCTGGGCTCTCGGCCAGCCGATACCTTCCGACCTTTATTATTATGCTGAGAGACCGGAAACAAAGCCCGCGGTCAGGGTGAACGGCGAAGAAATTCCTCTGACTCTGGAGAAAGGATTTCTCCCGATCACCAGGAAATGGAAGGCGGGCGATCTGATTGAAATCAATCTCCCGCTCGAGCCCAGACGGGTTCTTGCTCACGAAAAGGTGAAGGACGATGAAGGTCTGGTGGCGGTGGAAAGAGGGCCAATTGTCTATTGCGCGGAATGGCCAGATAACGGAGGACGGGTTTCCAACCTCCTTCTTCCCGATGGCGCTTCTCTGAGTTCTGAATACCGCGAAGACCTTCTCGGGAGTCTGGTGGTGGTGAAGGCTCAGGGCAAAGCCTACAGAAAGGTGCAGGGTAAAACTGTCAGTGAGGATAAGGAAATAGTCCTGATTCCTTATTACGCCTGGGCTCATCGCGGTCGCGGAGAAATGGCTGTCTGGATTGCCAGAGAAGAAGCTAAGGTCAGACCGACTCCAGAACCATCGCTTGCCTCGAAGGCAAAAGTTGAGGCTTCAGAAGGGGCTAAGGGAGTCAGGTTTATAAACGACCAGTACGAACCTTCAGATTCGAATGACCATTCAGTCGGATATTTGCACTGGTGGCCGAAGAAAGGAACCACCGCATGGGTTAGCTATGAATTTCCATCTCCGGTTCGCGTTTCTGAAGTTGCCGTCTACTGGTTTGACGACACCGGCGTGGGCGAGTGCCGCGTGCCCGAATCCTGGAAGCTTTATTACAGAAAAGGCGCGGAGTGGGTACAGGTAAAGAATCTTAATCCCTACGGCACCGAGAAAGACAGATACAATATGGTCAGATTTCAACCGGTGGTGACCACCGGTTTGAAGATCGAGCTTAAATGCCGGGAAAAGTTCTCCGCCGGCATTCAGGAATGGCAGGTGAAGTAAACGGTTGCATTCAGCCGGAAGTAAAAGCTTAAATATTCCCGGTATAAGGGATCGAGCGCGCAAATGGAGTTAACCTGACTGGCAGGTAGAAGAATTTAATTTCCAGGGAAGGCAATGCGATCAGGCGCCTTTGCGAAAGGCACGGCAGCGGGATTATCAGGATTTAACGGCGAGAGCGTATCAGAGGCAGAGAGCTTAAATAGTTTTTGCTGGAACAATTTCAGGAAGATGTCTGCCAGCAGGAGATAGGCGGTTGCTTGAGGGCGCTTTAAGTCAGGAGAAAAAATAGTTTTTTTGCATGATTTTCGGGAGGAAATTATGAATAAAGGAATGCACCAATCAGAGGGAACAATAAAACGTACTTCCCGGCTTATCCAGGGCATACGGCAGGCGACTCAGGCGAAGCCGGGGCTTTTTTCTTTTATCCTTCTGTTTGCCGTTCTGACTATCCAGGCTGAACAGCAGCAGATAATCCAGAATCCTTCATTCGAAAATATAAAGGACAACCGTCCGGAAGGCTGGAGGTCAGTAACTTACAGCGGGAAAGCAGATTTCCAGTTAAGTTCCGTCCCCAGGTCGGGTAATTATAGCGTCCAGATCGCTTCGGAGAAAGGGGCTGACGCTTCCTGGTCTACTGTAGTCAGGGTCAGACCATTTTCCAGGTATAAGCTGACCGGCTGGGTGAAAACCGAAAATGTCCAGTCGCTCGGCGGCAAAGGGGTTCTTTTTAACATCCATGGACTGGAGAAATATCAGACGAGAGCCCTCAGCGGAACTAACGACTGGACAAAGCTCGAAATGATCATCGACACAGAGCTTAACGATGCCTTGCAGGTCAATTGCCTTTTTGGAGGCTGGGGTCGGGTCACCGGGAAAGCCTGGTTTGACGACCTCACTCTGGAGTACATTTCAGGCCGGACTTTGAAGCCGGCGGCCACGATTCAGGCCGACAGAAAACTGACGCCTGTTTCTGAATACATTTACGGTCAGTTCATCGAACATCTCGGACGCTGCATCTATCAGGGAATCTGGGCAGAGATGCTCGAAGACCGAAAATTTTTACTCCCGGTCGGGTCGGCTGAGTCTCCCTGGAAGGTGGCCGGAAAGCCGCATTCTCTTCATATGAATCCTCTTCTGGTTTATGCCGGTGTGCCGGTTCCAGAAATAAGGCTCAAAGGAGACGGCACCGAGGGCGGAATATACCAGTCAGAACTGGCGCTGCAATCCGGGAGAAAATACACCGGCCGGGTGGTCGTCGCCGGGGATCCGGGAGTGCTTCCGGTAGAGGTCAGGCTCGTCTGGGGAGATGGCGAATCTTCCAGAGAGGTTTTCAGGATTGATGAGATCAGACCCGATTACAGAAAATATTATTTCAGCTTTACTGCCGGGGCGAGCACGGATAACGGCCGGTTGGAAATTGTCAGCCGCGGGAGCGAAGCGTTCCGGGTGGCGGCTGTTTCTCTTATGCCGGCTGATAATCTAGAAGGCTTCCGGCCGGAGGTGATAAAGCTTCTCCGGGAACTTAATGCCCCCGTTTATCGCTGGCCTGGAGGAAATTTTGTTTCAGGTTATAACTGGAAAGACGGGATAGGCGATCCCGACCGGCGCCCGCCGCGCAAGAACCCTGCCTGGCAGGGAATAGAGCATAACGATGTTGGCATACACGAGTTTATGACCTTCTGCCGTCTGGTCGGGGCGGAACCATACATCGCGGTGAACAGCGGTCAGGGAAACGAGACGCTGGCGGCTGAGGAGGTTGAGTATGTAAACGGCGCTCCTGACACGCCGATGGGACGGTGGCGGGCGCAGAACGGCCACCCCGAGCCCTTTAACTGCCGCTTCTGGTCAGTGGGTAACGAAATGTACGGCGACTGGCAGCTCGGGCATATGCCGCTTAAAGACTACGTGAAAAGGCACAACCGTTTTGTTGAGGCTATGAAAGCTCGCGACCCGAGTATTGTCATCATTGCGGTCGGAGCTGTCGGCGAATGGAGCCGCGGGATGTTAGAAGCCTGCGCCGATCATATGGACCTCATCAGCGAGCATTTTTATGTGCAGGAGAGGCCGGGCTTGCTCAGCCACGTCTACCAGGTTCCGCGAGCTATAAGAAGGATTGCCGAAGCTCATCGTCAGTACCGGCGGACGATCCCGCAGCTCAGCGGCAAAGATATCAGGATAGCTCTGGATGAGTGGAATTACTGGTACGGGCCTTACATTTACGGAGAGCTCGGAACACAATACTTTCTGAAGGATGCTCTGGGAATTGCGGCTGGCCTGCATGAGTATTACCGTCAGGCAGACATCATTTATATGGCGAATTATGCCCAGACGGTTAATGTCATAGGAGCGATAAAAACCTCAAAGACTGAAGCGGTTTTTGACACCACCGGTCTGGTCTTAAAGCTCTACCGCAACGAATTCGGCACGGTCCCGGTGAGGATTGCAGGTCAGCCCGAACCGCTCGATGTGATGGCTGCCTGGAAAGCTGACGGCAGGACTTTGACTGTGGCCGTGGTGAATCCGACCGGCGAAAGACAGAACCTGTCTCTGAAAATAACCGGTTTTAAGCTCAACCGGGTGGAGAAAATTTTCAGGATAACCGGCCCGCATGAGAAGGCCTGCAACGTTCCAGGTAAAAAGCCGGAAGTGGAAATCCTCACGGTGGAGGAGAGCTTCCATCCGGAAAAACTGACGCTTCCGCCACTCAGCGTTACAATCTACGTGCTGAAGTAAATAAATCCTACTATAATAGTAGGAATAGAGAGATTCTTACAGCTTTTACTCGACCGTGTTAATTTAAGTTGATGATGTGATAAAATCGCTGGGAGAGGGAAAAATGAGGACGGCGGCTTGCTTATTAGTGATTGGCTTTTTTCTGACAGCCCTGGCGGGATTTGTTTACCCGCAGCCTGAAAAACCGGCGAAAGATTATGCGATAAAACCGGTGAACTACTGGGAAGTCCGGGTGAACGATGAATTCTGGGCTCCCCGGATGAATACGAACCGGCTGGTGACCGTTCCCTACCTTTTCCGCATGAACGAGGAGACCGGCCGGGTGGACAATTTCCGCATCGCCGCCGGACTTAAAAAGGGAAAACATACCGGAAAGAGATACAACGATTCTGATGTTTATAAAGCGATAGAGGCGGCTGCCTACACCCTGAAAACCAACCCGGACCCGGCGTTGAAAAAGCAGATAGACGACCTGGTAGCCATAATAGCCAGGGCCCAGGAGCCCGACGGTTATCTTTTCACCACCAGGACGATCAACCCGAAAAATCCTGCTCCTGGCTCAGGAAAAGAGAGATGGTCAAACCTGAGGGTCAGCCACGAGCTTTACAACCTCGGTCATCTTTTTGAGGCGGCGGTTGCCTATTACCAGGCGACCGGCGAGAAGAATCTTCTCGAGGTGGCCCTGAAAAGCGCCGACCTGCTCGTGCGCACCTTCGGTCCCGGCAAGCTCCGCGGGTTTCCCGGCCATCAGGAAGTGGAAATCGGTCTGGTGAAGCTGTACCGGGTCACCGGCAACGAAGAATATCTCAAGCTGGCAAAGTTTTTCTTAGATGAAAGGGGGCATTATCACGGAGGCGAAGTTTACCCGAAGACCTCTCCCTTCCACATCTACAACTCTGAAGAGTATCTGCAGAATCATCTGCCGGTTCTGGGGCAAACGGAAGCCGTCGGCCATGCTGTCCGCGCCACCTACATGTACTGCGGGATGCTGGATGTGGCTGCGCTTGGAGGATTTCCGGAATATGCCCGGGCGAGCCAGAAGCTCTGGGAGAGTGTTGTCGGGAAAAAAATGTACATCACGGGTGGCATAGGTTCGGTGGGTGAATATGAGGCTTTCGGGCGGGATTACGAACTGCCGAATGAGAAAGCCTATGCTGAAACCTGCGCCGCGGTCGGTAATGCTTTCTGGAACCAGAGGCTGTTCCAGTTAGAAGGAGATGGCCGGTATATTGATGTCCTCGAAAGGATTATTTACAACGGATTGCTCTCGGGCGTCGGGCTTTCTGGCGACCGGTTTTTCTACCAGAATCCGCTGGCTTCCCGTGGAAAGTACGAGCGCAGCAGCTGGTTTGAGGTGGCCTGCTGTCCGGCTAACGCCGCTCGCTTTCTGGCGACTTTTCCCCAGTATATTTATGCTTATTCCGAAGATGAAGTTTTTATAAACCTGTTTGTCAGTTCGACCACTCAGTTTGATTACAAAAAAACCAGGTTGGAAATCATTCAGGAGACAAAATATCCCTGGATGGGGCAGGTTAAGATCGGAGTTAACCCGGCCAGAGTGAGAGAGTTTGTTCTCTGCATCAGAATTCCCGGCTGGGCTCAGGGTCAGCCTGTTCCTTCAGACCTTTATCAGTATGACGACAGTTCAACCAGGGAAATTTCCGTCAGGGTGAACCGGAAGATTTACCCGGTTAAAGTCGAACGCGGCTATCTGAGAATCAAAAGAAAATGGGTCAGAGGAGATGTGATAGAGATCATTTTCCCGATGTCGATAAAAAGGGTAAAAGCCCATCCTCAGGTGGTGGAGAACAGAGGCCGGGTAGCCATCGAGAGGGGCCCGATAGTTTTCTGCGCCGAAGGAAGAGATAATGGCGGAACCGCGCTCAATCTGGCGGTTACTCCGGGCACACATTTTCAACAGTGGTTCAGGAGCGATTTGCTGGGCGGAGTTACAGTAATAACTGGAAATGGACTGGTGGTCGACGATAAAGGCAATGAAATAAGGAAGCAAACGCTGTTCCTTATTCCCTACGCCGTCTGGGCAAATCGAGGCCCGTGGGAAATGGCCGTCTGGATGCTCCGGAAAGAATAAATTTTATATTCAGGATGTCAGCCGCTCAGGATTTTGAAAATATGTTGTTTATTTTTTAGGATAGCCCACCGTCTGGGCGAGCATGATTTTCTGCTCCGGCCTGAGCTTCATGGCCTTTGCCAGTTCTTCCCTGTTGATCGACGCCCGGACAACCGTGGCCAGGCCTTCCGAAGCGCAGAAAAGATACACATTCTGGGCGATGAAAGCAGCATGAGCTCCCGAATAGAACCTTTTATCCTCATCAGTTCCGCGGGGAATTCGAGCGTAATCTCCGACGTAGACCAGATTCACCGGAGCCATTTTGACAAAATCCTGAGTGCCGGTCAGCGCCCGGATGTCTTCTTTGAGTATCTGAATCAGCGAATGGTCCTTAGCTTCATACAGAAACAGCCCGTCGGCGGTGGCCACGTAAAGGTCGATATTCTGCCAGTTGACGGCTGATGGCGCTGTCCTCTTCCCGGATTCGGGCCGGTTTATTCCGTAAGCAGCCCAGAGTAGATTGGAAAGCACCTGAAGGGGCAGACTCTCCGGGCTGAACTCTCTCTGGCTCTGTCTGTTTTTCAGGCATTCCATCAACGGTTTGCCGCCTTCAAGTTGCGGTGGAGGAAGTTTTATCTTGGCGATTTCCTGACAGAAGCTGGAGCTGGAGGGGTAAATAAGCATCCCGGCGATAAAAACAGAAATAACCATAATTCCGGTCAGTTTTTTCTTCATGGTATCCTCCTGGCAAAAAAATTTTACCATAGGCTCCTGATCCCGGGCAAGGAAAAAAACGAGATTGAGCTGTAGCGATAAGCTGGCAGGCGGCGGACGGCCCGGGAAAAAGGCAGGACAGCTTCAGGCCGCTATTTTCCAGCCTGGTGGGAAATTTTCAGGCAAAAACGCTTTCTTTTGACAAACCTGGCTGGCTGTGCTATTAGGTGCTATTAGAAATCTTAAGAATAAATTTCTTCCAGGAAAAATCCATGGCCACGGCAGTTGAAAGATGGGTCGAAAAACAGGCTGAACTTCTTCAGCCGAAAAACATTTACTGGTGCGACGGTTCTGAAGGGGAAGCCCGACGAATTGTCGAAATTGGACTCCGCGAGGAAAAGGTGGAGCAGAATCATGTCTTCATCGAACTCAACCAGAAACTCTGGCCGAAGGCTTACCTCCACCGGAGTCATCCGACTGATGTGGCCCGCACAGAGCATCTGACCTTTGTCTGCCATTCAGACCAGGAGACCACCGGTCCGAATAACAACTGGATGCATCCGGAAGAGGCCAAGAAAAAGCTGACGGAGCTGTCGCGCGGGGCCATGCGCGGCCGAACCATGTACGTTCTGCCTTACATGATGGGACACCCGGACTCTCCCTATGCCAAAGCCTGTGTTCAGATAACTGATATTTCCTATGTTGCTGTCAGCATGCGCATCATGACCAGGCTGGGCAAGCATGTCCTGGAGAAAATCGGAAATTCTGAGAATTTTGTTAAAGGTATCCACACAGTAGGCGATTTCAGCCCCGACCGGCGGCTCATCATGCATTTTCCGGAAGAGAATCTGGTGTGGAGTGTGGGCTCGGGTTACGGAGGAAACGCTCTTCTGGGAAAAAAATGTTTTTCTCTGAGAATAGCTTCCTGGATGGGCAGGAAATATGGCTGGTTGGCCGAACATATGATGATTATCGGGGTTGAGGACCATCACGGAAATGTTACTTACATTGCCGGAGCTTTTCCTTCGGCCTGCGGCAAGACCAATTTCGCCATGCTGGAATCTGCTTTGCCGGAATACCGCGTCTGGACCATCGGTGACGACATTGCCTGGTTAAATATCGGACCGGATGGGCGTCTGTATGCGATAAATCCCGAATCAGGTTTCTTCGGCGTGGCCCCGGGAACATCCATGAAAAGCAACCCGAATATGATCCGGACGCTGAGGAACTCTAAATTTTATCCTACGCTGTTTACCAATGTCGGGCTTGACCTCGATACGATGTCGCCCTGGTGGGAGGGGCTCGACGGTCCGGTACCGGAAAATATGCTTGACTGGCAGGGGCGGCCCTGGAAGCCCGGGCAGGGAACGCCGGCAGCTCATCCGAATTCGAGATTCACCGTTTCAATCTACAATTGCCCAACTCTTTCGCCGGAATACGACAATCCGATGGGTGTTCCCATCTCCGCCATTCTGTTCGGTGGCCGGCGTTCGAAATTAATACCTCTGGTGGTGGAAGCCTTCAACTGGGAGCATGGCGTGTTTATGGGAGCCAGGATGGGCTCGGAAACGACGGCAGCCGCGGCTGGAAAAGTTGGCGTGCTGCGGCGGGATCCGATGGCCATGCTGCCGTTCTGCGGCTATAACATGGGCGATTATTTCCGACACTGGATAAACATGGGCCGGTTGATGAGTCATCCGCCGCGCATCTATTCGATCAACGCCTTCCGGCGTAATGAGAAAGGAGAATTCTTATGGCCGGGATTTGGCGAGAACATAAGAATTCTCAAGTGGATCATAGAAAGAATAAACGGCCGGGTGGGAGCGAAGGAAACTCCGCTAGGTCTCATTCCTGAAAAGAAAGACCTGGACCTGAGGGGGTTAAATCTGCCGGATGAAAATCTCGATGAGCTTTTCCGGATCGATCCCGACGAATGGGAAGAGGAGCTGGCTGACATCAAGAAGTTCCTGAAACAGTTTGGCCGCCATACGCCTTATGAAATCTGGCAGGAATACGACCGATTGAAAAAAGGACTCGGTTACTGAAGGCCTGCCTGCCAGAAATTCCGGAAATAAGAGCGCGGTCTGGTTGTCAAACGGGATGTCTATTTTTCTCCTGAAGCCAGTATAAAAGACCGGCCCGGTTTCCGGCTGAGTTTCCTTTCTCTGCATATTGTATTTTCCGGGCAAATTTGATAAAAATTCTCTCTGGAAATTTTAAGTTGAAGAGGACCAGCATCGTAACCCTTAAGGATATCGCCAGAAAAGCCGGAGTTTCTATCGGGACGGTTGACCGGGTTCTGCACAACCGCGGTCGTGTCCATCCTGACACCGAGAAAAAGGTGCGCAGGGTTCTGCAACAGCTCAATTACCGGACAAATATTTTCGCCAAGCATCTGAAGCTCGGCCGGACGTTTACTTTCGGCGTGCTGATGCCCCGGCCGGAGCAGGACAGCGGCTACTGGAAGCTTCCGTATCGGGGAATTCAGAGAGCGCAGCAGGAGCTTCAGTCGCACAAAGTTCAGGTTAATTTTTTCTTTTTTGACCGCTATAACCACAAATCTGTTCTTAATGCCGGGCGCCGGGCTCTGGCCAGCGAACCGGACGGGCTGCTGTCTGCTCCGATTCTACCTGAAAGTTTCGGTGAGGTGATAGCCTCTCTTCCGCCTGAGCTGCCGCTGGTCTTTTTTGATTCCTACCTTCCCGGGATCAAGCCTTTATGTTTTATCGGGCAGGATGCTTTTCAGAGCGGGCTGCTGGCCAGCCGGTTGATGAGAAGGACCGTGCCCTGTAAAAAGGGACTGGTGGCGGTGGTTAAGGTTCAGCCGGAAGATTATCACATTGCGGCCAGGATTGAAGGGTTTGTCAAAGGGAGCGAGGGCTGGTCAGGTTTCGACCTGGAGACGGTGGAAATAGACAGCCGCTGGACGCCTGAATTGACGGCCAGATGTCTCGGGCCTTTTTACCGCCGGCATCCTGAGCTGGCCGGGATATTTGTCACCAACGCGATGACCCACAAGGTGGCTGAGTGGTGGGAGAGGAATTCCCGGGGTAAAAAGATTGTGCTGATTGGTTATGACCCGATTGCCAGAAACATCTCGCTCCTGAAAGCGGGAGTCATAGATTTTTTGATCAGTCAGCAATCCGAGCGTCAGGGCTATGAGGGCATCTATACCCTGTTCCGTCGGGTGGTTCTCGGAGAAGAAGTCAATCACCAGATAATGACCCAGATTGATATCATAACCGCGGAGAATGTAGATTATTATCAGAGTTGATTGATTTTTAAGGAGGTTGGTGAAGTATGAACGAGCAGAAACCGGTCCTGAATATTAAGTCGTTAAAAGAACAGGTTTATGATTTCCTCAGAGAACAGATGCGCCGGGGAGAGCTTCTGCCCGGGTCAGTCATAGATCTTGAAGAAACTTCCAGGAAGCTCGGGGTAAGCCGCACTCCTCTTCGTGATGCTCTGCTGCAGCTCGAAACGGAAGATTTTGTGACGATCCTGCCGCGCCGGAAGGTGGTGGTAAACACCCTGACCGCCAGGGATATCAAAAATTACTACGAAATAATCGGAGCGCTCGAAAGCATCGCGATAATTAAAGCTTATGATAAGTTACAGCCGCAGGATTTTGATTATATGGAGCAGTTAAACCGGGAGATGAAAGAGGCAATCGAAGCCGACAATTTTGACCTTTACTACGAGAAAAATCTGGCTTTTCACAACGTCTATCTCCAGGCCAGCGGCAATGAAAAACTGATGAAGATCGTCAACAATCTGAAAAAGAGGCTGTATGATTTCCCGCGCCCGGCAGGTTTTGTGAAGGAGTGGGAACAGGCTTCGATCGGCGAACATGCCCGGCTGATCGAGTATCTCCGCAAGGGAGACAGAGAAGGAGCAGCCCGATTTATCCGCGACGTGCACTGGTCGTATGAAGTGCAGGAAAAGTATATCGTGCAGTATTATCGTCAGATTCCGGGTTCCGAATGGTGAAATGCTTTGGCCGCTTTAACCTCTGAAGATAAAATAGGCTGCCAGGATTAAAAAGAAAAATCCCACCAGATAATTCCAGCGGAATTGTTCTTTCAGATAAAGAACGGAGAAAAAGGAAAAGACGGTAAGAGTGACGATTTCCTGAATGGTTTTCAGCTGGGCGGCATTCAACCGGCCGTAACCGATGCGGTTAGCCGGCACCTGAAAACAGTATTCGAAGAAGGCGATCATCCAGCTGAAGATGATTGCCTGCCAGAGCGGCAGATGCTTGAATTTCAGATGACCATACCAGGCGAAGGTCATAAAGATGTTGGATATTAACAGCAAGCCTACAGTCAACCAGGGCATATCCCATCCTCTTCAAGAAATCAGCCAATAATAATAGCCCTGTTCTCTATTTTGTCAATGCGCCGGTTTTTTCGGGCACGGACGTGGTATGCCAGCCTGGGAAAGTGCGGTGAGGGCAGCGTGGCGAGGCAACAGCAGCTCCGACGTGGAGGCAGCCCCTCAGGCTTTGATTCCTTCCGGGTAGAGAGAGCTATGGAATGATGCCTCGGGCGGGGAAAGGTAAAGAAGCGATGACCGGTTTGCCTGAAAAAATGAAAACTGGAGTGAGGCAAGCAAGATTCTGAACCGGGGAAAATCGGGCGACCACTCCCTCTGGTAAAAAGTCAGAGATTGAATCTGTAGGTGAACTTGATCAGAAATACGTTATCACCAGGAGCGGTGAAAAGGTCGCCAAGGTCCCGTCCGAGGGAAAAATCTCCCGGGTTTTTATAATCGGCACGATTCTGGGTCCAGACTAAATAGAGCAATGATCCCAGCCTGTATTCCCAGCGGAGAACAACCGTTCCCCGGAGAGATTTATAATTAAAATCCGGGTTGTAGATGGAAATTGTCGGTGCCGGTCCGGGACCATCGGGGTCGAGCCGGTAGAATTCATTCTGAAATTCCAGCGTTGAGCCGTTCTCGCCGAATATCAGGTAATCGTAGGACCGCGGGCGGTTAAGCTGTTTGAAGCGGTCGTATTTGCCAACAGCGATATAAGGCTGGAGATAAACCTGAAGGCTGAGTCTCGGAGTGAAGATCCAGTTAAGACGCAATTCAGAAGCCACGATGGTCTGATCGATCCGGCCGAAGATGTAACGGCGCCCAAAAGTTTCGACCATCAGCGGGTCAGCCACCGAGGTCAACCACTGAGTTTCATTACAATCACTTCCGAGAGATGGTCCAAACGAAAGATTGAAATCAGGTCTGGGTTTCCAGCGCAGTCCAAAACTGAGTTCCCATTGTTCCTGCTTTCTTTTAGTTTCTCCATAATAAGCCGAGCCGTAAAACACAAATGTCTTGCGGGAGTCTGTTTCCAGGGTTATCTGAGCCAGGTATCCCTCAGGAATCAGGGCGAGAGGCCCTCCCCGGGTCAGGGTATTGCTGAATATCTTCGGGTAATAGGTGAAGGCGATGTCGGCTGTCCACCAGTTGCGGAAGATACCCTGGAGGTCCGCCAGCCAGCCCTCGAATGTCTTATTCCAGCCGAAGTCGTAATTCCTTTCAACGCCGCCTATGAGTAGCGCCTGCTGGAAAACCTTTCCTGGTTTCGTCCACATATAGCCGAACAAACCCTGAAAATTAATCCTGTCGGAGATGCTTCTCTGGTAGCCGGCGTCATTCGGGTCAAAACCCGGGGTGAGAATTCCGGTGGAGAGGTAGACGATGGTATGTCCCTGTTGTTTAGCCAGGCTTAGCTTCCCTCCGAAACCGGAAAGGCTGGTAGCCTCCGGGTCCAGGCTAACATGGCTGGCGTCCGGACGCTGGAAGTAATGGATCGAAGAGCGCTGAATGCGATATATAGCTTCTTCGCTTCCCCGGAGAAGAGTTCCTCCAAGCCAGCCGCCCAGCACCCAGTCTCTTTTTTTGTTAAGGAAAGCCCAGCCGTCAAAAGCCAGACAGAAAGCTTCTCGAGCCAGCAGAGACCTCAAACTTTCTTCTCGGAGATCTCGGATTACTGCTGTCAGCAGGAACCCGAAGCCCTGTCGACCCTGATTCAGTTCTTTCTGGCCGCGAAACACGCCGTAATAAGTGAAAGGAGCCACTTCATCACGGTAGCGAGCGCTGAGGTCATCAATGGTGGCATACTCTCTGGCGGTAACCGCATTGATGACTCCTATGTTCCAGCCCGACCCGAGTTTTCCCGTGAGCTTAAAAGCGCCGATGATGGTCGAGCGGTCGGGAAGGCTGACATAGCCGTCATGCTGGGGATAGCCCTGAGGCTCGCGCCCTATCCTCCGGCTGTAAAAAAGGCGTAGTTTAGGCCAGTTCATATCAGCACTTATGTAGATGCCTCCGCGCCCGAAGTTGTTGAAAATCGAAGCCCCCTCGATGAAGAAAGGTCGTTTTTCTTCATAATAGGTTTCGTATGCTGTCAGGTTAATCACCGCCGGGTCAACTTCCACCTGGCCGAAATCCGGGTTGATGGTGGCATCGAGGGTAAGATTGCTCTTGAGTCCGGCTTTGAGGTCGAGACCGATGTTTCCTTTATACTTATGTCCCGTTTCGAAAGGATTGCCCGGTTCGGCCGGGCTGAAACGAGCCTGCCCGACGGTATAGGGGAAAGCTTCGACCTGCCTTCCGGGCTTTATGTTTTCCAGCCCCTCCAATCTGGCAAAACGGGAGACAAAGGCGTTGTCTTCCTTTGGCACCCAGGCAAATGAAATTTTTTCGTTCTTTCTTTTAATTATTCTCTGGAAGTTTACTCCCCAGAGTTGTTTTTCCCTGGCCGGGAAACGGAGCTGATTGAAGGGAATCCTCATTTCCACCGTCCAGCCGTCAGCCACAATTCTGGTTCTGGCTTCCCAGACACCATCCCAGCTTTTATCTTCGCTGATGTCGTTGTAGAGGGTTTTGTCGATCATCGAGCCGGCCGGATTTACCCAGAAGGCGTAACCGCTCCGCCGGTCAAGGTAGGGGTCGACACAGAAAATAAACCAGTCGGAATCGACTGAATAGTCGCGCCTTCCGAGCTGCCCGATGATTCCCTTCGGGTTTGAATCGTGGCAGTAAGCAGCCACATAGAGATTCGAGCTGTCGTAAAAAACCCACACCCGTGTTTTTTCGCTGGCCGGGGCTCCGTCAACCGGATCGGTCTGAATAAAATCCTCGCAGGTAGGGTGTTTGTAGATTTCTTCGTTAAGTAGTCCGTCGAGAACTAGGCTTGCGGTCAGGCGGATGGCCTGGACAACCTTGTGTTCCTGGGCTTTCTTCAGGGCTTCTTTGTCAATCTGACCTGAGTTGCGCTCATCAGGAAAATCCCTTAAAGCATACGAATTTATGGCAAGCAGAAGGGAAAATAAAAACAAAAATAAAAAATAAATCCGTTTCCGTTTCAAGCCAGGTCGATGAGGAAACATGGATAAATGCCTCCCAATAAACTCCTCCCCTTCAAACTTTAGTCGTATTCAGGCCATGAAAATTGAAAATTTTTTGTCATGATTGTGGTCCGAAAAAGACATTTCTTCATGGGAAAATAAGTTCATGATACCAGTTCGATCCCGAGCTGACGGGCCTGTTTCAACAGGTTGCTTCTTTTGCGCACTTCGTTCTCTCCGGAAACTGTACAATACAGAGTTCCTGCAATCCTGGCTCCGAGGTAGGCAAAAATATCCTGATAGGCTCGGAGGGCGTTAACCCCGCCGGAGGAAAAGACATCGCGGTCAGCGTAGGTGAGTATCAGGCCGATTTTTTTCTCCCGGAAGCAGGCATATTCATCCTGACCGAAAGCATACCAGCGGTCGATAAAAAGTTTCGTCTGGGCGTTGATCGTAAACCAGTAAACCGGATGCGCCAGCAGTATGGCTCCCGCTTCCTTAATCAGAGGATAAAGCTTAATCATGTCGTCCTTCTGCACGCATTTCCCGGGACCTCTTTCGCGGCAACGGTCGCAGGCCCGACAGGGGTTGATACGCAGGCGGGACAGATTGACGACCTCAACCAGAGCGCCGGCCTCCATGGCTCCTCTGGCCGCCTCCAGCGCCAGAATCCGGCTGTTGCCCCCGGCTCTGGGACTTCCGGTACAAACCAGCAGGCTTTTTTCCATCTACCCCTCCCTCTGGTTTCTTGTTTGAGATTTTATTATCGTCAAAACGGCGATGATAATCCAGACTGAATTAACTCCAACCGAGGGAAAGGCTCCAAAATGATAGGCGTTCAGCAAAAGCAGGGCGCTCCCGGCTAAATTAAGCAGCTGATAGGTCAGGGAATCTCCGGCCATTTTTCGGGTGGAAACCAGAAAGTAGGCTAAGAGAAGCATGAGTGCGCCTGACCAGCCGGCTATGTTAACCAGAATTTTCAGATTCATTCCAGGTTTATCCTCATAAAAAAATTAACATAGATTATACAGGAATGTTCGGTGACTGGAAATCTGAGAAAAAAACTGGTGCTCAGCGTCCTTTAGAGCAGAAAGGAGGAAGTTATGACGGAGAGGAATTTTAACCCGGGCAAAAAAGATAGATTGTCGGTGGAAGAGTTTGTCCATCTGGCGATCAAATCCCTGAGAGTTGGCGATTTCAAGGGGATTCATTCGGTTTACAGCGGCTTCAATGAGGCTTTCAAGAAATACTTCAACCAGGACCCGGTTCAGGCAACCAACCGCCTGGCTGAAGAGAAAAAGATTGAAATCAGGCCGATCAAAGGGGGAGTACTGCTCTACCTTCCGGGAGAAGCACCTTCACAATCGCGGGGCGACGAAGCGCTGAAGAAAATGGGATTGAGGCTGGAAGATAAGGGATGAGCCTCAAGGGGTTTCAGGAACGGGTGGAACTTCCAGGCTGCTCTGTGCCACTGTCTGAAAACGATTTCAGTTTGTCCCGCAGGGTTGATTCGGCCAGCTTGCGCAGCGCTTTGGTTTCAATCTGCCGGACCCTTTCTCTGGTGACCTTCAGCTTCTGACCGATTTCCTCCAGTGTATGTTCCTGCCCGTCACCGATGCCGAACCGCATTTTTATCACCGTAGCTTCTCTTTCAGTCAGGGAATTGAGGGCTCTGGTTATCTGTTCTTTCAGGTTTGCCCTGATGACTATGTCAGCCGGCGAGGGGCTGTAAACATCCCGGACAAAATCCTTAAGGAAGCTTTCCTCATCGTCACCTATCGGCGAATCGAGCGAGAGCAAATCCTGGCTGTCCTGGAGAATCTTTGTCACCTTCTGCACCGGCATCCGGGCAGCTTCGGCTATTTCTTGGACGGTCGGCTCGCGTCCGGTTTTTTGCACCAGTTCCTGATGGATTTTTTTCAGACGGTTTATGGTTTCCACCATATGAACCGGAATTCTGATCGTCCGGGCCTGGTCGGCTATAGCTCTGGTGATGGATTGTTTTATCCACCAGGTGGCGTAAGTGGAAAATTTGAAACCACGGTGGTAATCAAACTTCTGCACCGCGCGCATCAGCCCGAGATTTCCTTCCTGGATGAGGTCGGAAAGGCTCAGGCCGCGGTTGACATAATTTTTGGCTATCGAGACAACCAGCCTGAGGTTGGCTTCGATGAGCTTGTTTTCCGCATGTTTTTGAATCTTTTCTCCCCGGTTGACATCCAGGAGAACACGGCGCAGTTCGCTGGCTTCAAGACCACATTCCTTACGCAGGGCTTTTTCTTCGGCCCGGTAGTTGCTCAACTTTTGCATCAGGGCTTCTACCGCTGCTTTGTTCTTGGTTTTCTGCAGCCGGAGCTGAATTTCTTCCTTTTTCTCCTCCAGGTCATTCATCGCCTGTAAAATTTCTCTCAGGCGGTTTATGCTCGGCGCGAGTTTTTCCGGCGACAGGTGGAGCTCTTCCAGAATCCGGTACATTTTTATGATCAGCCGGCCGCGGGCAAAGAAATTCTTCTGGGTTGGTTTTAAATAAGCCAGCTTTTCTGAAAGCCGGGCGAACTTTTCGAGCGTCTGGCTCAGGCTTTTGACCTTTTTTCTGGCGGCATCGTCCTCAAAATCTTCGGTTTCGTCGAAAAAGCGGAGAAACTTTTCGGGCTCGGTTTCAGCCAGCTGTCGGAGGGAGAGAATATGTTCAACCGCCAGTCTTGTTTTCAGGAGAGCCCGGAGCTGGATTTTCTTGCCCCTTTCCATCTGCCGGGCTAGATCTATCTCATCCTGCTGGGAAAGCAGAGAAATTTTTCCCATTTCGCGGAAATAGATTTTAATCGGGTCGTGATCTGATTCGAGAACTTCAGCTTCCTGGGCGGCCTCGGCTTTAGCTGTTCTGGGGAGTATTGCTTTCAGTTCAAATTCATCAAAATCATCAGAAATACTTTTCAGCTGGTTAGTTTGCTGAATTTCAGGTTCGAGGGCTGTTTTGAGGAAAAGCGGGTCGAGTTCAGGGCTGAAAATCTCAGGCGGGAGAGTCTGCTCAGGAGTCATAAATTCAGACTTCTCCACCTGTTTTCTCGTCTGTTTCTTTTTAGAAATAGTCTTTTCTTTTTTAATTTTTTTAGCCATGAGACCCCTGGGATTCTCGCCCCTTAGTTCTGAACCGAGGGAGAGAAGAAACTTATTTCATAAATCCTTATATTAAATAAGCCGCATATCTTTTTTTGTCAAGCAAATTATCCGCATCTGTCCTTGAAGGACATGGTTATATATTATAGAATAGAATTCCAGCGAGTAAAGTGGAGAAAAAATGAAAAAACATCCCGCTCGGATAGCTTACGGCCTTTTAACCTGCGCTCTCCTGATGGTTCTTTTGATAGCGGGAGCAACAGGGCAATCAAAAGGCGATTCCCGTCAGACGAAGCCCAGGTCAGAGAAGGAGCTTATCAAAGCGCTTCCTGAAAAGTACCGCAAGTGGCTGGAAGAAGAAGTGGTCTATATTATTTCACAGAAAGAAAGGGAAGTTTTTCTCAAACTTGAGAATGACCGCCAGCGCGATATTTTCATAGAGGCCTTCTGGAAACAGCGGGACCCGAACCCCAACACCCCTGAAAACGAATTCAAAGAAGAACATTACCGGCGCATTAAATACGTCAATCAACACTTTGGCAAGGAATCGCCCGAGCCTGGATGGCGGACTGACATGGGGAAAATTTACATCATGCTGGGCGAGCCCTATTATGTAGAAAAATACGAAAATCAGTACGACCTTTATCCGACGGTAGTCTGGTTCTATCAGGGTATGGCTGAATACGGGCTTCCCAACGCCTTCTCGGTAGTTTTTTATAAACCGGACGGTGTCGGCGAGTATAAGCTTTACTCCCCGATCAAGGACGGACCGATGAAATTAATGCCCCATTACAGCGGGGATATGACTGATTACTCTCAGGCTTTTAAGAAGCTGATGTCGATAGAGCCGAATGTGGCCAAAGTTTCTCTCAGTTTGATTGAGGGAGAGCCACTGACCGATATGACGCCGTCCATTTCTTCAGACATACTGCTTAATCAAAAGATTCCGGCGGCGCCGACTTTCAAGGTCAGCCCGACTTACGCTGACAAACTCCTCCGATACCAGGATATCATTGAAGTTGAATATTCAACCAATTATATAGACAGCGACGCGCTGGTGAGCGTCTATCAATCGCCGGCCGGGATCTATTACGTTCACTACCTGATTGAGCCAAAGAAGTTATCGCTGGAAAGGAATGATAATAATTATCAGACGACGATTGAGATAAACGGCATAGTTACGGATCTGGATAATCAGCCTGTGTATCAGTTTAACCGCCGGATTCCCTTGAACCTCAGGGGTGATCAGGTGGTTAACATCAGGGACCGGCAGATGAGCTTCCAGGATGTTTTTCCCATAATACCTGGAAGATACCGCCTCAGCATTTTGTGGAAAAATTTTATCTCGAAGGAATTTACCTCGGTTGAAACTACCCTGAACATTCCAGAAAAGCAGCTGGCTATGAGCCCCGTGGTTCTGGCTCCCCGTCTATCGCGGACCCTGCAGTATCGCGGCCAGAATAAAGCTTTTCTTCTGAACGACCTGCAGTTCTATCCCACGCCAAGGAATGATTTTGTCCAGGGGGACAGGCTTTACGCCTTTTTCCAGGTCTGGGGGATAACGCCGGAGTTAAGGAAAAGCGGCTCCGTTAATTATGTAGTGTCCAGGGAAAGTGGCGAGGAAGTAAAAAATTTCAGCAAAAAATTATCAGAGTACGGAGAGGGTAATCTCTTCTACGAAGAAATCTCACTTGAGGGCTGGACCCCGGCCAATTATGTTTTTAAGGTCAATCTGCTGGATGGGAACGGGAACATGCTGTTGAGCGAAAAGAGGAACTTTTTCATAAGCTTTGTGACCGAGATTCCTCGCTCCTGGGTAATGACGCAGCCGATCGATGGCGACAGTTCGGCTGTTGTTCAGCATGCGCTGGGCTATCAATACTGGAAGAAAAAAGATATTCCCCGGGCCCGGAAACATCTCGAAGCAGCCATAAGAAGAGACCCCGAAAATCCGGCCGTCGCTCTGGATTATTGTCGTCTGTTGTTTTTTGAAGAGAAGTATCAGGAAGTTCTGAACACGGCCCTGCCTTTTGTAGAGCGAGGCAATTACGATTTCCTGGAAATAACTGGAGAATCCTTCCAGGCTCTGAAGCAGTATGCCAGGGCCATAGATTATTACAAACAATATCTGAGCCATTTTGGCACCAACGTAAATATTCTCAATTCCATCGGGGAGTGCTATTATCAACTTGGAGATATGGAAGAGGCTCTCTATGCCTGGGAAAGATCTCTTCAGATCGAACCCAACCAGGAAAGCATTAAAGCGCGGGTTAGGGCCCTTAAGGAAAAAGGAATTAGAAAACACTGAGAGCAGATTGAATTGAAAGAAATCATTTGGAGGTTATGATGAAAGCCAGACGCAATTATTTTCTTCCAGTTTTGATTCTGATGTTTCTGGTCAGCCAGACTCTTCTGCTGGCTCAGGCCGGTAGAGGCGTTGGCCGGCTGGGCGGGCTGGTGCTTGATGAAAATGATAAACCGGTGGCTGGAGCCAGGGTGATTATTACCTATATTCAGGACGCCGGTGGCGGGTTGAAGCTTGAAACCACCACGAATAAAAAGGGCGAATGGTCATTTATCGGACTCGGGTCAGGCCGCTGGAGCATTGTGGTTTCTGCGGAAGGTTTTGCTCCGGTCACGCAGGAAGTTACTGTCAGCCAGCTGGAAAAGAATCCCCGGGTGATTATCAAGGTGCAGAGAGCGACTGGAGGAGGAATGTCGATAATTGAGGACCAGGCCTCTCTCGAACTTCTCGACCAGGGGAACGCCTTTTTTAACGAGGGCAAATACGATACGGCTCTGGCCATGTATCAGCAGTTCTACGAAAAAAATCCAGCCGCCTACCAGATTCTGCTGAATATCGGAGACTGCTATCGGGAGAAAAAGGAATATGATAAGGCACTGGAAATTTACAACCAGTTGATTGAAAAGGCCAAAGGTGACAAATCTATGGGAATTACCATGACGGCCAAGGCTTACGCCGCTATCGGTCTGGTTTATCTTTACCAGGATAATCTCGAAGAGGCCACGAAGTATTTCAAGTTATCGGTGGATACAGCCCCGCAGGATGAAGTGGTGGCTTTTAATGTGGGGGAGATTTTCTTCAGCAATCAGAGGCTGGATGATGCTGAAAAATACTTCAAGATGGCATCGAGCATTAAGCCGAGCTGGCCGGATCCTTATCTGAAGCTTGGTTATGTTTTTCTTAACAAAAACGATATACCGGCTGCTATTGAACACTTTGAAAAGTTCCTGACGCTGGAACCCCAGGACTCCCCCCGGGTAGCTGTTGTACAGCAGATACTGCAGGCGATAAAGAAGTAAATCAGCCAGCGGCTTAAAACCGGCTACCGGAGACAGCGGACTGAATTCAGCGGGGAAACTTAGAGTTTATTCAGAAAAGAGATTTGTCGGGCTGCAGTTAAAGATACCTGTATCTTGAAAAACGCTCTGCCAGCCGGGTGGAACAATGGGAAAGAAAAAGAAAAAAAGAGCTCTTAAACCGGAAGGAGAAAGAAAATTACCTGGGGGTAAGAGTATCTCCACTACCTGGGCAGCTGAAAAGGCGGCTGAAGGCAAGAAAGTTAACCCCGGACTGGTAGCGGCGAGCATTCTACTGCTGGTCGGGGTACTGATCGGGGTATGGTATTTTATTTTAAGAGAAAGGGGCGGGTATTATCCGGAGATTATTACCGCCTCAAATATTCTTCTCATTACTCTGGATACCACCAGGGCTGATCATCTTGGCTGTTATGGATACAGAGCGGCCAGAACTCCGAATATCGACCGGCTGGCGGCTGAAGGCGTGCTTTTCAGGAATGCGTATTGTTCAGCGCCCCTGACACTGCCTTCTCACGCCACCATTCTGACCGGGCTGGAGCCCTTCAGGCATGGCGTCAGGAATAACGGGCATTATCTCCCGGAAGAAATAAAAACGATTACTGAGATTCTTAAGGAAAAAGGTTACCGAACGGCAGCCTTTGTCTCTTCTTTTTCGGTCGATTCCCGCTTCGGTCTAGGCCGGGGATTTGAAATCTATGATGATGATTTCCAGCCTGATCTGCCTTTTAAGACGATGAATTCAGAGCGGCGGGCAGCCGACACCTATGCCCGTTTTGCCCGCTGGCTGGAAAATAATTATCGAAGCAAGTTTTTCTGCTGGGTTCATTATTTTGACCCGCACCTTCCGTATGACCCGCCTGAGCCTTTTAAACAGGAATTTGCCGACCGGCCTTATGACGGGGAAATCGCTTATATGGATGTTTATGTGGGGAAAATTCTGCAGCTTCTGGAAGAGAAGGGAATATCAGACCGTACTGTAATCATCGTGGCCGGAGATCATGGAGAAGGGCTCGGCGAACGGGTGGAGCTTGGACACGGGGTCTTCCTTTACGAAGAGACGGTAAGAGTCCCATTGATTTTCTGGGGAAAAAAGGTTTTTACCAGACCGACCTCAATTGGGGCCAGAGTTCGCCTAACTGACATTGTTCCAACAGTGTTATCTTGGCTGGGTGAACCGGTTGAAAGTCTGAAACTTCAGGGACAGAGCCTGGAAAATTATTTCAGAAAAAAGGCGAAAGATGACCGTGAAGTTTATCTTGAAACTTTCTATCCGAGAGAAAATTTTGGCTGGTCGGAACTGGTGGGGATTATTTCTGAACGCTGGAAGCTGGTTCAATCACCCCTGCCGGAGCTTTTTGACCTGAGAAAGGATCCTGGAGAAAGAGTCAATCTTTATGCTTCAAATCAGGAGATTGCCAGCAGATTGAAACAGAGAGTGGAGGAACTCATTCTTGGTTCTGGCGGTTCTCCAGCAAGTCAGACGAGACTACCTGAAGACCTCGAGCGCCTTCGGTCTCTTGGTTATTTAAATCTGGCACCGGCTAAGGAACCGGCTGCCTATCCGGATCCGAAGGAGAAAATCGACCTTTTGAAGCTGGTGCAGGAAGCCAAGGCTTATGAATATCAGGAAAAGTATGGGCTGGCAGAGGAAGCTTACAGAAAAATCCTGGATGAGACTCCCGACTCTCCGGCCAGCTATGTGAATCTGGCTCTGATTCTCGCCCGGCAGAACAGAATGGATGAGGCAATTGAAATCTTAAATCGAGGGCTACAGAGGCTGCCTGATTCAGAAATTCTTCTGGTCAGGCTCGGGCATACATATGCTTTCAGCGGGAAATTTCTGCTGGCGTTGAAAACCATGGAAAAAGTGTTGTCTGTTAACCCGGGCAATGTAGATGCTCTTACGGTAAGCGCCGGGATACTCGATGCGGCCGGGCGGAAAAAAGAAGCCTGGGACCTCTACCGGAAAGCTCTGGAAGTCGAACCCGAAAGCAAAAGTCTCAGGACCAGTCTGGCAGCCAGCCTGGCTTCGGCCGGACAGCTTCAGGAAGCGATCGAGATTTACAGGAAGTTGATTGAAGACTACCCGGAAGATCAGAGTCTTTACCAGTTTGCCGGTCTGGCTTATTCTTACCTGGGAGATCATGATCAGGCCATTTTTTACCTGAAGCAGGCGGTGGCCATAATGCCCACCAGGTCGGGTTATTATAACCTGGCCGTGGCCTGCGAAAAAGCTGGAAGAATAAAAGAGGCGATAGAGTATTTCAGGCTTTATCTTGAGAATTCGAGTGGCGACAGGAAAGAGACTGTAGAAGCTGCCCGTCGCGAGCTCGAGCGTTTGGAAAAAAAGCTCTCCGGACATTGATTTCCTTGTTGCAGGCACCGTCGATTGCTTGAAGAGCAGGTTTCTGCGTTCTTAACGCTTCTTTCCTATGTGCATGCTTTGATAAGCAGATGAAGGAAGCTCAATTCAACCTTCAGGAATCAGTGATGTTCAATAACTGAGATAGGGGGAAAGCAGATATTTTTGTTTTTTTTTTT